>OJFP01000828.1_pt1 | contig 18854 bp, 20 predicted proteins | sample 1594141 | NCBI WGS metagenome assembly OJFP01 (sample SAMN05416843, study PRJEB24817) | seawater metagenome | isolation source: Sea water | place: Canada:Atlantic | collected 2013-07 | reverse complement strand
TCTTCGTCGGCAGCGTCAGATGTGTATAAGAGACAGCTATGGGGTAATAAATTGGTTTCAACGACGTGATCGATCACCGCGCCGTCTTCATAGAAAACGAAGCCCGCTTTGGTCATATCGGTAACTGCCGTGCCTTCGCCCGGGTCTTTGTGGTAGTGCATGTTGACAGTGATGAAGGGATCTTCGGGCATCAATACGCCCCAACCCTCGGGGTAAGTAAACGGTCCGCGGCCGGGAACGCCGACCCCCATGTGGCTCGACACGATGTGATGTACCCAAGGACCGCCGGGATTAAGCTCAGCCTTCGCTATCCATTTAGGCTCGGTATGCGCGCCTTCCGGTACTGGCATCTGAATTGTAGGCTGCCAATCTTCAATACTGTCTGCAACTCTTACTGGCTTCTCAAATTGAACGACCAAGTCTGGATCGCCGATCCACCAGCCAGACTCCGGCATCTCTGTACTGCCGTTTGCCATTTCTTGTTTAGTGGTGTTTGGATTCCCCTCTAAAACCCCTCCATCGATCCACGCGATGAGGGTCGCCTTCTCGGTGTCGTCGATATACCGTTCGTCTTTAAATTCGCCACGATGCCGCTCGTGCGCGCCCCATGGTGGCATATAGCCAGTGATAAGTGCATTGCGAATCATAGGTGCCCATGCGCGAGCCTGATTGTAATCGAGTAGCGACATCGGCGCGGTTATTCCGCCGACTCTAGGGCCGTCCGGCTGATGACATGCGGCACAGTTTTTTTCAAAAAGCGGTAACGCATCGGTATAAAAAGTAGGCGCTGTCCCCTGAGCGTAAATCGCAGGGGCAAACAGAGCGGTAGAAATTGCAGAGGTGGCTGTTAGACTCCACAATGCTTTTGTTCTCAAAAATTTACGCATAGTGATAATCCTACTGGTTTTATTATTCGAATATTCCAAATTTAGGTCAAAACAGGGTCACTAAGCAAGTGGCTAGTAACCGTTTAAAGCGCTGAGAATGACCAAGGCGAACTACGACTATGTACAGCGTTAATACGGGTTGTTCGCCTTTAGCTCCTGGCCTGTCGTCACTGGTGGACCCTAACGCCAAGAATAAGGTTTAATCAGATGGTAGATAATGATTCAAAATAAACTTCTAAGTTCCCTGTGGAGAATGTAATGAAAAATCTTTTAACCTACGTGTTTGCGCTCACGATGGCCTACTCAGCTGTCAATGCAGCAGAGGCAGACATTGCCGCTGCGTTGCAACACCCCGACCGCCCTAGCGCAGACAGCGAAAACGATGCCCGCCGTATGCCACTCGCGGTACTCGAATTCGCAGGGCTACAAACCGGTATGAGTGTCCTCGAACTAGAAGCCGGCGGGGGCTATTACACCGAAATCATTAGTCGCGCTGTAGGTGCCGACGGCAACGTAATATTGCAGCATGCGCCTGGCCTCATGGGGTTTGTTGGCGATGGCATAGACGTTCGGACGGCTGGCGGACGCCTTGGTAACGTGGAGGTAAGCATCACAGACTTCGATGACCTTGCCGCAGAAGATAACAGCGTCGATCTAGTCACCTGGATTCAGGGGCCACACGAGCTAGGTTTCACGCCCGAAGGGAAAAGTCTGGGCGACCCAGCTAAGGCTTTCCAAGAAATAGCCCGTGTACTTAAGCCAGGCGGGTTCTTCATCGCCTCTGATCACATTGCGCTAGAGGGTGCCGGATTAGAAGCGGGTGGATCACTCCACAGGGTAGCTGAGAGCGTGATCACCCAGCTCGCTCGAAATGCTGGTCTCATCATTGCACGCAGCTCTGACCTCCTAAAGAATGCTGATGATCCTTTAAACGTCGGCGTCTTTGCGCCAGCTGTCCGAGGCAAGACAAGCCAATTTTTAATCGCGTACACTAAATAGGAATTACTAATGCGATTCCAGCCAACTCGGGTCATCCTGACGTTGAGCTTAGCACTTGTCCTAAGCTCAAGCTTGACGTCGGCTCAGGTCGAGCCAGTAGCACGGCTCAATAAAACGATAGAATTACTCGATAATGACCATGTCGCCCTGGGGCTGCTAGCCTTTGACTACTCGCTAAATAATGCTCGTTCTCTGGCGCGCTCAAATCTAGACTTTGTCATTATCGATATGGAGCATGCGCCATTCGATGTCGAACGCTTACGTGAATTTTTGTTAGGCATGACTGACAAAAATGAAATAATGACGAAGGGCAGCCTTCAGCCAAACGTCACGCCTCTCGTAAGAATTCCTGCCTCCCGTGGCACAGAGATCATTACGCAGGTTAAGCAGGTGCTTGATGTTGGAGTATTCGGTGTGATGTTCCCATCAGTTGATAATCGTAGTCAGGCAGAAATGGCGATAAGGAGCATGCGCTACCCGCAACTTAAATCGGTTGATGATTTCGAACCAGCTGGTTTACGCGGTCGTAATCCCGCCAACGCAAGTTGGTATTGGGGCATATCCGACTACTATCAAAAAGCAGATGTATGGCCACTCGATGAAGAAGGAGAATTACTAGCGATTATCCAAATCGAAACCCCTGAAGGCGTCGCAAATATCGACTCTATTATTTCTGTCCCTGGGATAGGTGCTGTGTTCATAGGCCCCTCGGATCTCAGCGCCGCAATGGGCTACGCCACCGCTAACTATCCGGAAGTCGAGATTGCCATCCAGACAGTTTTAGGGGCATGTATAGAAAATGACGTAACTTGCGCAATTACCACCTCGGCGTTGACGGTTGAAAAACGGCTTGCAGAGGGCTTTACGATGGTCACGGTGGGAACCGATAGCGGACTTCCATACCGTGCCGCAGAAACACTTAAAAGCGCAAGAGGCGTAAATAATTAAAAACCTTGCTAAAACTTTACAGATTAATCTGCGAAAGATCTCAAAAAGTGAAATTCGTTTAATTAAAGAAGCATAAAGTAAGAAATTATCCCAACTAAAAAAAGAGCGACTGTACAAATAACTAAATAATATTTAACCGATTTTAAAGCTACGCTTGGTTCCTTTATAGCTGTGCCGAGTTCAACTTCTTCCAGATGATCACTGAATATACTTTCTCTAGGAGTCGATTCCTTTGAACTATCATTGAAGTCACCGTCCTGCGTACTTGCCAGCGCATTAGGCTCATAAAGATCGAGGTCTTTCAGTACTTGGAGGGCATTTCGATGACCAGAGGAACTTCTAGCAATCGCGGACAAAAAGAGCTTTTCTTTGGGACGAGGAACATCAAAATAAGCATGGAAAACCCGTTTGTTATGCGTTAGCCGATCTATAAGCGATACTATTCGTGTAGGTACGGGCACAGCACAAAGAATCCCTATATCGCTTCCCGGCAAACTCGAGCAAATCGTTTCGATATCTTGCCAATTTTCATCAGATAGCTCTGCTCTGCTAGGTATAAGCAGTACTTTTCTATTATCATTTCGCTCGCTTAGACTAGAAATCCGTTCAAGGGAGATATTCCCTATTTCGCTATTTATGACATCTAAAATTTTCTTACTACTTAAAGAATCAAAGTGAATTAATTCGCATAAAGAAGAGATACGCAATCTTTCAGTAACAATTTTATAATAATATGCCGATAGACTATGGCTGGCGCTATGAATAAAACTAAAAGGTGACGGCGAATACAGCTGTTGCAGCAAGCGGCGAACTTTCCGCTCATGACCTTTTGTTAAATAGAATCCCTCTGGTTTTTGCCTTTCTTCAAAATCTCGCTTAAGGCTCGCTATTAAGCGGCTTTGCCTCGACCTGTCGCGCATACGTAAAACCTTCTAAACACTTACTAGGCAGTAATTTGGAGAACACGACGGAATGTTACCCACCTCGCATTTCAGTTAGAATTACCTTAAAGTAAATTGCAGGCTTGTGCTAGTGCCCTACTATAGAGAGCCATGATATTAAAAATCAGACCTTCTGATATTAAAGTATAATAAAATCAGACACTTAAAAATAGATTCGACTTGGCGCGTGGACTCACATCATGGAAACTTGATCCAGTTACGCGTAGATTTGCTAGTCGATTCCGGAGCTTCAACAAAGATCAGTGCTAAAATATCTTGTGCGGTAGGGATACGCATCTCTTTACCAGCAAGGAGCCAATTTGGGTTCTGAGATCGAAACGCGCCAGGATTAGCTTGGACAAAAGCGGAACGGATAAATTGTTTTTTTATTCCAGAATTCGGAATAGTTATAGATATTATTTGATCCAAAGTATCGCCAGGTTGGATTCGGTAAACTCCTCCTTCTAATTGTTCTTTTTGTCTTTCCTTAAGATATCTATCGACTTCTACGTCTTCAAGTAACAGTTTCAACGCCGAATCGATATCGGATTCAGCGCTAAGCAATGTACCAGAAAATAACCCTAAGAAAAAAATGCACAAAATTTGTGTAATATTCTTCAGAGAAGAAACAAATTCCACACAACTTTTGTTAAAATATTTTAAATATAATAAAGTTCGATCGAACATAAATTTTATCTCGCTGCCACCCAGGAAACCTAAAATGGAATTGCAGATCTATAGATTTTCAAAAAATTTCCTGAGAGAATTTTAACTTCCGCATTACTATTATTGACATCTATAACCTCGCCAATTGCCAGGTTCTCTAAAATAGAAGGGTCTAGTAAAGAATTATAACCAGTGAACGTTGAAGGTGACATTATGAACAAATCGCCTTCATTAACACCTTCTCTACTACCGATTCCAAGTCTTATTTTTTGATTTGAATTTACACTGATTTGTGAATACGAATTAATTTTAATATCTTCAAATTCACAAGCGTCGAAACTGGTTAGTTCCGATGCAAAAAACACAGCCTGCTCTCTAATTTTTGTTATATTTCTAACAGACAAGCTTTCAGATCTTAGATTATAGGCTGATTTTTCTACGCTCAGAGAAAAGATTCGACTAATTAACGTTTTGCCAAGATCGAGATCTATCGCAGACATTGTTACCACTGCCCGACGCTTTTTTTGAAATCTATCTGCAGTCAAATTATTTATAAATCGCGAGTTACTTACGCTGGACATCAGCCCCACGCTTGAAGATTTAATTCTCTTAAGAGACTCAGGTATTGAAAGAATATTGTTGCTATCTTCTAAATCGATTATTATTAAATAACGATTTTCACTAATATTTTCGTTTCTTCTGTTAAGAACCGAGAAATATTTCGTGCTTGGTGTTTGAAATTTATTTTGACCACCTGAGGTAATGTACCATTGAGAAGATGAAAGTAATTTTTGAGATATTTCTTTCTCTAAATTTTTCTTTATTTCTACTTTGACATTTCCATCAAATTCGCCGGTGATTTTATCGTTAAATTGTATTCCGATTCTTTTTTTATAATTTCGATGGTGTTTTGCGCATTGATTTCCTTCGTTACTTACCAAGTCGATTATTCTATTTATATTGCTATTTTTTGACTGCTTTTTACGAAAATTTAAATTTCTTACTGCTGATATTCTAGACGTTGTTTCATAAAATGTTGATTCAAATAACTTGCCGGTGGAGTCAATATAACCTGACGATGCTAGAGAAAGTCCTGATTTAATAGTTTGATTAAGCAACTCTTTTTTTAACTCTTCAAGAATCTCTTGACTACCGTCTCTCGTATCTTCGTCTGATGCTAGTGCTAGTCCTGAATCAAAATACATCGCCGAAGAAATCAAAACAAAAATAAGATAATAAAATTTTTCTAGGTTTGATTTTGAACTCATAATTTTTGCAGCCTTGCGAATTTAATCAATACTACTTAAATATAGCTTTTTTAAATTCTCTGCTACGTTGGACGTGAGCGACAAAGTGACTTCATACGTGCTATCTGAAATAGGCTTGATGCTCTCTATTTCCGCCCCGTAAATTATTCCTTCTACTCTTGTCTGAATTATATCACTCTGAACGACCAAGTCCCCGACGGTAGTCGATGAGTCGATATATAAACCATATATTTGCTCTGACAGCGACCTGTACGCATCGATTTTTGAGGCGCGTATAGCTAGAACTCGCCTCTGACTTTCATTGCCTCCTTGTGCGTTAATATCGGCATAGCCTGTCGCAACTAGTTTCGCTCCTTCATTCTGCAGCTTATAAGCGAGCGCCTCGGCGAGGTCCTTATTAGTACTTGAGCATGCTGAAGCTACTGATACACAAATTGCAATTAAGAAAGCTCTCACTATTAACATGTCAATCATCGAGTCATACCTACATAGGGTCACAATTATAAATTAAGACTATGAACTTGAGAAAAAATCCCAAGAGTTCTCAGATCCAGTTACTCTATCCCTCCAGTCGACACAGCACACTTAAACTTTACCCCTTGTATTACCTCTTCCCGCTAATAATTGGCATATGAATTGCATTTGTACAACCCATATAAGTGTTTATCCCTTACTTACACCTCATTGCTACTGTAACTCATTGATATTAGGTAAAATTATGGAATCGGTTTCATTGTCACCTTTACGACAGGCGTTTAGCGGCTTTAGTATGGCAAGCCTAGGAATGCCTTTTATCATTCTGCTAATAATGTCGATGCTTATCGTTCCTCTACCAACACTGCTCCTTGACCTTCTGTTTACGGTAAATATTTTAACCGGCTTAATTATAATCATGGTTTCGGTCCATGTTTCTCGGCCACTTGAATTTTCTTCTTTCCCATCAATTTTGCTACTAGCAACAATGTTGCGACTGAGTCTTAACGTTGCTTCGACACGCGTGGTGCTTGTGAACGGACATCAAGGTCCCGAAGCGGCGGGAGATGTTATCGCAGCTTTTGGAGAGTTTGTTATCGGAGGCGATTATGTTGTCGGCTTCATTATCTTCATGATTTTAATGATAATTAATTTTATTGTGGTCACAAAAGGCGCCGGGAGGGTATCAGAAGTTATAGCAAGATTTACGCTAGACGCACTTCCGGGAAAGCAAATGGCCATTGACGCCGATTTAAATGCTGGAGTTATTGATCAGGCTAGCGCCAAACTACGACGCGAAGAGCTCTCTCAGGAATCTGACTTCTTTGGATCAATGGATGGCGCTTCAAAATTTGTTCGCGGAGATGCTATTGCAGGAATCCTGATACTAATAATCAATATCATCGGAGGCCTCGCTATCGGAGTTGGGCAACACGGATTAACCTTCGCTCAAGCTGGGGAAATATACGTGCTACTCACAATCGGCGACGGACTAGTAGCACAAATACCATCCCTATTACTTTCACTGTCGACAGCAGTAATCGTCACCAGAGTCACCACTTCCGAATCTATGGGAACACAAGCGAGCACGCAATTAGGAAGCCCTGCTGCGTTAACTATAGCAGCAGGGATACTAATAATACTTGGATGTATCCCTGGGATGCCTCACTTTATTTTTATTAGTATGGGAAGCGCGCTGGCCGCAATCGCGTACTATCTTAATAAAAACCAACAAAATCTGATAAATGGAAGTGAATTATCAGACGTCGAACAGGAACCTGAACAAGAGACTAGTGATGCAGATGATTTAGACTGGTCTCACATAGAACAAGTGGATCAAGTAGGACTGGAAATAGGCTATGGATTGATTCCTTTAGTAAATCCAAATGGCGGCGGAACATTACTAGCTAGGATAAGAGGCATTCGGAAGAAATTGTCGTCCGAACTTGGGTTTCTTATACAACCTATTCGGATTAGAGATAACCTGGAGTTAACTCCAAATGGATATAATATCGTAATTAATGGGGCTGTAAGGGGCGCTGGCGAAGTGATGATTGGCAAAGAACTAGCAATCAATCCAGGCGGCATTTCGATGCCATTAGAGGGCTCCAAAACAAAAGAACCTGCTTTTGGACTAGATGCATATTGGATAGACAGGTCACAAGGTGATTTTGCAAAAACTTCTGGGTATACAGTTGTCGATCCGGCTACAGCGATCGCAACACACATGAATTCAATTCTTAAAAATAATGCTGATGAGCTCTTGGGGCATGACGAGACGCAACAATTACTTGACCTAATTGCAGAAAAATCACCCAAGCTTGTCGAGGATTTGGTTCCAAATAAATTGTCTGTCTCCACAATTATGCAAGTATTAAAAAATCTACTGCAAGAGGGAATCACCCTCCGTGACTATAGGTCAATCATTGATAATTTGCTTGCAGAAAGCATGAGAACAAAGGATCCGAGCGAGCTAACGGCTTTAATCCGACCGCACCTTGGTCGAATGATTGTACAAGACATCGTCAACGTCAATGAAGAACTGCCAATAATTACGTTAGAGCAGTCCCTAGAGCAACTACTTAATAACTCTATCCCTGATAACTCTACATCGAAAGACGTTCTCTTAGAACCAAAATTGATTGAGTCTCTCACAGACTCAATTATGAGAGAAAAATTAGCAGCTGAAGAAAGCGGATTTCCCGCAGTTTTAGTTGTTTCCCCAAAAATACGCCCGTGGTTATCAAAAATACTTAGACAGAGAGTAGGTAACTTATCTGTCCTTGCTTACACCGAGGTCCCAGAGGATCAAGAGATTCGGGTAATCGGGAGAGTTGAAATCGCTTTACAAAATCAGGAGGAAGCAGCATGAAAATCGAGGTAATTTGGGCGCGGAATCAAAGCGCTGGAATGGCTGCAGCGGTAAAATGTTTTGGTGACAAAGCTGTTTTATTTTCTTGCCAAGAAATTGGAAAAAAATCACGCTTACTTGTAGGAGTGGATACAAAGGAAGTAATCGAAACGAATAGGATTTCGTCGCCAAACTTAAGGACAAGGACAGTTCATACCAAGCGGCGGCCTGATGATTATGTACAGATATCTAATTTAATAAAGGAAGAGCTCGCTATTTTTAGAAAAGACTTAAGCAAGCCAAAAATAAAAAGCAACGCCGATATAGCCAAAGTAACAACTAATATGGAAGAGCAAGGTGCATCGAGAAACCTGTCTAATTTTCTGACTAAATCACTCCCAGAAGCTGCTGATGTTGAAGATGTTCATTTAGCAATAAAAAGAAAATTGCTTGAAGCACTTCCTAATTCAACAGATATCGATAGACACGTTAAAACTCACGTTCTCTGCGGCGGGTACGGATCAGGAAAATCGACGATGGCGATAAAAATATCGCTTAAGCTTTTAACTCTGTGCGAAACACCACCGGTGCTTGTTCATTATAAACAGAAAAAACATAGCTCCAAAGGGGCACTACAAGAAATATCTAAGAATCTTGGCCTCCCAATTTTTGAAGTAGGTGATATAGAAACTTTAAAAATGATCGAGGATCATCTTACGAATGATGGAATATTAATAGTAGATACAAATACTAGAGAAATTAAGGAAGAATTGGCCGAAATTAACACACGACTGGCCTCTGTCAATTTCCACTTAGTAAGCGCAAGCGATACTTATGCTGCCGCCCAAAAATATCTGATAAACGCAACAAATTGGAATAGTATAATGGTGTCGAGGCTTGATCTAGAGTATTGCCATTGGCCGTTGATTGAAACATTAATCGAGTCTCGAATACCCATTTCTCTTGGCTCAATCAGCCCTGACCTTAATTCTGGCTTAGTAACCATTGATAAAGAGATTTTGGCTAATCAGCTCTATAATCTGCTAGCAAACAGCTCAATTCCGAGCCAAAATGAGCTAAGTGCAGATTCGAGTGCACTTATGAGTAAAGAAGATCATAAGCTTCCTGAGAATAACTCAGTTTCAATATAGAAAGTTGGACGATATCGTATTTAAGCTGCACATTATTGCAGTAAATTGGGGGGATATATTGAATACTCGAGTAATCGGAATCGCAAGCGGAAAGGGGGGGGTCGGAAAAACGACGTTTACCGTCAATCTAGCTTTGCAGCTTGCGTCCATAGGTAAGAAAATTTTGCTCTTTGACGCAGATTTAGGCATGGCGAATCTACATATTGCGTTTAATAAAAATTTTAAATACGATCTTTCTCATGTTATCGAAGGAAGCGCGACGCTTTCCGAAACGATAGTCTCTGCTTATGAAAATATTGACCTTATACCTGGCGGAAGCGGCGTAGAAAAAATTGCAGATTTAGATTCGGTTGAATGCGCCTCGATCATTCAAGCTTTTTCATCTATTGGTGATAAATATGACTATCTGATAGTTGACATGTCTGCCGGTATTAGCCAGCAAGTTCTTTCATTCATGTCTTCAGTACAATTAAGAATTATTATAGGCACTGAAGACCTATCGTCAATTTCTGATGCTTATGCAATTATCAAAGTACTATCGAAACAGCATCAGGTTAATGACGTAGTATACCTCCCAAATCGGACATCTAGTCCTGCTGCTGGAAAAAAACTGTATGAAAGCCTAAATTACGTCTGTAATAAATTCCTAAGTCATAACGTTGAATATATAGGGTCCCTTTCGGAAGACCCATTATTCTCAAAGGCTTGGGAGTCTTCGGAATTCGAAATATCATCGCTTCCCTTAGCTAGCGCGAGTACTGAGATGAACAAGATAGCAAAAGCCATTGATTTGCATCCATCGTTTACGGATGTAGGGAAAAGAAATGGTCTACAATTTTTCCTTGATGGATTTATAAAATAGGGGATTCACGGTGGAGCTAGGAGATACAGAGTATAAGTTGGTTCAGGATATTGGGGCCGCGTCGGTGGACGTGTCCCATAAATTTGGTTTGGTCAAAAAAATCGCGCTCTACCTAAAAGCTCGTGTACCTGATTTCATCGAAGTCGAAGATATGATTCAAATAGGTATGTTAGGTTTATTGGAAGCAAGTCAGAGTTTTGATCCCTCTATCGGCGTCTCTTTTGATGAGTATGCAAAAAGGAGAATCAAAGGCTCAATTTTAGATGAAGTGCGAAAAGCCAGTAGCATGTCTCGCTTAGCTGTTAAGAATAATAGAGAGTACTCAAGCGCGAAGATGTCACTGACGAATTCTCTTGGTAGAGAACCAAGTAATCAAGAAGTAGCGGAGTTTCTTGGATTAACTATTTCGGAGTTAGAACGAAAGCGCTCGCACGCGAATCAATTTAATTTAGTACAGATTGATGAATCCGTAGAGACAGAAAGTGGATTTGAAGATCAAGCAGCTAACCCATTGCTTAGCTTGGAGGATTCTGAGTTATCTGATCGACTTACGAATGAAATATCAAAACTTGACGATAGATCTAAGCTAATTATTTCTCTTTACTACGTCGAAGAATTAAACATGAAAGAAATTGGGGCAGTGATCGGTGTAAACGAGTCGAGGGTGAGTCAACTGCTAAGCGGCACCGCGGCTAAACTTAGGGAAAGTTTAACTGCGTAATCACTCACTTAATTTGAATTTTTATCTCGATCAAAGTAGATATACCCATCATCCACCATCTCATCAATCATATCATTATCGAATTCTTCAGTATTTTCAGAGGCATCAGACTCTTGTAACGCGCTTATGGCATCGTAATATTTATTTTTCTCAAGCGTAACAAGAGCATTCAAAACACCCTCAAAACCTTGTAGCCTTTGAGTAGCTTGAATTACACGTCTTAGTTCAAGTGAGATGGAATTATTTGTCTCTGCCAGCGTAGAAAATTTTTCAACAAAACCTTCAAATTCTCCGCCCAGAACATCGATTTGCTCGTCTACATCTGATTTTTGAGCTTCGTAACGTATTCGAACTTGTTCCATAGCGATATCCAGAGACCCTTTGAATCCAAGAATTTCCCCTTCTAGCTGAGCATTCGAATCATTTGCTAGCTCAACATCTTCACGTAGCCTTGCTAATTGTCGGTCTAAAGATGAAAATGAATCTATTCGCTCCGCCATTTTTCCTGATAGATCGTCGAATGTTGAGTTTGACGACCAATTGAAAAAAGAAAGTGCTGTTGCAGCGAGCAGAAGTGCTGCAAGAGCACTACCACCTGTTACAAGCAGCTTATTGATGGCCATAATTTCTTTCTGGCTACGATCAAACCTTCGAGTAACTCCGACGCTCATACTTTCAAAATTCTGATCAAGAGATTGCATTCGCTGATTTAAGAGAACAATAGGATCAATTACTTCTTCTTCAATCCCTTCGGTAGAGTCATTGTCAGTCTCAGCGTCCTCCTCTTCTGCGCCTATCTCAGCTCCATTACTCGTATCAGCGAGGCTAGGGTCCACTTCATCTATTTCATCGTTGGCATTATTTACGCCATTATCGGTTGTATCAGCCATTGCCACCTCTTTATTAAGACCATTTACTGACCAATCGACATTACACCTAATTTAATTAGTCCACCTGCAAATTCTGATTAGACTCAACCTACCCGTCGTTGATTAGTCGACCGCTCTTATCAAATAACATTGATGCGGGCAGATCAACTTCCGGCTTACTCGGTCTTGTTCCGCTTCTTTTTAACTCATTAAGTGCATAAATATAAGCTATTACTTCAGCAACAGAGCGGTAAAGTGGTGCTGGTACTTCTTGCTTTATATCCGTTGTAAAAAACAAGGCGCGCGCAAGCAGTGGAGCCTCAAATATTGGAACAGTATGATCTGCGGCCTTTTCTTTTATTGCAGCAGCGACGAAATCGACACCTTTTGCAAGCACTATCGGAGCTTTATTCCCACCAGGTTCGTAGGAGAGTGCGACAGAAAAGTGGTCTGGGTTAGTAACAATGACATCCGCATCAGCAATCGTAAGCATCATTTGGTTCATCGCTACCTGTCGCTGTCTCTCTCTAATTTTTGCTTTTACTTCTGGCCGTCCTTCTGATTCTTTATATTCATCTTTTACTTCTTTCAGAGTCATTTTTAATTTGTTATTGAAACTATAAATTTGGTATGGAAGATCAATAGCGGCAATGACTAATAGAGAAAATGTCGTCAATAAAACACCTAAAATCAAAATGCTCAACCCATTCTCGATAGCTACTTTTTCTGGCAGTAGATTTAAATAGAAAATACTCTCGTACATTGTGTAAAGGAGTGCAAAAATCGACGTAGCTATCAAAAATAATTTTGCAAAGCTTTTTGTGAGTTCAACTAGGCCTTTCAATCCAAACATACGGCCGAGTCCTGTTAAAGGGTTCATTTTCGAGGCTTTTGGCAAAAATGCTTTTACGGAGAAACCAATACCGCCTGTAAAAAATGCGGTTGCAATAGCAAGCAGGATAGTCAACGCTAATAGAGGCAAAATTGAAATTAATGAGCCTATGAATAAAGTCGACACCATGCCAACTATCGAAGAGCTATCGTCAATTATCGAATTGTCGAATGTAAAAGCTTGGGTAAATATTCCGACAAACGCCTCTTCTGCATTGCTTCCGAATAAGTACATAACCAGCGCAACAGAAATTAAAAGAACAGCGATCGAGGTGTCTTGTGATCGAAGAAATTGGCCGTCCTCCTTCGCTTTTTCACGCCTTCTCGCCGTCGGTTCCTCCGTTTTGTCGGTTTGATCGGACTCTTCCGCCATTCTATATTCCTATAATCAAGGTTATTTTATCAAATGACTCTATCCAAAAATCCTGTATTAGTCTTAGGACTCCTGGGAGTGCGACTATAAGAAGAATGCTTCCTATTAGAAGAATAGCTGGAAATCCAACTGCAATAATATTCAAAGATGGCGCCGATCTGGTGATAATACCTAATCCAATATTGACAAGTAAAAGAGAGATCATCATAGGTAACGCGAGTAAAAGCCCACCGGAAAAAACCAGTGGCGTTAATTCAAGTAATGAGTCTAGTAAGGGCAATATGAGTAATGGTTGACCTATAGGCAGTTCTTCAAAACTCTGAAATATAAGGTCGATAATTATCAGATGTCCGTCAATTAGCAAAAAGATTAATGTTGATAGAATAATAAGAAATTGTGATATGACTGGCACATTTCCCAGATTCGGATCAAACATATTCGCCATTCCAAGACCCATAGCATTTGAAATTGCTTGCCCCCCTACCGTGATTGCTGCACTCACTAATTGCAGGCTGAAGCCGAGAATTACACCTATAGCGATTTCTTGTAATATATACAAAAACCCAACGCTCGTGAGCGGATCTATCGAAATGCCTTCTAAGAAACTGAAATACAGGAAAGTGAACACAGCAGATATTGCAATTCTGAATCTTATATTAATTGATTCTATGGAGTAAAAGGGAGACGCAAGTAGAAAGGCTGACAGTCGACTAAATGGAAAAAGAAATTGATAAAAAATATCAACCATTTCGGCCATCAAAAGTGTGGTCATTGTAGGTACATTGGTAAATTTAAAAGAAGAGTTTGAAAATAATCTACTAGTGTAAGAATCTGCCAGCCACCAACAAGAAATAATACCAATACCAGCGTGATCAACTTCGGTATAAAACTAAGTGTCATCTCTTGAATGGATGTCGCAGCTTGAAAAATACCGATTACAATTCCTACTACGAGTGTTCCTCCTAATAACGGCCCGGCAATTAGCATCGTTACCCAAAGCGCGTCACGTCCGATAGTAATCACATCTGCGATATTCATTTATATCCTGAAACTTCCAGCTAAGGATTGCATAATTAGAATCCACCCATCAGCTAAAACAAAAAGCATAAGCTTAAAAGGCATTGAAATCATCATAGGAGAAAGCATCATCATTCCCATCGCCATGAGTACGCTTGCTACTACCAGGTCTATTATTACAAAAGGGATATATATAAGAAAACCAATTGTAAATGCAGTCTTGAGCTCAGAAGTCATAAATGACGGCAAAAGTATGCTAAGTGGTATTTCTTCATTTTCGCTAAATTCCACCCCCGCTATTTCGCTGAAAACAGCTATATCATCTTCACGTGTCTGAGATAACATAAATTCGCGTAGCGGAGCTTGAGCAACCTCTACGGCTTGTTCGACCCCGATTTCAGCATCAAGATATGGTGTAATAGAATCGTTATAGATTTCATTAAATATCGGTGACATTACAAAAAACGTTAAGAACAATGAAATTCCAACCAAAACCGTATTTGGTGGTGTCTGCGCCGTCCCAATCGCTTGTCGTAATAAGGACATTACGATAATGATTCTTACAAACGAGGTCATCATTATAAGTATTGACGGAAGGAGCGTCAGCACCGTCATGAGAATCAATATTTGAAGCGTCAAACTATATTCTGTGCCAGCAGAAGTATCAGTTACGCTCAGAGCAGGCAAACCAACTTGAGCACTGAGTGGCGACACTATCAGTAACAGAAGAATTATTGATAATCGGATTTTTGGCAATAGTTGCCGTAGAAGGATTACTACTTTGTTTTTACTTTCATCGTAAATCGAGGACATCATATCACTCTTGTTTTTAAAGAGACTCTTCTTCAGATGAATTTTTATGTGTCCAAATTGGAACAATGTTATCAGCCGAAAACGCGATAAGAGATACATAAGAATCCGCTTCAACAAGGATTAATTGGGCTTTAAGGCCTACTCTTCTTTGTGAAGTGACTTTTAAACGGTTATTTCCCGCTTCTGGAACTATTCCTCGATATTTTTTTAAAATTATAAAAAAGAGTGCCAGAGCAATCGCTACAGCAAGAAAAGGAATTACTATGTTCGTTAGGAAATTAATTTCCATTTAGTACTCGTATACTGTCATTTTGCCTAACACTATTACTTGTCATCATAATTTTGATCTAAAGCGAGCATAAAACTTCTAAATATTGCCCCCTCTTGGCACTATTTCGGTCAATTTTATGCCATAATTTTCTTTTATGAGCACGATTTCTCCTTTAGCAATCAACGTACCGTTGACTCGAAGGTTTAAAGGCTCACCAGCTAAAGAATCGAGAGCAATAACGGAACCTTGGTTCAACGCCATCATTTCTCCAATTTTCAATTTTGTTGTACCTAGCTCTACAGACACAGTAACTGGTATATTATCGAGTACGGCGGAATCGACATTGCCATCTCTTGAGTTATGCTCTCTGGCACTGTTATCGGCCGTATTTACGAGTGCTCCACCTAATTCTTGGCTTTGAGAACCAGTTTCTGCTCCGAAATCGTTTGTATCTTGTGTATCCATAATAATTTCCAAGTATTTTCTTTGCTTATTTATCAGAAGGGGCTGTAACTCTCACAGCTACGCTTTCTCCAAGTTGACCTGGCATACCATATACAATCGAAACACCATCTACAGTGATTGCGAGCACCTCGCCTGTCACTATCCTAAGTTCATCTCCGACACGTAGCGATGCTATTTCGCCGACGGTAGAATGTAACTTTCCAAGTTCAACTTCTAACTCAATGTCAACATCCATGCAGCCTTGGCGTAACTCTCGAGTCCAATCCTTATTTATAGAGGACAACTGAACGAAGTCTAGTAATTGTTTTGCGTATCTATCAACTTGACTTCGAATAGATGTTATCGGATATGCTATCGCAATCTGTCCCTCTATACCCTCTGCCGTACTCACATCAAAACGAGTAACAACAAGAGACTCGTCATATCTAAACCCGCGTAATTTATTTGGATCAAGTTCCGACTGTACCTGTTCAAATTTTGCTTGAGCAAGCGGCGCCCATCCCTCGCTTAGCGAGCTAGATATCAGAGTGGCCATTATTCCAAGTATTGCATCCTCAGTACTCGCAAAATTTCTATCCGTTGAAAACCCAATGGTACTGGAGCCAGCTCCTCCAAAGAACCTGTCAAGAGAGTTAAACACAAGCGGTGAACTAATCGTTACCAACGCATTGCGTTCCATTGGTTGTAGGCTTAACGTCATAATTGCGCTCTGTGGAACAATATTCCTTATATGTTCAGAATAAATCTCAACTTCAGTTCGAAGATTAGCGATTTTTGTATAAGTATTTAAGACGCTCGCGAGTCCTTCTTGAAGTTTCTCGGAAAATTTACTGTTAATTTCTTTCAGTACTTGCTCATCTACCTCTAAATTTTCAGTTTTACCGATTAGATCATGTTTTACTACCAGAGCAGGATTCCCGTTCACTATCTTAGTCAAATGATCATTATTCAAAGTTCCCTGTAGGGCTTGAAATTCTTCGTCAGAAATTTTGGACGTTTCTTCGGTCATATATTCCTCTCTTTCTAATTGACAGAAAATTCGGTGAATAAAATAGAATCTATGCCGGCAAAAATGTCTTTCCCTAAAAAAAACTCATTTGCAATTATCGACAATTCGTTTTCGATGGTGACCCTAAAATCACGAGATATAAAGTCATCCTCTGAAACTTCAGATAACCTCCTCCGTAATCGAATATTGAGTTCAGCCTCTTGCTCGATTATTGCATCGACCATGCTACTTCCATAAAAAGTGAATAATGCGAGCCTCACTTGCATTTCGTAATCAGTTTCTGCGAGAACTGTAATTATATTTTCTTCTAGCTCGTAAAAAATCAAGTCGCCTATTTCTGGTTCTGATTTCGAGTTAAAGAATTCTGAGCTCTTACTTTGAATTACTGTTGAATCTATCGCTTCCGATGTTTCTGGTGAATTTGATGCATCTGATGCGTCTGTTGTCTCTATAATCGTATTTTGAGTTAGATAAAAATACGTGCCGCCAGCCAACAGAGATAATCCTATTGTTGATAGAGCAATCAGCAGCCAAACACGTTTTTTATTTTTAACGGATGGCATGCTTTCTATAGCATCATTTTTTTTTGCCATTTTCTGCTTAACTCTTAGGCGTACGTATCAATCATACTTACTAGGCGTCTTGGGTTCGCACCGTCAGTAACGGTGGTTTTATCTGCAATCTCATTTTCATCTGTTACGGTATTGTTCAAATTTTTATCCTGGTGTTTACTGTATCCACTGCGATCATGGAAACCTGTATTCTGGTTTTCAAAACCACTCACTTGTAATGAGAATTGACCTTTAGCTTCAGAGGCCAACTGATCTCTGAGCGCTGTAGCATTTACTTGCATCAATTTTACCACTTCGCTATTTTCAGACCGCAAGGTAACGTGAACATCTGAGCCGCGGCTAAATAAAAGATCTACCTCGACTTCTCCGAGTGATTCTGGCGTGAGAAGCATCTTTACTGAGACATTTTTACCAGAAAACGAATTTATAATTTGCTGCTTTATAAGCTTACTAATTTTTTCCTTAACACTATTAATGTCAATACGCGATTCCGCAATTGGAATTGATTCTAAAGACTCTCCACTTTGAGTCGAAATGCGTAACTCGAGCTCTTGACCATTGGAGTCTAGTTGTGCGCTCTCTGTTTTTGGGGGTGTGAGTTCTAAATTCTTGCCACCTTTCAACCCCAGCACCTTCAGCAGACTGTCTTTCTGCAATAACGTTGGATTGTCGTTTGATGACTTGCCAATCGCTTCACGCGCCTTACCGTTACCTAGGGTATCTAAAGAGCCTTTGCTAGACTTCAACTGTCCCTCGACGTCAGATACGTTAGCTGACCTTGCAATTAGGACCGATCTTTTCCCACCTAGCGTTAATTGGTCTAGTGTGAACTTTTTCGGTTGTATAAGTGGCAATATAATGCCACTTTCTTTCCCTTCCCCGCTGCCTATGTTGTCTTTACCGCTGAATGAAACACCTATATTTTCGTTGAGTTTGGCCTCTTCTTCATTTTCTGACTTTTCTAGTTCGCTTGTGCCCTCGGACTCTTCCGCGGCGTCAGTATCAGATTCGTTATCAATACTTTTTTCTGTGGGATTATTGCTAACTCGCGCCATAGTAGCCTCAAAGCTACCATCATCATTTGCATCGCTCACATCAGTCGCATCATTCTGACCCCGGCTTTGCGGCGATTGTTCGACATCTCGGATAATGTTTTGCAATTCAAAATGGTTATTGATCATATTTTTGATACCGTGTTTCTATCTCAGTTGGAAGATTTTTCTGACTTTTGACCTTTAGCATATTTTTAGCAATTAGCCTGTCTCTTATACACATCTGACGCTGCCGACGAAGAGGATAGTGTAGAT
>OJFP01000816.1_pt1 | contig 19098 bp, 20 predicted proteins | sample 1594141 | NCBI WGS metagenome assembly OJFP01 (sample SAMN05416843, study PRJEB24817) | seawater metagenome | isolation source: Sea water | place: Canada:Atlantic | collected 2013-07 | reverse complement strand
TGGATATGATGCCTTAAGGATAATTAAATAAAAGATGTAGTGGCCGTACGGTTACGTCTTATTGGCATAGAATTCACCAAGTTCCTGGAGTTGAGGCATGCTATGACCATAAAGTGTGCCTTATTCATCAGGATCTACCTGAGAGACCTCATTTGAGGCCATTACTTTTCCCACCATATTCAGATGAACCTGAGAATTGTAACGAGATCAGTGCGCAATTTGCCAAGTTCACGAAAGAGACTCTAGATGAAATATCAGCTTCAAACAAATTTTTTGGGCGGTCTAAACTTTTAGAAAATTTGAGCAAACGTGGATACATTCTTGACAGTAGGCGGTTGAAAAGAAAAGAACTGACATCAGATTTCTTCAACTTTTTTCAAGGGTTAGAGCGAATTTCGCCTGGCTTGTTGCCGCATTCTGATAAAGACTTCAGATATTTATCTAACTTCTTGTCAGAGAATGTTTGTCAGCACCCTATTAAATATTTACTTGTTCTATTTTGGTTAACAAAGACTAAATACGGTAACTTCAAGTCTCAACACGAAATGTTGAAAATAGAATCAAACAATTGCAAAGAAGATAAATCAGAAATATGCCAATATCTGTTGAAACACGGCGAGTCGTTGGCCGAAGTTAGCCGAGTTACTGGAAAAAGTAGGTGTTACCTTAAAGCACTCGCGATCAAAAATAATATCCCGATAGAACTAAAACCAAGATTTATAACAAAAGAATTAATAAGTGCGGTTTTGGTGATGGCGAACAAAGGATTTCATCGTAAGGCTATCGCAAACAAATTTCAAATATCCATAGGTAGCGTCGAGCAAATTATCTCAACTATAAATGGTTTGGTGGAAAAGCGCAGACGCTTTAAATTTGAGTCCACAAGGCGAAGATATAAAGGATTAATACTAAGAGACTTAAGAAACAACCCTTTGGCAATTAAGCAAGAAGTTAAGGAGCGCTGCTATGCGGCTTTTCATTGGATGTACTCACATGAAAAAGCTTGGCTAAATCAGACATTACCTGCAGCAATTAAACCGAAAGCTCCTCCTAGGGTTAACTGGGAACTGCGTGATATCGAACTAGCATCTAAAGTAAAAAGCATTTTGCTTAAACCTAATGGCAAGATGACTTTCACTAAGGTGGATAAAGTGCTTGGAGGTCATGGTTGGTTGACCCGTATGAAGCATAAACTTCCGCATACAATGGCGGTTTTCCACAAATTTTATCGTTAGAATACGAGTGCTTTATTAAATTCACTTTTTGGAAATAGATGTTGAATATAATTGATTTGAAGTCTAACTCATGATAATAAATACTATTTATTCTAGATTAAAAATGTCAGTTGAATCAAATTTATCGAATGGACGAATTCAGTTTTGCACAGAAGCAGCGCTTAGCTTACGTAGATTTTAAGCTCCATTTTACTGGGATGGTTACTCGCAGTGAGATAGTGAGTCATTTCGAACTAGGCCTTGCCGCAGCAACCAGAGATTTAAAGTTCTACAAAGACAATGCGCCTGAGAATATGGCTTATGACAATGTAGAAAAAAATACTTTATCACAACGCAATTTAAGCCCTTATTTCAACATGATGCTCGTCGGTCTCTTATTAAGTTAGCTAATAACATTAGCGATAGCTTTGATGCGATTGGCGATACATCGTTTCCTATTCAGTCACCGAGCCCATTAAATGTACCTGATATTGATATTATCGCTAAGCTATCCCGAGCGATTATCAATAATAAATCTATTAGCGTTATATATACATCCTTAAGCAGTGGTTCGGGTGCAAGACAACTATGCCTGATTCAATAGTCGATAATCGCTTACGCTGGCATTTAAGAGCATATGATCGCAAATCAAAGTCATTCAGAGACTTTGTTTTAACTCGCATTACCAAAGTTACAATTCTTGCACCGACTACATCCCAAGAAGAACATAAGTTAGAAGATCATCAGCGGATGCGAATGGTGCCATTACAAATTGTTGCACACCCAAACAATGTTGAACACTCTTTTACTTATTGCTGCTGGCGAAATAGCTTTAACACATGGTAATAATTTACAAACAGATCTGCATATCAGACAAGCTTGGGATATAACTATAGGTGTCAAAAACATTTAATAACGCGAATATTACATTTAATTCTGCGAATAATTACATTTAATAATGCGAATGACAGTACCAATAAATTCTATGGAAGCAACGGTTGTTACTAATTTTATTAAAAAGTATTGGATGAGTTTAACGTATCATTTTGGTTTGGTCTGGGTTGTTGGGTCAAACGTAAGCGTAGCCTAAAGACCGTTGCCCAGCTTAATATTCCATGGCAGTAGTTGCTCGATATCTGGCGCAGGATGGGTAAAGGCTTCAAGTAGATAAACGATGTAATCGTAAGGGTACTGTCATATATGGTCTCCTCCAGTATTGCAAGGTTTAACATTTGATAACAGGAACAGGATTGCAGTCATATATGACAATACCTCATGCCCTAGTGAAAAGGTTATTATGGGCTCAGGGAAGTGAGGCCGCCCCATGGGTTTTGCATATTTTTAAGTAACGTCGGCACAACTTAAAATATCTGTACAGAAGCCTCGCTTTAATTCTCAAAGATGGCGTTAATTTTGTAGTTTCTTTTAAACGATCAATTGCCCACCGTTGATTTCAATTACCTGACCAGTGATATACGAAGCCATCTGCGCACTGCCGAGAAACAAGTATGCTGGAACGCAATCTTCAGGCGTGCCTAAACGTTTAAGTGGAATGCTTAGACAAGTCGCTTCAAGCTTTTCAGTCGAAGAATAACGGCGATGAAAATCTGTCATAATAGTACCAGGGGACACCGCATTGACACGAATATTCTGCGGCGCTAATTCACGCGCTAGCGCTTTAGAATATGTAGCGACAAATGCTTTCGTAGAACTGTATATAGACGATCCAGGGCTACCACCAGTCGTTGCTGAAATCGACACGGTATTGATAATTGCGGCTGCTTTAGAGTGACTTAAATACGGGATAAAGGCCTTTGTAATCATCACTAACGACGACTGATTTAGCATCACTAATTTGTCATATTCAGCTTGAGTAATTTGATCAGCCGGGAAGCGACCAAGCATTGTACCTGCGTTATTAATCAAAACATCAATCTGCTCTGTTATTGCACTAACCTGATCAATAAACTCATTCACGGATTCAGGTTCCGTAAAATCCGCTTCAAAGGCATGATCAACGACTCCATCGAGACGATCTGCAGTACCAACGCGCCCGCTGTGCGCAATGACACGCGCACCACATGATTTAAATGCAATGGCTACAGCGAGTCCTATACCTCTTCCTGCCCCAGTTATCACAACTGTTTTATCTTTAAACAATTCTGGACCAAAACCAAATGTCAACATACAGCGCACCAATTAAACCTATTCAAATTGTAAATATCTAAGCATACACACTATTATTAGTTTGATCGTATTATCTCTTCCTTGCAGATATAACGAGTCTTAGCTTTATCAAAATTAAATCCCTTGAATCGATACAAAAGAGAAGCATTGTCAGTGAAGTTTCAATTTTGAGTTGACTATTCGACTTATCTTTTTAGTAATTAATACTAATATACCCTTCAACCAGCCATGTATCGAAAGCTGGTGCATGTTGTACAAAGAGACGTAGAAAAGTCTGGCCAATTTGCCTTCAATAAACATTGTGTTTTTTGTTAGGTTACCCATAAGGCTGCCGATCGCACTATAACTGCTTAAGTTAAGCAAAGAGCCGTAGTCTTTATACACAAATTCCTGCAAAGGCGCATTTTTAAGTTTTCGTCTAATATTAATGGCTACAATATCAGCCATTTGATGAGCGGACTGTGCTCGAGGCGGCACGAAGGACCCATTGGTCTGCAAAAATCCGCAACAATCTCCTATCGCAAAAATATCCTCTTCGTTAATCACTTGAAGATAGGGATTTACTAATATTTGATTCAATGAATTAGTGTCAAAATTTCCTGCCTGGTTTATATAAGAGGACACTTTTACGCCTGCTGCCCATACCATTAAATCGGAGTGAATCAATTCGTCATCAGCGGTCACAAAACCGTGTTCTGTCGCCTGCGATATGCGCGTATTCTCTAAAACACTCACGCGTAGTTTCAACAATGCTCGTTTGGCATAATCCGCAATACGCTTGGGTAATGCAGGTAAGATCCTATCGCCTGCTTCAATAAGTGTTATTTCAAGCCGCTCAGGGGTAACATTCGGCATACCGTATGATTTAGCTAACGCTACGGCATGATATAAAACCGCAGCAAGTTCAGTGCCCGTTGCACCGGCACCAACAATGGAAATGCGCAGCTTATGTTCAAGGCGTTTATATTCATTTAGTCTTAACATTTGATTGAGCAACGCATTATGAAATTTTTCTACTTGCGGCAAGGAATCAAGAAAATAACTGTGTTTAGCGACACCAGAGATCCCAAAATCATTGCTTTTACTGCCCACTGAGACGATTAAGATGTCATAAGAGATAGTTTGTGAAGCTGCAATTTCTCGCCCTTGCTCATCTTTCACACCATCTACTGCTATTTTTTTTCCTTAGTGTTTACTGATGTAAAAACACCTTGTTGGAATGAGTAGCCGAACCTAACAGCATGCATGCGGTAGTCAACACCGTCTGAAATTTTGTCAATCATACCAGCCGCTACTTCATGTAATAGGCGCTTCCAAACATGCGTCCGATGCCTATCAATTAGCGTAACAGTGATATCTTTTTCGCGTCTAAATTGCCGACTCAATTTGGTTACAAGCTCAAGGCCTGATGCGCCTCCTCCTAACACTACGATATGTTTCATCTATGAGAAAATCCATAACTACAATACAGAAAGGTTAAGTTTTGATGACTAGCACCTCCAAAGGCCCAAATTTGTTTATCTTCATTTTGCATGCTTTGCTCTCAGTTAATGGAAAACTGTTTGATGATCTGCTCAAGTACGGTCATTTGATGATTAATTAACTTACTGTTGTCGCTTATCACACTAATTTGTTGGGCATTTTCATCCGACACGTAATTAATTTTATTAACGCTTTTGGAGATCACTGAGGCGGTAGATGCTTGTTCAACTATCGAGTCATTAATTTGTTGAGCGTTATTTTTAATCGCAGAAATGTTTTGCCGAATGCTATCCATCTCAGTTGATGCCTTATTAGTTATTGCTTTGCAATTGTCTAACTGTTCATAACTTGCTTCCATCGAGGTCGAAGCAATTAGGGTACTTTCATTCAACCGCTCTATCATGTTTCTAATTTTTTCAGTACTTGTCGCCGTCAACAAAGCCAGTTGCCGTACTTCATCGGCGACAACGGCAAATCCTCGTCCATGCTCACCCGCTCTAGCCGCCTCAATTGCAGCATTAAGCGCTAACAAGTTGGTCTTGCTTGCGACATTATCAATGACTTGAATAATCGAAGACATTTCTGGTGCCATTTTCGATACTTCGCGAACGGTGTTTTTAGACTCTCCCATTTTCATGTCAAGGGCGTTTATCGTAGAGAGGTTTTCCATCATCATTTGTTGTCCTCTCTCGACATCAAGATCCACAGAATTAGTTAACTCTAGACTGTGTGCCATGTTTTGAGATACTTGAGCAATGGCGGCTTCCATCTGGGTAATGGCTGTCGCGCCGCTGCTAAGTTGAATATTTTGCGCATTGATCCTATCTTTTACGACCTTAGTGCCATCTTGATTCGATTTGCTGACTTGCGACATTTCTTTTGCTGCTAAGGTTAAGTCACTTATGATTTTTCTCATTGCATCAATAAGCTTATTCAGTGAAGTAGCAAGCTCTGAAAATTCGCCTGAGAATTCGTTAGAAATGGGAGCACCGTAGTCGCCCCTTACCATTTGATCTAGTTTCGCCAAAATAACTCGTAACGGAGATTTAATCATTCGAGCAAGAAATAGACTGATGACTATAGTGAGGATCATCGCTCCTATAACGATAATAACCGTCGCGGTGCTAGAGTAAATAATAGTTGTGTCTAATTGTTCATTTGCATCAACCATATTCTGTTGACCAAATTGTCTTATTTTTGACAACGCAACATCAGAATCCGTGATTAATTTGGATGTCAGTAGTAAGTTCGATTGTAATCGAGCTTCTAGTTGTCTATTGTCAAAGTAGCCTGCAATAATACCTTTGTCACTGACAAGTGCGTCTAAAAATTTTTCTGTCTCACCCGATAATTCCTTTAATTGTGGGACTTCTTCCTGCAGATCAGCGATGTCTTCATTAAACGTATTCGTGTTGAATCGTATGGTTTCAACAATTTCCTCCAATTTTTGTGGGTCCTCTGTGTTGATCAAATTTAAAACTAAAAATTCAATATTTGAAAACCGATTTATAATCGTCGTCACTAGCTCAGAGACATAGATATCTCTAGAAGCCGCAGAACGAGAAGATTGGGTAATACGTTGCTTTATTTCCGATGACGATAAAAGGAGAGTAGACAGTCCTTCTCGAACCTCGCCTGACGCAGCGACGTTCGTCTTGTGTAAGCTGTACATTTCGAGGGATAGAGAATCAATGTTACTCAAATTGGCGTCTATTGTCTCGATGAATGGCGCTAGTTTGATTGAATGATTATATATCGCAGTATGACTCGAAAGGTCAAGAATTTCTGCCTTGGTCGACTTCAAATTATTGGACAGGCTAGTATAGGAAGACGCGATTTTTGGGGCTCGGTAACATTGACCATGTCGGCAATATTTTTACCTACTAATAAAACCGAGATTGATAAATTTGTGGCTTTAAGTTGAGTTGTGAAAGCATCATCTGACATAGCTGATGATTCATTTGCCACGCTTTTGATCATGACGTAATTAGTTAGCCCTAATACCAGAATCACTAGGCATAACATGCCGAAACCAGTGTACATTCTGGCGAGAATCGAAAGTTTTCGAAATGCGTTTATGAATTGAGTCATATTTCACCTTCTTAGCGTGCATATAGCTATGCAGATTGTTTGAGAGAGCGGCAACCGCCGCTCTCATGTTTTGCAGCATTTATGGACATTAAATGCTGATTACAACTATCGAAACCGACTCAAAAATCGAATTGAAATCCAAGTATAATGGCGTTGTAGTCATTTTGTACATCTGATTGGTAATCCTGCAACTCACCTACAATGCGAAACTGCTTAGATAGTTGATGATGAACAAACAGCATGGTTAGCTCATTGTCTACGTCAGCAGCGGCAACCAGACCGAAATCAGCATCAGCGGCACGCGCATCTTGTGAGCCCTCACCGTAGCTTATACCGATGCGAGTTTTGTCCATCATGTAATCTGCTTCCACATACCACTGTGTTGCGTCGACATCAGCATCATTGATAGAACCGCCGTAAAGACCATCTGCACCTATACCGGTGGTATCTGTGTAATTGAGCGTTAATCCAAAATCACCTGTTTGGATGTGTGCGCCAATATCAAAACCTTGCATATCGTAGTCAAACGCCTGATCTCCCTGTACAGATACTTCTTGATAGAACGCGCCTGCCCATACCTTGAAACTATCTGCGGAGTAGGTAACTTGCCCCTCAAAACGCGGTAAACTAGTCTCTATAGACGCATCTTGTGGTTCTTCCGGATTGATGATGGCTATTTTGTAAACTACCCCATTCATATCATTTGATGTAAATTTGATTTGAGGATTAAAGTTAGCATATACGTAACCTGTTCCTATTCGACCGCCTGTTGCATTGCCTGTGTCAGCCCCGCCACCTAACCAACCAACACCACCTTGGCTTGCGATATCGCCAATTGCGTTACTGTTAAATACACCAAAGTCTTTTCCTAACGTTACCGTACCAAAATCGCCAGACACTTGTATGTTGGCGACACGACTCTCAAATAGGCCGCCATTTTGTACACCATTGGGCGCGTTCAAATGCGTATCGACTTGGAAATGTCCCGAAATGGTGAGACCAGAGTCTGTCTTCGGCGCAACTACGTGAAAATTAATGTTCGCCGGATTAAATCCAGATTGAACACGAAAGGCGCTTTCAGAATCATCATGATCTGAAGCGACCGCAAAGATTGGTATAGAACCGCTAATTGACGTTTCCCAGTCGCCAGGTGCCGATAAATCAACCTTCGCAAAGGTTGCAGGAGCATAGGCGATGACACCTAGTGCAATAGCGGCTGCTATTTTATTGTATGGGAGTTTTTGTATAAACGATGTATGTGATTTGTTTTTCATTTGTTTAGTATCCGTAGTGTGTGGAAAATTCCTTTCCACATTAAAAATTTTAGACACAACTTGACGCTCTCTTAGTTCCTGACTAGGAGAGGTGGGTCAAGCTGTTAGCTTTTAGTGTTAGTTAGAAACCGTTTCCCATTGCTTTAGGAGCTCTTTATAAGGAATGGTTTTTCCTTGTGGTTTTTCATCACTTAGTTTTGCCTTTGGCGCACCAGGTTGATTTAACCAATACTCTGCATCACGGGGCTTATTCAACTTGGGCCCGCAATCGCCTTGTGCATTCGCACGCTCCAGTCTTTGCATCACTTTATCTTGCGCTCTTGCTAATCCGTCAAGCGCTTCCTGTGGCGTTTTCTCGCCACTTGCTGCTTCCGCGATATACTGCCACCATAATTGAGCCAACTTTGGATAATCTGGAACATTAGTGCCAGTCGGTGTCCACTGCTTGCGCGCTGGACTTCTATAAAACTCAACTAAACCACCAAGTTGCGGCGCAACGTCTGTCATCGCTTGTGAATTGATATCTGACTCTCGAATTGGTGTCAGGCCTTCTAAGGTCTTTTTCAACGATACGGTTTTAGACACTGTAAACTGCGCATATAGCCATGCTGCCAGACGACGTTTTTCTGGTGTGGACGAGAGGAATGTCCAAGCACCTGTATCTTGATAGCCAAGTTTCATTCCTTCTTCCCAGTAGGGGCCTTTAGGCGACGGGGCCATTCTCCACTTTGGTAAGCCATCCTCATCAACTACTGGCAACCCTTTATCTGTCATACCGGCGGTAAATGCGGTGTACCAGAAAATTTGCTGAGCAATATTCCCTTGAGCCGGCACTGGACCTGCTTCAGAAAATGTCATTCCCTGTGCTTGCGGTGGAGCATAGTCTCTTAACCAGTCAACATATTTTGTGGTCGCATAAACAGCAGCTGGACCATTAGTGGCGCCACCACGAGAAACGCTAGAGCCAACAGGTCTGCAACCTTCAACTCTTATTCCCCACTCATCCACAGGTAAGCCATTGGGTAGACCTTTATCACCTGCGCCAGCCATTGAGAACCATGCATCAGTAAAACGCCAGCCTAGAGATGGATCTTTTTTTCCATAATCCATGTGACCATATACACGTTCACCGTCAATCATCTTCACATGGTTAGAAAAGAAATCAGCTATGTCTTCATAGGCAGACCAATTTTCTGGTACTCCCAACTCATAACCATAACGTTCTTTAAACTGTGCTTTTAAATCTTCTCTTTCAAACCAATCGGCTCTGAACCAATAAAGATTAGCAAATTGCTGATCTGGTAATTGGTAAATCTTCCCATCAGGTCCGGTGGTAAAATCTAAGCCGATAAAATCAGGTAGATCTAGTGTGGGAAGCGTTAAATCTTTTGCTTCGTTTGCAATCATGTCAGAAATTGCCACTGCCTTACCATATCTAAAGTGCGTACCAATTAAATCTGAATCATTGATGTAAGCGTCATAAATATTGCGACCTGATTGCATTTGAGTTTGCAATTTCTCTACCACATCACCCTCTTGTATAAGGTCATGAGTAACTTCAATCCCCGTAATTTCAGTAAACGCTTTTGCCAATACTCTAGACTCATAAGAATGCGTTGCAATCGTTTCAGATGCGACGTTAATCGACATCCCTTTAAATGGTTTAGCCGCTTCTTTGAACCACATTAATTCTTTCATTTGTTGTTCGGGTGTCAAAGTCGAGACAGAAAACTCATCTTTTAACCATTTTTTTGCCGCATCATCTTGTTTATCAGCAAGTGCGACAGAGGATAGCGACACAAGTAATAAGCTAGTCCCTATTGCAGCGGCGGTCTGTTTAATTTTTATTTTCATATCAATTCCCATTGTTATTGAGATTATGTTTTTATGCCGTTAAACTCGGGTAGCCTTTTGACTGGTTTGAGTTCATTCGGCATTTCGTATTGGCTCTCGCCAATGTGAAGGACTTTCTTTGGTGTCAAGGGTCGAATCTAGTCACCAAAGAAGTCCACTTCTCTAAAATAGAGAAATTCTTCCTTTTTCTTTTATAAGCCTACACGCATGATGTATTTGAGTGCTTTATCCCCATCTGAACACCACTGCACTCCACAAAATAGAAATACATAATGCGACCCACAGTACGGTGTCGACAAACGCTAAAAAACTTAAATGTATATAGGCCGCACTCAGTAAGCTAATGAATAACTTATCACCTCGTGTCGTTGCCATCGGCAAGAAACCCTTCTTTTCGTAACTGGGTGAACGTATTTCAAGTATTGTCATTATCACTAATATGACTGCAATCACTGAAAAAAACGTTGCTGTTACACCTGTCCAAGCCATCCAACTCATAATATTATTCCTTTCCGTTGCTAGACACGACCAAGGGCAAAACCCTTCGCCACGTGGTTACGTACAAACCAAATTACCAGTACACCAGGGATAATTGTGAGCACCCCAGCCGCAGCCAGTAAACCCCAATCAATACCTGCCGCGCCTACTGTTCTCGTCATTATTGCTGCAATAGGTTTTGCATCGACTGATGTCAAGGTACGTGCAAACAGCAGCTCAACCCATGAGAACATGAAGCAAAAGAAAGCTGTCACTCCGATACCTGAACGGATCATTGGTAAAAAGATGCGGATAAAGAATTTTGGAAAACTATAGCCATCTATATACGCGGTTTCATCTACTTCGCGTGGCACACCTGACATGAACCCTTCTAGGATCCAAACGGCAAGTGGCACGGTAAACAAACAATGCGCGAGCGCCACAGCAATATGAGTATCAAATAAACCAACGGATGAATACAGCTGGAAAAAAGGAAGTAGAAATACCGCTGGCGGCGCCATTCTGTTACTAAGTAACCAAAAGAATAAGTGACTATCACCAGTGAACCTGTATCGGCTAAATGCATAAGCTGCAGGAAGCGCGACGACCAACGTAATGACCATATTCATGCTCACGTAAATGATCGAGTTCACATAACCCATATACCACGTTGGATCAGTAAATATTGTGTGATAATTATCAAAAGTAAAACTCTGTGGCCAAAGGGTTAAACCACCTAATATCTCGTCTGTCCCTTTAAATGACATTATTAGTAACCAATAAATTGGTATAAACAGAAAGACAAGATATATCAACATGCAAATTTTTTTACGTATACTATGTTCCATCATGAACTCCTATTTGACTTTATCTATCTGATTAATCGCTGTGAAAAACACGTAACAAACAAGCAATACAATCAAATAATAGATGAGTGAAAACGCAGCAGCAGGTCCAATATCAAACTGTCCTATCGCCATCTGCGTCAATGCTTGACTCAAAAATGTCGTTGAATTACCCGGACCGCCGCCTGTTAGTACAAAAGGTTCAGTGTAGATCATGAAGCTGTCCATGAATCGTAGCAATACCCCTATCACCAAGACGCTTTTTAATCTAGGCAGCTGTATATGCCGAAATATTGACCATTTAGATGCTCTATCGATGCGTGCTGCTTGATAAAATGCCTCAGGGATAGCGCGCAGACCCGAATAACATAGTAGCGCAATCAGCGGTGTCCAGTGCCACACGTCCATCAGTAGTACCGTTAACCAAGCTGAAACTGGGTCATTAGTATAGTTGTAGTCAATCCCTAAACCATTTACTGCATATCCTAATAATCCGATGTCTGCACGGCTAAATATTTGCCAAATAGTGCCAACAACATTCCACGGGATGAGCAGCGGGATAGCGACAAGGATTAATCCTACAGAAGCCATACGACCCTTAGTCGGCATAAGCAATGCGATCAAGATCCCCAGTGGCACCTCAATAGCAAGGACTGAGAACGAATATAAAAACTGTCGTCCCAATGAATCGAGTAGAGCAGGACTTCGCAACATTTCTCGATACCATTCAGCGCCCACAAAGTAAGCAGTGTTTGGGTCGAATATGTCTTGTACTGAGTAATTTACAACTGTCATGATCGGCACTATGGAAGAAAATGCGACAAGCATAAATACAGGTAAAACTAAAAACCAAGCTTTGTTATTTTCTACTTTACGTTGCATTGGATGGTCTCCTTTGTTTGCTCTTCTGGCTCATCAATGTCAACGAGATACTCGTCTACATAAACTTTAAGCCATTGTTCAGGAAAACTGATATATGCTTTTTTGATGGGAATAACCCTATCTTCATTTAAACGAGCTTTTATCACTTCACCGTCTAATTTCATGGTAAGGATCTTGTATGTACCGAGATCCTCCATGTGCGTGACATCGCATTCATAAGCGCCTTCAACTTTTTCATCCCACACATGCACAAATTCAGGACGGATCCCTATCTTGATATTCGAAGTGCTTAACGGATTTAGTTTTTGCTGCAATTCTTGATTGAGTGGAACAACAGTGTTGTTAAACGTTACGCCTCCTTGCGTACGTTTGACGTCAATTAGGTTCATGCCTGGACTTCCAATAAAGTAGCCGACGAAAGCATGGTTAGGTTTCTCAAACAATTCTCGCGGCGTACCGAATTGTACAATTTGTCCTCCATACATCACTGCAATTTTGTCGGCAAATGTAGACGCTTCTAATTGGTCATGCGTTACATACACCATAGTGATATTAAATTGCTCATGTATCTGTTTGAGTTTGCGCCTCAATTTCCACTTTAGATGCGGATCTATAACCGTAAGAGGCTCATCGAATAGAATAGCAGATACGTCACTCCTCACTAGACCGCGGCCCATGGAGACTTTTTGTTTTTCATCAGCAGTGAGATTGTTTGCCTTATTTTTTAGCAAGTCACTCAGTTCAAGCACAGCTGCTATTTCAATCACGCGACTATGCACTTTATCCTCTGGTACTTTCATATTACGCAGCGGAAAGGCCAAGTTGTCAAAAACAGTCATAGAATCGTAAATGACAGGAAACTGAAAAACTTGCGCAATGTTGCGGGTTTCAGGAGGAATATCGTTTACTTTTTTTCCATCGAACAGCACCTCGCCGACGGAAGGCGACAATAAGCCAGAAATGATGTTTAGTAATGTGCTTTTACCGCAACCTGATGGCCCGAGTAAGGCGTATGCGCCACCTTGCTCCCATACGTGGTCCATTTCTCGGATAGCGTAGTCCTCTGGGGATTTTGGGTTAGCTTTATAGCTATGCGCTAATGATTTTAGGTGTATTTCTGCCATGCTACGCAGCTCCTGTATGCAAAGACGATGGGACTTGTATCGTTTTACCATGTAAATCGAACACAAAGAGTTTGTGCGTAGGTAAGTAGACCTTAATGGGTACATCTGTGTGATACTCATGTACGCCGTTTAACTGAACAATTAGCGAAAACAGTTCGTTATGTACATGCATATACGTCTCTGAACCACTAATTTCAGCTAGCTCAACAGTCATTGATAACTCCAAGTCGTCATCATTGTTAGGCGCGAGCCCAATATGACTTGGAAGAACACCAAACATATAATTTCCTTTTGGCAACCCTTCAAGCTCCTTACCGATTGAGAAATGAGCAGCACCTTTTAACGAAACCTCTTTATCTGTTAAGCAACCTTCTATTAAGTTGATTGCAGGCTCGCTGTAAAGCTCGGCGGCTTCCATTGTTTCAGGGTGCCGATAAATATGCGTCGCAGCACCGCTTTGAATAACCCGACCTTCATGCAGTAGCGTTGTATTACCACCAAGTGCCATTGCTTCGTGCGGCTCGGTAGTTGCATAAATGGCAATCGCATTCCGCTCTTTAAATAAGCCCCTCAACTCGGCCCTTAATTCTTCGCGAAGTTTGTAATCCAAATTAACTAGCGGCTCATCAAATAGTATGATACTAGCGTCTTTCACGAGTGCTCGTGCCATAGACGTACGCTGCTGTTGCCCCCCTGATAACTCTAGCGGATAACGGTCTAAAAATTGCTCAATTTGCAGGATTGCAGCAGTTTCCTTCACCCGCTTGGCAATTTCACTTTCACTGACTTTTGCTACTCGTAAAGGGGACGCTATATTATCTCGAACCGTTAAGTTCGGATAATTAACAAATTGTTGATAAACCATGGAAACGTTCCGCTCTTGAACTTTCACACCTGAGAGGTCGTTACCGTGCAACATGATTTTACCTTTAGTGGGTTTATCTAGTCCGGCAATCAATCTCATTAGCGTCGTTTTCCCAGCTAACGTTCGACCCAACAAAACGTTGAATGAACCACTTTCCAAAGTGAGATTAATATTGTTCAGAAAAGATTCACCATGTACCGTGTGACTTATGTTGTCTAAAACTAGCGACATCTGTATAAGGCTCCTTTTAAATATTTTGTCATAGCTTTTTGATACGACATCCAATTAACATCAAGTTAACATTTTCAATTAACAATGTGTTAACGAAAGGCACAAATTATGCCAACTTAAATTATTTTCTTATTCATCCGCCTGAAGTCCTCTTTTTATATGGGCCATAGGAATTGGCGGTGCAAATATTTAACATCTTTTTCATTTTGTTCACACTGTTCAATTTGAACAAAAAAGTGTTCAACATACTGTTCATTTTGAGCGTTAAGGTTGAACAGTTTGTGGGGGCTTTTGGATAATTACAGTAGCCAAACTCAGTAATCACATACAACTTATAATTCTGTATAGAGTAACCTACTGTATCATAACGTTATTTTTTTATAACAGGTTGTAGGGGGTAGTATAATTGATATTTAGAGATGTTTTGCAGTGAACAATAGTGTTAGAATATGGTGGATAATTGAACACCACCCCTATGGCGAGGTGTTCAGTTATTTTCCCAATGTTAAAATGTTGTATCAAGGAAATACTGTGGAAATTAATGTAACAGAACAGGCTTAAGTCATGGAGTCGAAAGATAAGCCAACGGATCTCACACAGATTATTCAGCAGTCTTGGCAACGATGCGAAGGCTTTGGATTAAAGCAGAACGGGCAACCAGATCTAATACAACTCCCTCAAAACGAGCAAGACCTTCTCAACGAACAGCACAAAGGACTTATAGACACAACGTATTCGGAAGTGCTGCCCTATTACGAAAATATTTTATCAAATACCCAGTGTCTAATTGTATTAGCGGATTGTCATGGCAATGCTTTAAATAGTTGGGGAAAGCCACGGTTTTTGTCGACTAAACACTCCTCGGTATTTGAAAAAGGCATTAATTGGAAAGAAAGTCACTTAGGAACTAATGCTATTGGCACTGTGTTAGAGAGTGGCGAGCCCGTGCAGGTTCAGCGCGATGAGCATTACTTTAGAAGTAATCGCTTCATGATTGGAAGCGCATGCCCTATCTATGATGCCAACAGAGAGCTTGTAGGCGTGCTTGATGTCTCTAGTGACGCATATTTACCTCAAGCACACACGTTTGGCATGGTAAAACTAATGGCACAAGGAATAGAGAATAGGCTCATCGTGTCACAATTTGGCAAACATAATCATCTCGTTTTTTTTAATACGAATGCAGATAATTTAGATAGCCAGTGGTCGGGGCTAATAGCATTTAACGACGACGGTATCATAGTCTCAGCAAACAAGCGCGCAGAGCTCGTGTTGAATTCGCCATTAGCAATGACTGATGTCACAAAGATATTTCAAATGCCTCTCAATGATATCAAAAATTTGCCCGAACAAGTCCCTGTGTCTTTTCAAGCAATGGGTAAATTTCGAATGCACGCAATTTTAAAAAGCCCAAGTGTTGTTTCAATCCAAACGCCTAATTTTGAACGGAAATCTTCAGTAAAAGCCAGTAAAGACTTCATTACATTAGACGAATTTTCACTAGGAGATGAGCGCATCAATAGGTGCGTGGAGCAAGCCAAAAGAGTGATCAACAAGGATATTCCTATTTTGATCCATGGCGAGACCGGCGTCGGGAAAGAGGTATTCGTCAAAGCGCTACATGAGTATAGTGGGCGCAGTCAACATCCTCTAATTGCTGTGAACTGCGCCGCGATACCCAGTGAGCTAGCGGAGTCCGAGTTGTTTGGCTATGTGAAGGGGGCATTTACGGGCGCGAGCGACAAGGGTTCACCAGGACTGATACGAAATGCCCATACTGGTACTTTGTTTTTAGATGAAATTGGTGAAATGCCGTTAACGTTGCAGGGACGCTTGCTAAGAGTCCTACAGGAACGTAAGGTTACGCCGCTTGGCTCTAGTCAAAGCTACCCTGTGGATATTAAACTTATTTCAGCGACAAACAGAAGTTTGAGAGAAAATGTAGCAAACGGTCAGTTCCGACAGGATCTATACTATCGCGTGAGTGGATTAAACATAGAATTACCGCCATTACGAGAGCGTACTGATCGGATCCCCTTGTTTACTAAAATTAACAATATGTATAAAGAAAGCCGGCAAAGCAGTCAACTAAGTGCAAAAGTCGTCGAGCTTTTTTATAATCACCCTTGGCCAGGAAACGTTAGGCAATTAGTTAGCGTTGTTCAAATTGCACTCGCTATGTGCGATAATGAAATGGTCCAAGAGTGGCATTTACCCGACGATTTTTTTGCCGATCTGAACACTGAACAATTAACGAGCAATTCCGTGAGCTCCTCGCCAGCTATCAGTGCATCCCCACCGACAATTCGCAAGAATGATTCACTCAATGAGACAATTAGAATATACAATGACACGGGTCAAAATGTGTCGAAGACTGCGCGACTGCAAGGAATTAGCCGGAATACAGTTTACAAACGTCTAAAAGACAATAATATTATCTGACAATATTCTATGAATAAAAATGGACTGATGACAGTGAGTCATTTACAAGGGTCCGTTTATAATGCCACTTTTGTTTAACGTTCTATACCACAATCATATGCGCCTATTGGTGCTAGAAATGTTGCTTATACGCAATCTGACAATTGGGGTGACTATGGCTAGGCCACTGTAATACCTTAACAAAGATATTACCTCACATCCTCGGGTGTGGGGGAGTCCAATTATCTTTATTATCGTCGGACTGCTACAAAACATTATTTGACTTAACAATCTTTGACAAAAGTGGTAACGGCCATGAGCTAGGCAGTGTAAAAATTGGCTCTAATCTACTTTTACACTTTGAACCGGTCAATTAGCCCAGCTAACTTAGTGTTGGACGTTAACAGTACATCATTGATCTTGTGAGTTTCGACACCGCTTGCAACTAACTTTTCCACCACCTCCTGTATCGCGACCATATTTGAATCAACCTCAGTTGATACTGTACTTTGTTGTGTTGCAGCAACGGCTATTTCAGTACTTAGTTCATCGATGTGAGCGACTGAGGTAGCGACAGAGTCGACACTGGCGTGTGCTTTTTCTGTGCTTTCTATGGCGTTTTGACAACTCTGTTCAGTGACGTCCATCGCTGTCACGACATTGTCGACGCCACTTTGCAATTTTTCTAACATTTCGTTAATTTCAATCGTGCTAGAGTGGGTACGACTTGCTAATGTTCTCACTTCGTCTGCAACGACCGCGAAGCCTCTGCCTTGCTCACCAGCTCGTGCTGCCTCAATCGCGGCATTTAATGCAAGTAAGTTAGTTTGTCCGGCAATCTCACCAATTACACTTAGTACTTCCGTTATTTCAATCGCATTGTCTTTAAGAACTAACACCTTACCGGTTGATAATTTCACGTCATCAGATAATTTTGATACTTTTTCTATGGCTGCTGATAACTCTGTCTTTGATAGCTTAGTACTTTCATTTACCTCTTTAACAAAAGTAGCACTTCTAGTAGAGTTTTCCGCGACTCTAGTAGATGTAACGTTCATTTCGTTGATTGCTGTGACTGCTTGAACGGTTTCTTGAGAGTGCCGTTCTAAAGACTGACTGTTATCTACGACTTGTTGATTCAACGCTTGTATACTTTTATTAATGTGTTTGTTTTCACTGACCACTTGAGATATTAAAAGCTGTAAAGATTCGATGAACTAGTTGACTGATTGATTAATTGCAGAAAGCTCATCTTGTTGTGAAATATCTAATCGCTGGGTTAAGTCAGCGTCTCCTGTGGATAATTGATCTAAGTTTGCCTTAACCAGCGCTATGCGGTTGAACAACACTCTGATGACGATAATGACAACGATAAGCATTAACACAAACAATGGTATTTGAATACTTAAAAGAGTCGACATAACGTTACTAGATGCTTGGTTGAGACTTGATGTCGGTACACCCACCGCCATGTACCATGGTGTATTTTCAACAGGAATAATTATCAATGTAGAGTCTATTCCATTGTTTTCATACTCTCGCTCGAACGAAAAATTGTTTAGAGTGTTGTTCTCAATGACTTCACTAATTGCTTTGGTCAGTTTGACGTCTGAAATCTGACTAACATTTTTTAACACAATGTCTTCAGAATAACTGGGGAGGTTACTCACGATCTTGCCGGATGCTTCAAATATCATGACGTCTCCTCCGACTTCTTTTGACAAATCTTTAGCTAGGGAATTGAAGAACCCAAGTGTCAGATCGATCGTAGACACCCCATACGCGGTGCCATCTTTATATATCCCCATTGCACAATTCGTGCGAGCTTCATATCCAGCATCTGCATATGCAGGCCACCATTTACAAGTGCCTTTTGGGACAGTTAGCGCTTGTTTATACCAGCCTTGATCATAATAATTTTCTTTCGCCTCGGCACTATTCCAAAAAGCACTGGCGACCATTTTATTGCTACCATCTCGCACATAAAAGCTACTGAATCGGTCGATAGACCGTTCTCTCTTATATGGTAATGGCCAGACGCCTCCACCGAAAACGGCTTTGCGTCCATATTGATCGAGAACGGAAGGTAAAAACTCTGAATCGCCACTAGTTTACTAGACACCTCTTAGTTAGATAAACTAACTAAAAATG
>OJFP01000812.1_pt1 | contig 19143 bp, 17 predicted proteins | sample 1594141 | NCBI WGS metagenome assembly OJFP01 (sample SAMN05416843, study PRJEB24817) | seawater metagenome | isolation source: Sea water | place: Canada:Atlantic | collected 2013-07 | reverse complement strand
TCTACACTATCCTCTTCGTCGGCAGCGTCAGATGTGTATAAGAGACAGATGGTTGGGTGTGTGATTGTGTTTGAGAACACAATTATTGCTGAAGGCTACACAAGCCCTTATGGAGAAGCACACGCAGAAGTTAACGCAATTCTAAGCATAAGAGATCCTAAGGTTTTAGAAAAATCAACTCTATATGTGACCCTTGAGCCCTGCTCTCATTTTGGAAAAACTCCTCCCTGCAGTGACTTAATTATTGCTCATAAAATCCCTAGAGTTGTCATTGGGTGCTTGGATGAACACGAAAAAGTCTGTGGGAATGGAATTTCTAAACTTAAGGCAGCTGGATGCGAGGTTATCGTCGGGGTTTTAGAAACAGAATGTAAAATCCACCACAAGCGCTTTTTTACTTATCATTCTAAAAAACGTCCTTATATTATATTAAAGTGGGCTGAAAGCAAAGACGGATTTATAGCGCCACTAAGCAAAACAGAAATTAAGCCAGTATGGATTAGCAACTTACGCTCAAGGCAACTTGTGCACCAGTGGCGTGCAGAAGAACAGGCCATACTAGTAGGCGCCAATACAATAGTTATGGACAACCCTCGCTTGACAACAAGAGAGGTTCAAGGCCAAAACCCCATTAGAATTGTTATTGACATTAAAAACACACTGCCTAGGTCTAGTCAAGTATTTAATTCCGAGGCAAAAACCATTAAGCTCACTAAGAGTGAAATAGACCCCAATAAACCTTTAGCAGCTCAAGTTAGCAAAGCCCTGTATTTAAATAAAATTACATCTGTAATCGTTGAAGGGGGACAAAAGACATTGCAAGCTTTTATAAATGAAGGACTTTGGGATGAAGCTCGTGTATTTTCAAGTGAAATCTATTTAAAAAAAGGTGTTAAAAAACCTCAACTTAAAGGCATACCAACAAAAGAATCATTCATTGATTCCGATTACTTAAAAATAATATTAAATGATTAACACTCTAATATTTGATTTTGGTGATGTCTTTATTAATTTGGACAAACCCGCAATTGAGCGTTCTATGAATAAGTTAGGAATCTCTACTATTACAAATGAGATGCTTGAAATAGCTATGAATTATGAAAAAGGATTGATTTCTACGGATGTATTTATTACTTCATTCACGAAAAAATTCCCAATGATATCAAATAAAGAATTTACAACAGCTTGGAACTCAATTATTTTAGACTTTCCAGAACATCGTTTGACATTTATTGAACATCTGGCTTCTTTAAAAAAGTATAAGCTCATCCTATTAAGTAACACCAATGAACTTCACATTGAGCAGGTCATTGAAAACATGTCGTTGGTCCGATACCTTCGCTTTAAAAACTGTTTTGACCAATTTTATCTGTCGCATGAGATAAAATTAAGAAAACCAGACCACTCTATTTATGAGTTTGTATTGATAAAAAACAACCTTATTGCCAAAAACTGTTTTTTCATTGATGACACAAAAGAAAACACAGATGCTGCATCAATATTAGGGATACGTGCGTGGAATAATAATCCTAAAAATGAAGATGTCATCGATTTGTTTAACAACTCAGTCTTAAAAAACTCCTAGAAAGTGTTTAACTACAAAACAATTAACACGCCAAGCTTAGAAGTACTTTACAAAGATAAAGGTAGCAAGTTTTATGGATATGCCATTCCAATAGAAACAGATCAAGAAGTCAAGAAGGCGCTTGAAGAGCTAAAACAGAAACATTCTAGTGCTGGACATTTTTGCTATGCTTACCAGCATGGGCTCGAAACAATATACTACAGAGTCTCTGATGATGGGGAACCAAATAATAGTGCTGGACTCCCAATTTACGGACAACTACAGGCATTTAAGGTCACCAATATACTAATTGTAGTGATAAGGTATTTTGGAGGCACTAAACTTGGAATAGGCGGTCTTATTAGCGCCTACAAAGCAACTGCTAAATTAAGTCTAGAGGTAAGTCAAATTAAGACACTAGATATTTTAATTCCATTGAAACTAAGTTTTGCTTACAAAGACATGAGTAAAGTAATGCGAATTATCAAAAAACAGCAACTGATTATAAAATCTCAACGCCTAGAAATGGAGTGTGAGGTATTAGTTTTAGTCCAAAAAATGAACTTAAAAAGCTCAGTAAGAACTTTTGAAGCCTTTCATCAAATTAAAGTTGACGTTTTAAACGATTAAATTAGCAGTTCGTCTAAAATATATTGCGGGCAACGCATTGGAAAATTCGATTTCATGTTAATAAACGCTAATTTAGTATGTGCAGTAGTTAGTAATTCACCGCTAGAATTGTGAATTTCATAAGTAAATTCGATAGAAGCTGTTGGACGCTTCAAAAGCGTAGTTGAAACCGTTAAAATATCGCCGTAAATAGCTGATTTTAAGTATTTTATGTTCATTGAAACAATTGGAAGCATTACATCATTGGCTTCCATTTCTCTATAGGAGACCCCAATAGCATCAAGCCATTCTAAACGCCCTATTTCCAGATACTGAGCATAATTTCCATGGTATACAACACCCATTTGGTCTGTCTCACCGTATCTAACTTTAATCTCGGTTTGATGTGTGTTCATGTATTAAATTTGTATTTTTAATTTTAAATAAACATGAGGAAAAAAAATTAAATATTCACTTCAATTCGATTTTTTTTTTAAGAAATTTGTTCACATATTTGTATTGAGCAAAAACAACTAAAATCTCCCAAAATTTGATTTGTTTCACTCCTAACTAACTAAATAAAATTAAGAAATGAATAACAGTGCTCAATCGGTATGGGAAAATTGTCTAGACTTTATTAAAGACAACATACAACCACAAGCCTATAAAACATGGTTTGAGCCTATTGTAGCTGTTAAACTTGACAACCATGCTCTGAGCATACAGGTTCCAAGTAAATTCTTTTACGAATGGTTAGAGGAACATTACGTTAAAATTTTAAAAGTAGCTCTAACAAAAGAGCTTGGAGTTAATGCTAAATTGGTGTACATCATTAAAATGGAAAACACCTACGGGAATAAACAACCATTTACAGAAAAAATACCTAGTTCAAACCGAACTGCGGTATACTCTCAACAAGTGGACATTCCTTTAAAAAATAAAAACCCAGAATTAAAAAATCCGTTTGTGATTCCAGGCATTAGAAACGTCAAAATTGAATCTCAACTGAATCCAATATATACGTTCGAAAACTTTCTTGAAGGCGATTCAAATCGACTCGCAAGAAATGCAAGTATTGCGGTGGCTAACAAACCCGGAGGAACGTCTTTCAATCCGCTATTAATATTTGGTGGTGTTGGGTTAGGGAAAACACACTTAGCACATGCTATAGGAGTTGATATCAAAGATAAGTACCCTGAAAAAACGGTTCTTTATATTTCTGCTGAGAAATTTACGCAACAGTATATTGAGTCGGTTAAGAAAAATAATAGAAATGATTTCATTCACTTCTATCAAATAATCGATATCCTAATTATCGATGATGTCCAGTTCCTTTCGGGGAAATCTGGAACACAAGATGTGTTTTTCCACATATTCAATCATTTACACCAAAACGGAAAGCAAGTCATTTTAACAAGTGATAAAGCACCGGTTGACATGCAAGATATTGAACAACGATTATTATCCCGTTTTAAATGGGGATTATCCGCAGAGTTACAAAATCCAGATTTTGAAACTCGGGTCTCTATAGTCAAAAATAAACTATACAGAGATGGCGTTGAAATGCCAGAAGAAATCATTGAATATCTAGCAAAACACATTACAACTAATGTTCGTGAATTAGAAGGGGCAATTATTTCATTAATAGCTCAGTCATCTTTTAACAAAAAGGAAATCACACTTTCATTAGCGAAGGATGTTGTTGAAAAATTTGTAAAAAACACCAAAAGAGAAGTTTCAATCGATTACATTCAGAAGGTGGTTTCGGATTACTTCCAAATGGATGTAGACACTTTACAATCAAAAACACGAAAACGCCACATTGTACAAGCTAGACAATTGGCGATGTTTTTTGCTAAGAAATTTACTAAAGCTTCTTTAGCTAGTATTGGCTCTCAAATTGGAAAACGAGATCACGCAACCGTTCTTCATGCCTGTAAAACAGTTGATAACCTTTCAACAACGGACAAGCAATTTCGAAAATACGTAGAGGATTTAACAAAGAAATTATCTGTCTAACCTCTTTTTACTAGCTAGACGCGACTGATTTTCATCCATTAAAACACTTATCTGCTTAACTTAACAATCCTAAAAGAATGACTGGTAAACTATATTTAATTCCAACAGGCTTAGGCGATAATGCTCCGTTAGAAATACTTCCAATTTCTATTAAAAAGATCATCGAAAATATTGACATTTATATTGTAGAAAATGAAAAGTCAGCACGGAAGTTTATCAAAACTGTTAGCTCTGGTAAATCTCAATCCAGTCTAACTCTGTTTAGTTTAAATAAGTTTACAGACCCATTGGAAATTCCTTCTTTTTTAGAAGAATGCTCAGAAGGTAATAACATCGGACTATTATCAGATGCAGGATGCCCGGGAGTAGCTGATCCTGGCGCAGAAGTTGTGAAAATTGCACATAAAAAAAATATTAAGGTCATTCCTTTGGTAGGACCTTCTTCAATCTTATTAGCAATGATGAGCTCTGGAATGAATGGTCAAAATTTTGCTTTCAATGGGTATTTACCAATTGAAAAAGGAGGGCGTAAAACAAAAATAAAACAACTTGAAAGACGTTCTTTTGACGAGAACCAATCACAGTTATTTATTGAAACTCCTTACCGGAACAATAGTATTTTAGAAGACTTGCACAACACGCTACATGCTGACACTCAAATATGCGTGGCTTGTGACCTTACCTTACCCACAGAATACATCAAAACACAAACGGCAAAAGAATGGAAACATTCAAAATTTGATTTCCACAAGCGTCCAGCAATTTTCATTATTCATAAAGATTAAAGCAAAGTTGAATTTGGCTTTTTATGAGGCGTAACAAAAGAAGTGTCAAAGCCTGAAAACTTTCGCATGTAATAAGGAATCCCTGTTCCATAAGCATCTGTAAAATCTTCTGCACCTAAACTTCTTAAATAGCGTTTCACATTTCCAGGACCAGCTAAGTGGGCAGCAGCTAAAATTCCGGATTCCGTAACCTCGATACCGTTTATTTCTTTGCCTACAAAACGCTTTATGTCACGTCTCAAGACCCATTTATTTCGTCTTGTATTGGCTAAAAATGCTTTTTCCTGAAGTGCTGGATTGGTTAAAAAACTCTCAGGATTGTAAATACCGAGTAATTCCAATGTAGTAATACCAAATTGAAATTTACCCAGATAACCTAATGTATTAACGGCACCATATTTTCCTTGAGACTCTTTAAAAGCCAACGCTTCTTTAAAGGCAACATACGAGTTATCTAAAAAAGGAGACTTTGGGCTTGGATATGTTTCTGCTACCTCACTAACAACAAAATTATAGTTAAGTATTTCTGTAGAAGCAGAGGCCTCGTGAAAGTCGCTTCTTGGACTAGGAGAAAATGCTACAAACAAACTAAAAATAGTAGCGATTAGTATCGTGTAATAAAAGTTACGTTCTGAAATCATTAAAGTTTGGTTTAAAACCTCTATGGTAAAATAAAACAGTGCAAATATAGGCAAATCTACAATTACTTGATTTTCAGTTTTTTAAATTATTTTTTGATTCCTTTTCGGTTTAAATAAGACTGGTATGCTCTCGCATTTTTATTGTGACCGCTTAGTGTGTTAGAGAATCTATGGAATCCTGGTTTTTCAGCATTTGCTGCAAAGTAGTAATAGGAATGACTTTCGTAGTTTAACACTGCATCAATAGCTGATAAATCTGGCATCGCAATTAATCCAGGCGGCAACCCCTTATACATATAGGTATTGTAGGGTGAAACAATTGATTTGTGTTTGTTTAAAACACGCTTTATGACCGTGTTACTATACATAGGTAACTGATAAGCAGCAAATTTAAGTGTGGGATCGGCTTGTAATGGCCAACCATCTTTTAAACGATTCATATAGACTCCAGCAATGCGATCTTGCTCCGAGACTTGCTTAGACTCTTCATGGACAATTGCAGCTAAAGCCATCACCTCTAAAGGCATAAGATCAATTGTTTTTGCTTTACTTAGTCTTTTATCGTTCCAGAAGCGGTTGTATTCCTTTAACATTCGAGATCTAAATGTTGTTGCCGACGTATTCCAGAAAAACTCATAGCTATTTGGCAAATACATCGCTAGTGCATTTTCATATGTAAACCCATTCGCCTCTAAAAATTCTGGATCTGAAAAAACTCTAAGTAAATCGGAATTATTAGCTTCAATTTGGCTCGAAATTCTATTTGCTAATTCTGCTAAAGAATGCTGATTATTAAACGCTATTTTTATTGGTAGATTACGACTTCTTATGGAGTTGATGATGTCATTATTAGTCATCCCCTTGGAGATAAGAAAGCGTCCAGCTTTAATATTATTTATATATTTTTTTTGTTTAGCCAAAACTTCAAAAGATTCTATATCTTTTAGCAAAGGTTCTAAGTCCGCTTTTACATCTGAAAAGCTCGCATTTGTAGCTACAAAAATATAGGCTTCTTTAGAATTAAAATTAGTGTTAGGCACTAACATAACTGAATAAATATAATAGGAAAAAATTCCTGCGCTTGCCAAACCGATTAACACAATGGCTGCTGATATTTTTTTAAAGTACATGATTGATTAATTGAAATAAATATTCGTTCTTATATCGCTCTTTGTAAAACCGCCACTCTTTCTTGAGTCCAACTTTCTCAAACCCTACAGACTTGAACAAGTTTATACTTGCCGAATTATCTTCTAGTATATTTCCATACAACTGATGTAGACATAGTACTTTAAAGCTATGATTTACAAGTAAGCTCAAAGCGTCTTTACCATACCCTTTTTGACGGTGTTTATCAATTAAAACAATACTGACTCCTGCTCGCTTATTATGTGCGTCATAATCAAAAAGATCAATAAACCCCATGGGCTCATTTGTTTTAGAAGTAATCATTAACCTTAACTGCTTTATTTCTTTAATATCTTTTTGGGCTGTTTCTAAATAACTACTAAGCACTTCTTTTGAAAATGGTTTTTGAGTTTGACTTAGTTCCCACAAAGATTCATTATTTTCTAATGAATATAAAAATGCTAAATCTTCGAGCTTAATAATTCGTAGATTAATGAGGTTTCCTTGTAATTCTACCATTCTAAAGTTCCTTTAAAAACTTGTACTGCAGCTCCACAAAGCCACACATTGGAATAAGAAGAAGAAGAAGAAGAAGAAGAAGGCGGTTCAAACCTAACCACTAAATTACCACCTTGAGTTTTTAGATTCATAACTTTAGATGTTGATTGACCTGAGTGAAACATCGCAATAGCAACAGCTGTGGATCCTGTGCCACAAGACAAAGTCTCCGCTTCAACTCCACGTTCATAGGTGCGAATAGCAAACGTATCCATGTTCATTTTTTTAGCGAAATTCACGTTAACGCCACTAGACTTAAAAGGCTCACTATAACGAACAAAAGCACCTTCAGATGCCATATCTAGTGAGTCTAGATTTGATTTTAGAGAGACATAATGCGGAGACCCTGTGTCAAGAACAAAGTAGTCCTCTTTTGAAGAAACAGTTAGAACATCTTGCATTTTAAGCTCAACATATCCATTATCATAGACTGCTAGATGTGGCCCATCAATCGCTGAAAAATGAGCATCTCCTTGGACAATTCCTAAAAAATTAGCAAAAGCAACAATACATCGACCGCCATTCCCACACATACTACTTTGTTGACCATCTGCATTAAAATACACCATTTTAAAGTCATAATTTGGATCAGACTCTAGTAAAATAAGTCCATCTGCACCAACCCCAAAACGGCGATTACATAAATGAGCAATTAATGATGAATTGTTTGTGTCGAACAAGGATAAGCGATTATCAATCATAACAAAATCATTCCCTGTTCCTTGATATTTATAAAATGTATGAGTCCGCATATAAAACAAATATAAGAATATTTAACGTTAAAATAAGCTGTTAAAAGGTCGTTAAAGTTGTTTTATGAATTCAATAAAAAGGTAATTTTAGAGTCAGAATTATTAAACTTAAAAATATTTTATGAAAAAATTTATTTCAATTCTATTTTTTTCAGCTTTAGGCGGTGGCCTGACTCTCAGTACTTATAAGCTATTTATTGAAACAAGTATGCCTTATGAAATAGCTGAAGGTCGTGTACTAACCACAACAGCTGTTTCTGGACAGATCTCGTTAAATTCAGTAGAAGAAACAGTAAATTTCACATCAGCTGCAGAAAAAACATTACCAACAGTTGTGCATGTAAAAAACACGACGCTAAGTAAGGGGTACACAAGTTATGAAGACTTATTCTTTGGACGATCTCAGCAACGCGCACAAATAGGTACGGGATCAGGTGTAATAATTTCGGTAGATGGTTATATTATTACCAATAACCATGTTATTGAAGGAGCACAATCAATTGAGATTACTACAAATAATAATAAGACCTACACAGCTGAATTAATTGGAACCGACTCGAGTACAGATATTGCATTGTTAAAAATTAAACCTTTGGAACCTTTAAGCTACTTGACATTTGGAGATAGTAATTTGGCTAAGGTCGGAGAATGGGTATTGGCTGTTGGTAATCCTTTCAACCTAACCTCTACAGTTACTGCAGGGATAATAAGTGCCAAATCAAGAGATTTATCGGGACAAAATACACAATCATTCATTCAGACAGACGCCGCGGTAAACCCTGGTAATTCTGGGGGTGCCTTAGTAAACACAAATGGAGAACTTATTGGCATCAACACAGCAATTACATCAAAAACAGGATCCTACATAGGCTATTCCTTTGCAGTCCCTAGTAATATTGCTCGAAAAGTCATTGAAGACTTGATGGAGTTCGGGAATGTACAGAACGGGATTCTAGGCGTTATTGGGGGTGAATTAAATAGTAAAAACTCTAAAGAATTTGGAGTAAATGAAACCGAGGGGTTTTATGTAAATGATATTCAAAAAGGAACTGGAGCAGAAAAAGCGGGCTTGCAAAAAGGCGACATTATTCAACGAATTGATGGGGTAACTATTTCAAAGTTTTCTGATTTGAAAGGGTTTTTAAATACTAAAAACCCAAACGATACGGTTGAAGTTTTGATTTTAAGAGGCGATAAACAGATGAACATAATAGTTACTTTAGAAAAAAGAATTAGTATTGAAATACCAATAATCGGGGCGCTTCAAGAACCAGAAAAAAAAGCACTAAAAGCCGTCAATTTAGACTACGGATTGGAAGTGGTTTCGCTTTCTGAAAATAACCGAACAGACTGGGAGTCTGACGGGATTTATGTGGGAAGTTTTGTGACAGAAATAAATGATATTAGCATTAATTCCATTAACGACGCCCAGAGAGCGTTAGAGAAATATTCCAATAAAGTACTTAGGCTATCTGTTGTGAAAAATAATGGAGAAAAAGTGGTCTACCGGTTCAGGTAAAAACCTCAATTACAGATTATTACACTGTATTATTAAAATTATTAGGCATTGATTTTTTTTATATAAAATAGTTACGAAAACGTTTGAGAAGACTTACTTTTGTAGGATTCATTTAAAATTTAAACTAAATGCCAATAAAACCGACCTACGAATCTGAAATTGCATTCCAATCTGACCGAAGAAAATCAGCCGTTGAATTTATAAAAATTGTTAGTGACCTGTGGTATGATTACTCCATTGAATTGGTCTTGTTTCGTAATCAATTAATGGATCGAAATGTAAGTGAAATTCTCAAGCTTCATGCATATGCAGGTGAATTTGTAAACAAACCCATCTCCATTTTTGATTCTGTAGACATGGCACAAGCAATTAAACAATTGAACTTGCCAGCCTCTAAATTGGATATTGGCAAGTTAACTTACGAATATCACAAGGAAGACCTTTCTAACAGCAGTTCATTTGCCTTTTTGTCTAAAAAATTAAAAGAAGCGAAACAGCAATCTAAAATAGAGCCAAAGGATGTCGTGTTATACGGGTTTGGCCGCATCGGCCGATTGGTTGCACGTGAGTTGATGGGCAAATCAGGCAGTGGCAGTCAGCTACGGCTTAGAGCCATTGTTACCCGTGACAAAATAAACACAGAGACTTTAGAAAAACGAGCTGCACTGTTGCGAAGTGATTCCGTTCATGGCGATTTTCCAGGGACCGTGAGCGTTGACAAAAACCTTCAAGCATTAATCATAAACGGCATGACTGTTTATATTATATCTGCTTCTAAGCCTGAAAACATAGATTATACAGCCTATGGGATAAATGAAGCTCTAATCATTGATAACACAGGAGTATTTAGAGATCATGACGGATTAAAAAGACACCTAGTCTCAAAAGGTGCTGAAAAAGTATTGCTAACTGCTCCTTGTAAAGAAATTCCAAACATCGTACATGGAGTCAATCATTTAGAACATTCTCCCGACACAATAGATATTTTTTCTGCAGCCTCATGTACTACTAATGCAATTACCCCTATTTTAAAAGTTATTGAAGACACTTTTGGCGTTGTGCATGGTCATCTTGAAACAATACATGCATACACCAATGATCAAAACTTAGTGGATAATATGCATTCAAAATACAGAAGAGGACGGGCAGCGGCTCTCAACATGGTCATTACAGAAACTGGAGCAGGAAAAGCTGTCAGTAAAGCGCTTCCATCTCTTGAAAACAAACTAACATCCAATGCAATTAGGGTTCCTGTTCCCAATGGAAGTTTAGCTATTCTAAACTTGGAGATCAAAAAAAGCACAACACTTAAAAAAATAAATAATCTAATCAAAACTGCTGCACTAACCGGCAATTTAGTTGAGCAAATAAAATATGAATTAAATGATGAACTCGTTTCTAGTGACATCGTAGGATGTACTGCTCCAGCTATTTACGATAGTAAAGCCACTATTGTAAGACATGATGGAAAAAACATAATCCTTTACATATGGTATGACAATGAATTTGGATATAGTCATCAAGTCATACGTTTAGCAAAATACATAGCCAAAGTCAGGCGCTTCACTTATTATTAAAGTTTACAATTTGTTATATTTGTAACTTAAACATATCCGATGCGCATAGATATTATTACAGTACTACCAGAACTAATTAAGAGTCCTTTTGAGGCCTCTATACTAAAGCGTGCAATAGAAGCTGGCCTTGTAAGTATTCACTTTCACAATTTACGGGATTACACAGCTGATAATTACAAATCTATTGACGACACCCAGTTTGGTGGTGGCGCAGGAATGGTTATGATGATTGAACCCATAGATAAATGCATTTCTAAATTAAAAAAAGAACGCGACTATGACGAAGTTATTTACATGACTCCTGATGGACAAACCCTTAATCAAGGCCTAGCTAACCAACTTTCAATGAAGGGTAATATAATTATACTCTGTGGGCACTATAAAGGAGTGGATCAACGCGTACGTGATCAGTTTATTACCAAAGAAATTTCCATTGGCGACTATGTTCTTTCAGGTGGAGAATTGGGCGCAGCAGTGCTTTGTGACGCAGTTATTCGTCTCATTCCAGGTGTTTTAGGAAACGAAACATCTGCATTAACTGACTCATTTCAAGATGGGTTATTAGCACCCCCTATATACACACGACCAAGAGAATATAATGGGTGGAAAGTTCCTGATGTTTTATTAAGTGGCCACTTTCCAAAGATTGAAAAATGGCGGGAAGAACAAGCGCTTGAACACACAAAAATTAGAAGACCTGACTTATTAAAGGACTAATATTTAAGGGGAAACAAAATTTTTATTATAATAAAGTTTCTTCTTTTCACTTTTTACTTATATTTGCACCCAAATTCGGGTTAACCTCTGGCGATAATCGTGGATGTTGTTTCGAAAAAACAATTAAATAAAATAAAATGGAATCCTTAGTTAAATTTGTTCAAGAAGAATTTGTAGCAAAAAAAGACTTTCCAGAATTTGCAGCTGGTGACACCATCACTGTTTATTACGAAATTAGAGAAGGCGAAAAAGTACGTACACAGTTCTATCGAGGCGTTGTTCTTCAGAGAAGAGGCTCAGGAAGTTCTGAAACATTTACCATCAGAAAAATGTCTGGTACAATAGGAGTTGAACGTATTTTCCCGGTAAACCTACCGGCCTTACAGAAAATTGAAGTCAACAAACGTGGAAAAGTAAGAAGAGCTCGTATCTTTTACTTTAGAGAACTTACTGGTAAAAAAGCCAGAATTAAAGAAAGAAGACGTTAGTCAGATTTTAAATTCAAAAACTCAAAAAAGCTCTAATCACTTAGGGCTTTTTTTAAACCTATATTCCAAATCACTTAATTAGATCTATTTTTGACATCATTCCATTGAGATTATTGATTTTTTTAAGAATTAAATTACCTCATAAAATCATTCCAATTTCTTATATTTACAGCCCTAATTCACTTAGATTAGAATCTAAATTAACAAAAGAAAAACTAAACTTTATATAGCCCATCATGGCAAACATAATTTATACTATTACCGACGAAGCACCTGCGCTCGCAACCCGTTCATTTTTACCTATAGTTAAATCATTTCTAAAAAGCTCTAAGGTGCATATAGACACCAAAGATATCTCTTTAGCATCCCGTATTCTTTCAAGCTTTTCAGAGTTCTTATCCGAAGATCAAAAAGTAGAAGATGCTTTAGCTGAACTAGGTATGTTAGTGACAAAACCGGAAGCCAACATTATTAAGCTTCCAAACATTAGTGCTTCAATGCCACAATTGAAAGCTGCTATTAGTGAACTACAATCTCTTGGGTTTGGGATCCCAAACTACCCAGACTCCGCTAAAAATGAGGAGCTAAAATCTATTAAATCTCGTTACGATAAAATTAAAGGAAGTGCTGTTAACCCTGTCCTTAGAGAGGGTAACTCGGACCGTCGTGCTCCAAAGGCAGTGAAAAATTATGCTAAGAAAAACCCTCACAGCATGGGTGCTTGGTCCAAAGACTCAAAAACACACGTGGCGACAATGGCTGAAGGCGATTTTGCTCATAATGAGAAATCTGTAACAGTCTCAAATGCCACTGATGTTCGTATTGTTCATACAGATTCCGAAAACATAACTACCGTATTAAAATCAAAAATCCCTATACTAGATGGCGAGATTATTGATGCAACAGTAATGAATCTTAATGCGCTAAAATCTTTCTTAATAGCAGAAATAAAAGACGCCAAAGACAAAGGGGTTTTACTATCGCTTCATATGAAAGCGACCATGATGAAGGTAAGTGACCCTATTATTTTTGGTCACGCAGTAAAATTGTTTTTTTCCGACGTGTTTGAAAAGCATCAAGTACTTTTTGATGAAATTGGAATAAATACTAATAACGGCTACGGAAATGTTTTGGAAAAAGTAGCTGGGCTAGAAACTAAAAAACGTCAAGAAATTGAAGCTGATTTTAAAGCTGCTATAGTAAATGGTCCAGATTTAGCAATGGTTAATTCTGACAAAGGCATTACAAACTTACACGTACCTAGTCATGTAATTATTGATGCGTCCATGCCTGCTATGATTAGAGCCTCGGGGCAAATGTGGAATGCAAAAGGAGAGGCACAAGACACAAAGGCTATCATTCCTGACAGTAGCTATGCGGGAATATATACGGCAACTATTGATTTCTGTAAACAAAATGGAGCCTTTGATCCGACGACAATGGGAACGGTCCCTAATGTTGGGCTAATGGCACAAAAGGCAGAGGAATACGGGTCACATGATAAGACTTTTGAAATTGAATCAAACGGACGCGTTGATGTTATAGACAGTCAGGGAGTTATTTTGACTTCACACATTGTACAAGAAGGAGATATTTGGCGAATGTGTCAGGTAAAAGATGCACCAGTTCAGGATTGGGTAAAGCTAGCGGTAACCAGAGCAAAAGCTTCAAACTTACCAACTGTTTTCTGGTTAGATTCTAAAAGAGCGCATGATGCCGAGCTTATTAAAAAAGTAGAGACCTATCTTAAGGATCATAATACGAATGGATTAGAACTTCAAATACTACCTCCTGTTGAGGCGACGCATTTTACACTTTCTAGGCTTAAAAAAGGAGAAGACACCATCTCTGTATCTGGTAATGTTTTAAGAGATTACCTTACTGATTTATTTCCAATTCTTGAAGTCGGAACAAGTGCAAAAATGCTATCTATTGTTCCTTTAATGAATGGTGGTGGATTGTTTGAAACTGGAGCTGGAGGTTCTGCCCCTAAACATGTGGAGCAATTTATTAACGAAAACCACTTACGTTGGGATTCTCTGGGAGAATTTTTAGCCCTAGCTGTATCCTTAGAACATTTTAGCGAAGTAAACGACAATTCAAAAGCAGCCATTCTTGGTGAAGCTTTAGACTCAGCAACAGAAAGGTTACTAGACGAGAAAAAATCTCCATCTAGGCGTGTCAACGAAATTGACAATCGAGGCAGTCATTTTTATCTTGCACTTTACTGGGCAGAGGCCATTTCAGAACAAAAAAAAGATACTGATTTAAAATTAGAATTTGCAGCAATCGCTAAAGCTCTTTCAAAGAATAAAGAAACAATCCTTGAAGAATTAAATAGCGTGCAAGGGAAATCCGTGAATACTGGAGGGTATTACCTTCCTAATATCGATAAAACGAATATCGCAATGCGACCAAGCACCACACTTAATAGCATTCTAGACCACTAGATTACTCACTAATTTTTTGTTAAAAGCACCCTCAAAAGGTGCTTTTTGTTTTATTTTTACTTCCTTAAATTGAGCAAATGAAACGCGTATTTTTTTTATTATTAATAGGATTAACACTCTCAGTTAATTCACAACAAAAGTTCACTCTAAGTGGTTCAATTTTTGAATCCAACGGTAAAGAAACTCTTATTGGAGCGAATATCATAATCGCGGATTTAATGACAGGAGCCATATCAAATGAATACGGTTTCTATTCAATCACTTTAGCTAAGGGAACGTATGAAATATCGGTAAGTAATATCGGGTATTCAAACTTAAAACAAACCATTACACTTGATCAAAACATCTCGATGGACTTCACCCTAACTGAAGTAATTGAAAGTTTGGACGAAGTTATCATTGAAAGTAACGTTGAAGCTTTGAATATAAAAAGTCCACAGATGAGTGTCAACTCACTGACTGCTTCAAGTATTAAACAAATTCCGGTCGTATTTGGCGAAGCAGATGTCATTAAAGCAATCACTCTTCTGCCTGGAGTATCAAGTGGTGGAGAAGGGGCCGCAGGATTTAATGTTCGAGGAGGTGCAGCTGACCAAAACTTGATTTTACTAGATGAAGCGACCATCTTTAACTCTTCTCATTTGTTTGGATTATTTTCAGTATTTAATCCAGACGCCATTAAAAGTTTAAAACTGTATAAGGGGGGAGTTCCTGCAAAATATGGAGGGCGTGTTGCCTCAGTTTTAGATATTTACCAAAAAGAAGGGAATAAAAACGAATTTAAGGCCAATGGTGGGATTGGATTGGTAGCCAGTCGCTTACTACTTGAAGGGCCCCTAAAAAAGGGAGTTGGTTCTTTTTTGTTGGGTGGACGCGCCACATATGCTCATTTATTCCTCCCGTTGTTTGATGTAAATAACATTGCTTACTTTTATGATTTAAATACAAAATTAAGCTACAAATTAAATCAAAAAAACAGCATTTACTTGTCAGGGTATTTTGGGAGAGATGTGTTTAATGTCTCTAACAGTTTTGAAAACACCTATGGAAACACCGTTGTTAATTTTCGATGGAATCACCTGTTCAATGATAAGCTTTTCTCAAACTTATCTCTAATATATTCTGACTATTATTACGGATTGAATTTAAATTTTGTTGGGTTTGAATGGAACTCTGGTATTCAAAACATGAATATCAAATATGACTTCAAACAGTATGTCAATGACCGCTACAAACTTGAATATGGTCTGCACAGTACCTACTACCGATTCAACCCAGGAATCATTAGCCCAAACAGACCTGATTCAGGAATAAACAGAGAAGCACTTACTAATAAATTTGCATTTGAAAATGCGATCTACTTTGACATTAACCAACAACTATCCGAACACCTGTCATTTAGCTATGGAACGCGATTAAGTTCTTTTTTACGCCTAGGGCAAAAAGAACTCAACGTCTATGAAAATAATCAGGCTGTAGGCTATAATTCTGACTTACAACTCTACGAAGAAGTAGACCCTATTGGCTCAGAAAGTAGTAGTCATAGCAAAGTCATCAAATCATTTTTAAATTTGGAACCTAGGTTAGCAATTTCTTATAAGTTAAATGATGATACGTCATTAAAAACCAGTTACAACCGAATGACACAGTATTTACACCTAATATCCAATACAAGCTCCCCTACCCCTTTGGATGTATGGACTCCAAGTGGTGAGTACATTCAACCTCAAATTTTGGATCAAGTTGCCATTGGGTATTTCAAAAGTTACAATACATACGATTTAGAAATTGAAAGTTTTTATAAGACCACTAAAAATCGAATTGACTACATAGATGGAGCTAATTTAATCGCTAATAAAGCGATTGAACAGGTACTTCTTAATGGACAGTCTAGAGCGTATGGTTTTGAATTATTATTTAGAAAAAACAAAGGACGCTTCAAAGGATGGTTTGCATATACGCTCTCAAAATCTGAACAACAAACTAAAGGAATAAACCCTTCAGATCCGGGAATTAATAATGGGAATTGGTACAATACTCCATATGACAAAACTCATGACATCTCAATCACTTCCAGCTATGACCTTTCTGATAAATGGAAATTAAATGCGAATTTCATATACCAAACTGGACAACCTACAACCTATCCAAATGGGCAATATGAATATAACAACTTGATTGTCTCTACATTTGAATCTCGTAACTCTAGTCGTTTAGATGCCTATCATCGATTTGATATTTCTGGAACCTATAACCCTAAAAAAAATAATGAAAAACGATGGAAAGGTGAATGGGTGTTTAGTATCTATAACCTTTACAATCGAAAAAATACTCAGTCCTTGAACTTTAGAGAAAACATAGATACAGGACAAAATGAAGCGCTCAAATTATCATTATTTGGAGCCATAGGAGCAGTTTCATATAACTTTAAATTCTAGAGCAATGAAAAATAATTTTATTTTACTATGTATTGGGTTTCTAATGGCTGGCTGTGAAGAAGTCATCCAGCTTGATTTACCAACCGAAAACCCTCGATTGGTTATTGAAGCATCACTAAAAATGTCTCCAAACGAATCCATAACTCAAGAAATTAAACTCAGCTTATCAGGTCCCTTTTACCAAGAGGAAAACCCAATAGTGTCTGAAGCAACACTAAAACTAATAGACCTTTCAAACAATATAATTCACGAATTTTATTACGATAATTTAAATCTAGTTTATACGTTACAATACACCCCTATTTTTGGTACTGACTATAAAATCCGAATTGTCTATGAAGGTGAAATCTATGAATCATCCATAGAACAACTCATGTATTCAGCACCCATAGACACTATACTCCAAGGAAATAATACTTTATTTGGGGGAGATGAAAAGGAAGTTCTAATCTCTTTTACTGATAATGAAGAGCGAGATGATTATTATTTATTTGATTTAGGGATGAATTTATTTCTAGCTACTAAGGATGAGTTTTATCAAGGAAATGTATTTACGTTTTCCTATTTCTATGACGAACTAATCGCTGGGGACGAAATTAATATAGAAATAATGGGGATTGATGAAAGACATTTTAACTTCATGACGATCCTTATTGAACAGACACAAGAAGGTGGAAGGCCTTTTAATACTACACCATCAACAATACGTGGAAATATCACTAATATAACTAACCCTAACAACTACCCTTTGGGATATTTTAGACTTTCTGAAACATATAAAGCGAGTTTAATCTTAGAATAACACAAAAGTATTTCAAAAGTTATATTTTTGTGTATGGCTTTTACAAAAACTACTGAACAAGACTCTCATTACGACCATCTTGAAAAAATGTCTGTTGAAAAAATACTAACGACTATTAATAAAGAAGACTCTGGCGTAGCTGAAGCTGTTAAAATAGCCGTTCCACAGATAGAGGTATTGGTAAATCAAATTGTAGGTAAAATAAAGGATGGAGGACGTTTATTCTACATAGGAGCAGGCACCAGCGGACGACTAGGAATATTAGATGCATCTGAGTGCCCACCAACTTTCGGGGTGCCTCATGAAATGGTCATTGGATTGATTGCTGGAGGTGATGTGGCAATACGTAAAGCAGTTGAATTTGCAGAAGATGATAAGAACCAAGGATGGAAAGATTTAAAAGCACATTATGTTTGCGATAAAGACATCGTCATAGGGATTGCTGCATCAGGCACGACACCCTATGTAATATCAGCACTTAAGGCATGTGCAAAAGCATCTATTATAACTGGCTGTATTACGTGTAATAGTGGTAGCCCGCTTGCAATAGCCGCCAAATTCCCCATTGAAGTTGTGGTGGGACCAGAAGTAGTAACTGGAAGTTCAAGAATGAAAGCTGGTACAGCTCAAAAACTAGTTTTAAATATGATTACAACAACCGTGATGGTTAAGCTCGGACGAGTTAAAGGGAACAAAATGGTAGACATGCAGCTTAGTAATGATAAGTTAGTCAATAGAGGTATTAAGATGATTCGAGAACAGTTGAATATTTCTGAATCGAAAGCTAGTTCACTTTTAAAGACTCATAAGAATGTAAGAAATGTACTAAACAACTATTCAAATGGAAACTCCGAGAACAAATAAGGGCCTGTTAGTTGAAGGTTTGAAAACAATGGGAATCACATTATTTCTAATGTTTTTGGGACCCGTAATATTACACACAGGATTTTCAAATCCTGACAAACCGCTTTACGTTCCATTAATTATAGCGGGAATATTCATATGCGGTACAGCTATTTACTTTGGATTTAAAGGAATTCGGATTATAACTGTCTCTTATACACATCTCCGAGCCCACGAGACCTCTCTACATCTC
>OJFP01000801.1_pt1 | contig 19462 bp, 19 predicted proteins | sample 1594141 | NCBI WGS metagenome assembly OJFP01 (sample SAMN05416843, study PRJEB24817) | seawater metagenome | isolation source: Sea water | place: Canada:Atlantic | collected 2013-07 | reverse complement strand
CTATATTTCTATATTTTGTATTGAACACTTATTTAATACAATTTTTGCTATTAAATTTTTCTACCAAATCAGTTTTAGGATTAATGAAAAACTCTCTTGTACATTTGATAAGGAGGTTTTTCTTAAAATAGATATATGTTTTGTAAGGAACTTTGAAATTAATTAGATCAGGCTCCCCAAGTTTTGTTTTTATAGTAGAGCTTTTTTTTCCTAGAAACTTAGATAACATCTTAGTTTCTTCTTTCATCGTCTCGTCAATTTTTTTATCTATAGTTTCGCAAGCAGTAAATAAAATAATAAAAAGCATACAGCTAAATATTTTTATCATTTTTCTTTGCAAGGTAATTTATTAGCTTTCCATCCTGGTTCATTAATAACCATAGAGCCTTCAAAACCGTCGGATATATTCAAAGTTTTATAGCCACATTTTTCTATAATCATTGCGGCTTTTAGAGAGCGAATTCCACTTCTGCACAAAAATAAAATTTTTTTATTTTTTTCAATATTTAGATTTAAAAAATCTTGTTCAAAATTTTCATTGAGAATTCTGTCTGGGCCTTTTTGATAAGAAATAAAGTAAGTAGTCATGCTGATAGAATCTCCGTCTGGTTTTCCAATAGTGTCCCATTCTTCTTGTGTTCGCACATCTACTAGAACAGAATCTGGATGATTTTGTAAAAAATCTTGGACTTGCTTTGATGGTAATTCTTCTACTTCACTCATTTTAAGAAACAGTATAACAGATAAAGGATAGATATATGAAGTATGATTTTATTATTGTTGGTAGCGGTATTATTGGTCTTGCCTTAGCCTATAAGTTAAAAAAAAAATTTAATAACAGTAAAATTTTAATTTTAGAGAAAGAAAAGGATTCCATACAACATGGGTCTGGAAGAAATAGTGGCGTTATACATAGCGGTATTTACTATGAGCCGGGATCTTTAAGGGCCACTCTTGGAGTTCAGGGCGGTCGGGAACTCAAGGAATACATTAAGTCAAAAAGACTATGGATAGATGAGTGCGGAAAAATACTCGTTCCTACGTCACAAAACTCCTATGAAAATACAGAGCAGCTCTTTGCGAGAGGAATAGAAAATGGAGTTGTTATAAAAAAACTTAGTGGCGAGCAGATTGCCAATCTAGAACCAAACATAAACAATAAGTATAACATTGGATTGCACGTTCCCTTCACATCGATTGCAGATCCAAAAGAAGTATCCAAATCCTTAATTGGAGATCTAATAGATTTAGGAGTTGAGATCCAATATCAAGAGGCGGTCACAAAAATAGAAGAAGAAGGCTGTAAAATTCATACTGTTAATTCTACGTACGAATGTGTTCATTCCTTTAATTGTAGTGGACTGCATTCAGACGCTATTGCCAAAAAATCAGGACTAGAATTTAGGTATAGTTTTTTACCATTTAAAGGAAAATATTGGAAAATATTAGACTCTAACTTTTCATTAAAACATTTAGTGTATCCTGTTCCAGATCTTCAATATCCTTTTTTAGGTTTGCACACTTCTCATAAAAAGAACGGAGATTTTTTTATTGGACCTAGCTCTACGCCAGTATTTGGTAGAGAACAATATGACTGGAATACAAATTTCAGTGTATCGGAAGCTATTACTATAGGTTTCAGTTTTGTAAAAAAAATTATCAGTAATGAAAACAAGCTGAGAACTTTAGCTCTCCAAGAATCTAGATTGCTCACTAAGGGTGGATTTTTAAAAGAAATTAATAAGCTCATCACTGGAATAAATAAAAAAAACATTACTGCTTCCAATGAAAAAGTGGGAATACGATCACAAATTTTTGATCCACAGTCTAAGACCTTGGTAAATGATTTTGTCGTCATTAATCAAAAACATTGCACTCACGTACTCAACGCTATCAGCCCCGCCTGGACAGCTTCTTTTTCGTTTGCAGAATATTTAATAAAATTTTCTAAAATTTAATATAAAATTTATTGAATTGTAATACGATGCATTACTCGATGGACACCCGTAAAGTCATTGACGGGATTATGCAACATCACATGGTTAGACCATATGGCAAGACAATGAGGTTCCCATTCAAACCCGTATACAAACTCAGGTTTGGATTGGTGTTCAAATAAATAATTTAATAGTTTTTTACTTTCTTCCTTATCCATGCCTACAATTTCAGTTACATGGCCTGGAGACAAATAAAGAGATTTTTTTTTATTATTAGCGTTAGTCTTTACTATAGAGTGAATTGCTGACATTGATTTAGGGTCAATTCCAGTACCTTTTTCTGCAACTCTATTATTTCTAGTTTTGGATATGGGGCCATCGGCACTAAATACTGCTTTTAAGCTTTGAATTTTTTCTTTTAATTCACAGGGAAGTTTTTGATAACTCTCATACTGAGATGCAAACAAAGTATTACCCTTACCTTTTGGAGGACTTTTAATAGAGTAGAGCATGGTATATTGAGGAGGCTCTGGGGTGTATGTAGAGTCTGTGTGCCAACCTTCTCCAAACATAATTTGTTCCTCTGGTTTTTTTTCTACCACTGTAATTTCTGGAAACTTATTCAGGCCCTCTAACATAGGATAATCAGCGGGAGTTCCAAATTGTTTTGCAAAGCTAACATAGGCACTAGAATCTAAGTTTTGATTTCTAAAAAAAACAACTCCAAACTCATCTAATGCAATCTTAATTTCATTAATACATTCAGGATCTGCTGATTGAATGTCAGTATCAATGATAGCGCCAACATTATTTTTACATGGTTGAATTTTAATAGATTTAAACATAATCTAATTTTAATTTTTAAATGTTATAAGAGTCAACATCTATTTAGTTTATGAAATTACTTAAAATTATTGTTTTGCTTAGTTTAATAACTATACCTCATCTGAGTGCAGCTGCGGAACGATTATCTGCCAAAGATTACGATAAGCTTGTAGGCCTAGGGTACAATAAACTAGATGCATATTCGGATGATTACTCTAATGTAAAAACCTATTGGTATACTTTAGAAGAACATTTAAAATTAAAACCAAAATTCTTAGGTCTGTTAACACAGGAAATGCAAGTCAATGGAAAGCTGCAAATCAATTCACATGTCTATAATAGCAAACACCATGTGTTTGCATCCAGAAACGAGAAATGTGGAAACGATACTAAAAAATTATTTCAAGTTTTGAAAAAATGCAAAGAATTAAAAATGCCTGTTATTGAAGATAATGATATCAGTGTGGATAATTTTGTAAGAACTATTCTAGACCACTGCAATGAAACTAAAGTAAAAAATTTAAAAACACAAAAAGGAGTAGAGCTAAAAATATCAGAAGAAAAAAAATGCAGAATTAAATACATAAATTTTAAAAGATATGAATTTGCAAAAGTGTTAAAAGAGGTAGGAAGCAAAGATTCAGAAATAGTTAATAAGCCAAAAAAAACGAATACTTCCAAGAAGGAGATCAATAATCTAGATGTATTTAAAGAACAGTGTGAAGATCTTGGATTTAAACCTAAAACAGAAAAATTTGGAGATTGTGTTTTGCGATTAGTCGAGTCTTCTAAAAAATAGTTAGAATCGTTTTATAATTATTTGTTAATATAATTTTTAAGTTCAGTGTATTCCTCACATTTACAACTTTCTAGCTTTTTTAAAGTTGCATTTGCCAAATTCATTCTTTTGGTATCGACATAAAGTTCTCCAATATATTCAAGAGCTCCTCGGTGTGTAGGTTCAATTGATAATGCTTTTAGATAGATCTCTTCTGCTTTTGTTAGATTGTTAGTTTTTCTTAATGCAAAAGCAAAGTGATTTAAAATATCAGCATCTTTGTTGTATTTTTTATTTTCTAAAATTTTTTCCAGCCCCTGTGCTGCCTCTGCGTATTGTTCGTTTTTAATTAGCTTTAACATTTTAGAGTAGGACGAGGGTTTAACAACTTCATTGGCAGAATCATTGCCTGCGGCAAAGGAGTTGTTCTGGGTTAATAAAAACAAAGCGATTATAGCAATAAAGTGTTTCATAATTTTAAAAGTTATTTTACTTAATTTTAACAACTATCTATAACAAAAGAATAAAAATGGAAAGTATATACAAATCAGATGTTGTAGTTGTTGGTTCTGGTATTTCAGGTCTAATGGTTGCTATCTCTCTATTCCCCAGAAAAGTTACTCTGGTGACTAAAAAAAAATTAGGAGAAGTTTCTTCAAGTGCATGGGCACAAGGAGGAATTGCAGCAGCAGTAGGTAATGATGACCACCCAGACATTCACTTTGCCGACACTATCAAAGCAAGCTCTGGTTTAAACAATGATGAAGCGGTCAAGCTAATTACTTCAGAGGCTTTAGAGATTGTTCAATTTTTAGAAAAAATAAACATCCAGTTTGATAGAGATGAAGAAAAAAACTTTTGTTTATCCATTGAAGCTGCGCATTCAAGGAGAAGAGTGCTAAAAATTAATGGGGATCAGTCAGGAAAATTCATTATAAAAAAATTAATTAAACATGCCAAAAAACAAGATCACATTACTTTTGTAGAGGATGTATCGGTCGATCATATTGTTCAAAAGGATAATGCCTGTGAAGGAATTGTTGGTCACATGAATAAGCCAGGAGTGGTAGATAATTTTGTATTTCTACAGGCGCCTAACGTAGTTTTAGCAACAGGTGGCATAGGAAGTATTTATGCCTATACGACCAATCCAAGAGATATCTATGGAGAAGGAGTTGCCATGGCAGCGCGTGCGGGAGCAAAACTTAGTGACATGGAATTTGTTCAATTTCATCCTACTGCTTTAGATATTGGGTTAGACCCAGCACCACTGTTAACAGAGGCAATACGTGGAGAAGGAGCTCATATAGTAGATGAAAATTATAATCGATTTATGCAAACGATTCACCCAGATAAAGAGTTAGCTCCTAGAGATGTGGTTGCCAGAGCTATTTTTAGAGAAAGAGAAAATGGCAGATCCACTTTTTTAGATTGTAGGCATTTCAAACCTAATAGCTTTCAGAGCTTGTTTCCAACCGCATATGAATTCTTAAAAAAAACCAAAATAGATTCTACCAAAGATCTAATACCCATCATCCCAGCAGCTCATTATCACATGGGTGGCGTGAAAGTAGATTTGACTGGGCAAACATCGGTCAAAGGATTGTGGGCGTGTGGAGAAACTAGTTCCACAGGAGCTCATGGAGCAAACCGTTTAGCAAGTAACTCTTTGTTAGAAGCTTTTGTATTTGCCAAAAAAATAGCAGAAGCAATCAATTCTAAAGCAATCGATCAGACCAAATTAGAAAAAATTAATATTGAAAATTATTTTCCTAAAGAAAAAACAATAAGTAAAATTAGAGCTAAAAAATACATATGGCAATTACGATCAAACATGACAAGAAACGTCGGTCTAGAAAGAAACAATCAAAGCTTAAACCAAGCCTTTATAGAATTTGACCGAATAGAAAGAGAATCAAAACACCTGTCGGCAAAATTAAAAGATATGATTTTAATTTCTAGGCTAATAACATATGCTGCCATTATGAGACAAGAGAGCAGAGGAACTCATTATAGAAATGATTATGCAAAAATTGATAGTACATTTGCTTTTAGTAATGTGTTTACAATGGAGGATATGAATCAATATTTATTAGATAAAAATTTTACAGAGGAAGCTAATATAGCTTAAAGAAAGTATCAAATTATGAGAACAGCATATGTAAACGGAGAATTTATTGCAGAGCAGGATGCAAAAGTTTCAATTTTTGACAGAGCATTTTTATTTGCAGATGCAGTATATGAAGTAACTTCTGTATTGAATGGAAAGTTAGTAGATTTTGATAATCATATAAAGCGACTCAAAAAATCTATGAAAGAATTAGATTTTGGACCTACAATTAATGAAGAAGAATTTTTAGCATTTCACAGAAAGCTAGTGGAGCTTAATGAAATTAAAGAAGGAATCGTTTATTTGCAAGTAAGCAGAGGTATTGCAGAAAGAGATTTTGCTTTTCCCGATTCTAAAACAGCGTTAACGATTACTGCATTTACTCAAAAAAAAAATTTAATAGATAATCCGAGCGTACATAATGGAATCTCTATTGTTACTATTGATGACTTGAGATGGAAACGTTGTGATATTAAAACTACACAACTACTTTACCCATCTATGGCAAAAACAGAAGCCATGAAGCAGGGTGCCGATGATGCTTGGATGACACAAAATGGGTATGTGATGGAAGGGTCTTCTAACAATGCATGGATTATTAAAGGAAAGAATATCTACACAAGAGAAGCTGACAATCTAATTCTAAAAGGCATTACCAGAGAAGCGGTTATCAACGTTGCAAAGCAGCTAAAGTATAAAGTAATCGCTAAGCAATTTACGGTCACCGAGGCAGAGAATGCAGACGAGGCATTCATTACGTCTGCCACTACATTCGTTACAGGAGTAGTAAAAATCAATGGAAGCAATATAAGCTCTGGAAAACCAGGTATTTTTACGAAAGCTTTGAGAGAGGCTTATATAAAACAGGCCTTAAAGCACCTCAAATAGATCAAGAATCGTTTTACGCGATTCCCCTCATGGTTGGTTTCTAAATGGAGCAAATCATATTAGCAATTTATATTAAGTGTGCTTTGGTTTTTTCATTCAGTCCCCTGTTAGTTAAATTAAAGCACACCCCAACCTAGCCAAAAATTCATAGCTCCTATTCTGTTTTTAGATATCTATAATCTTCATGACAGTTAAGCATTCTTAACTGTCCTTATTTAATTTTACATCAGTATGTTCAGGATTTTAATAATCAAAAAGGAGATAAATAATGAAAATAAAAAATTTATTGCTTGTAGCAATTTTTTCATTACTTTTTGTAAGTCCATCCTTTGCTGCCGAATCGACAGTAAATGCAGAAACTCAATTCGTATTTAATACGTTATTGTTTTTAATTTGTGGCTTTTTAGTAATGTTTATGGCGCCAGGGTTTGCCATGTTAGAATGTGGACTGGTAACATCAAAGAGTGTTTCTTCGATTGCTGCAAAAAATATTGGTTTATATTCTATCGCTGGAATTATGTTTTGGCTTTGTGGATACAATGTAGCTTATGGAATTTCTGAAGGTGGTTTTATAGGAACCTTTTCTCCATGGGCAGACGGAACAGACTTTAAAAAAGATAGTTATGCGGCAGGATCTGACTGGTACTTCCAAATGGTATTTGCTGCAACAACTGCATCAATTGTATCTGGAACTTTAGCTGAAAGAATTAAAATTTGGCCTTTCTTTTTGTTCGTTGCTATTTTAACTGGGGTTTTGTACCCAATTGAAATGGGATGGCAGTGGGGCGGAGGATGGTTAGCTGCAAAAGGATTCTCAGATTTTGCAGGATCAACTTTAGTTCATGCAGCAGGTGGAGCAGCAGCTCTTGCAGGTGCAATCATTTTAGGACCAAGAGTTGGACGATTTACCAATGGAAAAAATCTTCTTCCATTTGCAGCATCTTCAATTCCTTTAGCAACCCTTGGAACTTTTGTTCTTTGGTTTGGTTGGTTTGGTTTTAATGGTGGATCTCAGTTGGCACTTGGAACGTTTGCCGATGCCTCTGCAATATCTACTATCTTTATCAACACAAACTTAGCAGCAGCAGCTGGAGTGCTGGTAAATGCATTAATCACAAGATTCGTTGGTGGAAAAACCGATGTAATCATGATGCTTAATGGAGCACTAGGTGGTTTAGTTGCAATTACTGCAGAACCATTAGCGCCATCTCCTATTGCAGCAATTTGTATCGGTGGTATCGGTGCAGCAGTAGTTATAGTTGGTACATCATTGCTTGAAAAACTAAAAATCGATGATGTTGTGGGAGCTATTCCAGTTCACTTATTCGCAGGAATTTGGGGAACTTTAGCAGTGCCCATTACCAATAAAGACACATCATTTGCTACTCAGTTCTTAGGAACTTTCTCAGTAGTAGTGTTTATGTTTGTCGCATCCATTATTGTCTGGTCTATCTTAAAAGCTACGGTAGGCATCAGAATTAGTGATGAAGCTCAGAAAAAAGGAACAGATGTTTCTGAAATCGGAGTACGAGCATACGCTATCCGAGACTAATTATCTCTTTAGTTAGTTGTGTAATTATAGGCCCGTAATAATTTACGGGCCTATTCATTTTTCAGCTACCCACTTAGGACATAGCTAGTAAGCTAAACAAACGATTCCTTAACGTTTTGATTAAGATATTTTAGTTTGCATGGATTGGAGAAGAATACAAATTTTCGCTAAAATTTGCGGCAACAAAAGTTTCACAGCTGCTGCACAAATAATTGGTAAATCGCAATCCACCTTAAGCCGAGATGTTATCCAATTAGAAAAAAAAATTGGATTTAAAGTATTTGAAAGAAATATTCGAGGAATAGAACTTACGGAACAAGGAAAAAAACTTCTTATGATTGCAAATGAATTTAACTTTAAACTAGATAAAATTTAACCAACACAAGCCTTAACTATCTAAGGTTTAGATATCTTATTGAAATATTATAGCTTTACTTTGCTACCAAGATAACACCAACACCAACAGCAAATACCAAAATTCCAATTACTTCAATCAATTTGATCTTTTCTTTAAAGTAATATCTAGAAGCTATATAGCTAAATAATAATTCAATTTGCCCAACAGCTCTAACAATAGCTGCTTGCATTAAAGTAAATACATAAAACCACGATAGCGTTGTAATGAATCCACAAAATCCTGTCGCAATACATTGTTTTTTATTTTGATACATTTTTTTAAATTGTTCTTTTTCAAACAGAGAAATATAAATTGTTAAAATAAAAGTTTGAATTGAAACCCCAAAAAACAAAGTGCTTAAAGCCATTTCAAAGTTAGATTTTAAATCCCCCAAACTTAGAGATGCCGCTCTAAAAGCTACCACGCTTAACGCCAATAAAAAACCACAGGCTAACCCAACTAAAGTAGATTTAGATAATAAATTTTTAAAAATAGCATTACGATCTTTAGTCGAGAATATAAATACTCCGATCGTTGAAACAACAATACCCACAATGGTCCAGTAATTAAATTTATCATGTAAAATAATAATTTCTAAGACTGCAATTTGAACAACCTCTGTTTTGCTTAAAGTTGTTCCAATCATAAAATTAGAAAATTGAAAAGAATACAAAAGAAGAAAAGTAAAAAAAATTTGAGAGATGGCTGCTAAAAAAATATAAAATAAAAAATCATCCTGTTGAATCGTAAAAAGTACTATTTCAAAATTTTGAAAATAAGAAAAATACAAGATAGCAGCAAATGGCAGACAGAAAACAAATCTCACATAAGTGGATGCAACTAGAGATATCTCTTTATTGAGGTTTTTTTGCAGGCTCGATCTTAAATTTTGAAAAAAAGCCGCAAATATTGTGATTAATATCCAGTTCATCTATTTTACTTAATTAGGTACCATTGCTTAAGGTTTTAAAATTATTAAAATATATAATCTTTATTTATGAGCTCGGATATAAAAAATTTTTCTAAAAATAGTATTTCTAAAATGGATCCACAAGAAATCGAGGAGTGGATTCAGTCTCTAGAAGGAGTGGTGCAAAGAGAGGGTAAGGAAGGTGCTAAAGAAATTTTAGAGGCAATTGAGCAAAGAGCAAAAGAGTTAAGGATTTTATATGAGCCACTTCCTTATTCTCTTTACCGAAATACAGTAGCTTTAGAAGAGCAGGGAATTTATCCAGGCGATCTTGAGATTGAGGAAAAAATAACCGCAATCCTAAGGTGGAATGCTCTAGCAATGGTAATGCGAGCGAATGAAAAATATGGAGAAGTAGGAGGCCATATAGCAAGCTATGCATCCTGTGCAGAAATATTTGAAGTAGGATTTAATCATTTTTTTAAAGGAGGAGATAACGCTGATTTGGTATTTTACCAGCCCCACTCTTCAACAGGCGTTTATGCTAGAGCTTTTCTTGAAGGTAGGCTGTCTAAGGACCAGTTAGAAAATTACAGACACGAAGCAAATGGCGGAGGACTTTCTTCTTATTGTCACCCTTATTTAATGCCAGACTTTTGGAGCTTTCCCACTGGATCTATGGGGATTGGTCCTATTAGTTCTATCTATCAAGCAAGATTTATGAGGTATCTAGAAAATAGAAATTTATTAAAAACAGACAAGCACGTTTGGGGAGTGTTTGGAGATGGAGAAATGGATGAGCCAGAAAGTCAAGGAGCCTTATCCTTTGCTGCAAGAGAAAAACTAGATAATTTAACGTTTATCGTAAATTGCAATTTACAAAGACTAGATGGACCTGTTCGAGGTAATGGTCAAATTATACAAGAATTGGAATCTCTTTTTAAAGCAGCAGGTTGGAATGTCATTAAGGTATTGTGGGGATCGGAATGGGACCGATTGTTTGCTCTTGATAAAAAACATTTATTATTAAAACGTTTTGCAGAAACAGTGGATGGAAAATATCAAACGTTAGGTGCAAGAGATGGCGCCTATAATATAAAAAATTTTTTTGGAGAAGACCCAGAAGTTATGGAGTTAGTTTCTCATATGTCAGATGAAGATATAGATGCGCTTAAAAGAGGAGGGCATGATCTTAAAAAGTTATATGCAGCTTACAATCAAGCAATAAACACAAAAGGTAAACCCTCTGTTATTTTAGCCAAAACCAAAAAAGGTTACGGAATGGGAAAAGCAGGCGAGTCCCAAATGACTGCACACCAAGCTAAAAAGCTAGATTTTGAGGCGTTAAAAGTCTTTCGAGACAAATTTTCCTTACCCATGAATGATCATGATATTGAAAATTTAAAATTTTATAAGCCAGAAGAAAGCTCTCAAGAAATCCAATATTTAAAGAGCAAAAGAGCTAAGTTGGGAGGATTTATTCCTCAAAGAAAATTTACAGAAGTTTCCATTAAAATTCCCCCTATTGAAAAATATGCACAATTTGCTTTCGACGGAAGTGACAGGCTCGTTTCTACCACCATGAATATCACAAGACTGTTAAGTGGATTGCTAAGAAATAAAGAGATTGGACCAAGATTAGTTCCTATTGTTGCAGATGAAGCTAGAACTTTTGGAATGGCAAATTTATTTCAACAAGTTGGTATCTATTCTCCCGAGGGTCAACTTTATGAGCCAGAGGATGCAAGTACCATCATGTCTTATAAAGAATCTAAAGATGGACAGTTATTAGAAGAGGGAATTAATGAAGCAGGAGCTCTTTCGTCTTGGGTTGCAGCTGCCACTTCTTATTCCAATCATAGTTTTCCCATGTTGCCTTTTTATATTTTTTATTCAATGTTTGGATTTCAAAGGGTAGGAGATTTAATATGGGCTGCAGCAGATCAAATGCCAAGAGGCTTTCTTATTGGGGCGACAGCAGGAAGAACAACCTTATCAGGAGAAGGTTTGCAGCATCAAGATGGATCTAGTCAAATTATAGCCTCTACCGTTCCTAATTTAAAATCTTACGATCCCTGTTTTGCTTATGAGCTTGCAACTATCTTTGATTATGGTGCAAGACGAATGATGGAAGAGTGTAAAAATGAATTTTATTATATCACAGTAGGAAATGAAAAATATGCTAATCCTAAAGCGCCCAAAAATATACAAAAACAAATTATTCAAGGTGGTTATTTATTTGAGAAAAATGAAGGAGAAACAAATATTAACTTGTTGGGATCGGGTCCTATTTTAAGAGAAAGTATTGAGGCTGCTAAAATTTTAAAAGAAGAGTTTAATATTGGAAGCCATGTTTATAGTATTACTAGTTTTACAGAACTGTCTAAACAAGCAAGAGAAGTTGAACGATCAAACCGATTAACTGCAATTGAAAAAAAAGAAAAAAGCTTTGTCCAAAAATTAGTTAATAACGAGGATCCAATCATTGCAAGCAGTGATTACACAAGAGCTTACCCTCAATTAATTAGCTCCTATTTATCCAACTCTTTTGTAGCATTAGGAACAGATGGTTTTGGTAGAAGCGATACCAGAGAAAACCTTAGAAAATTTTTTGAAATAGACAAATTACAAATTGTAATTGCAGCATTAGATGCCCTTTGCGACCAAGGAAAAATTCCTAAATCAGTACTCAAGTCTGCACTTAAAAAGTACCATATAAATGCCAATTCTGAGCACCCTTGGAATAAATAATCCAACTTGTATTCCCAGTCAAAGTAAGGTTAAATTAAGAAAATAATCTATAAGGGGATACAATGAAAAAAATTAAACAATTAGTATTAGCTTCTGTTTTAGTTTTGTTTACATCTGCAGTTTTTGCAGAAACTAAAATGAGAATTACTCTTCAACTTCCCTTAAAAGCCCATTTAGGTCAAAACCTTTTGGTTTTTAAGAAAGAGTTAGAGAAACGATCAGATATCAAAGTTGAAATCTATGATTCTGCTCAACTTTATAAAGATAAAGAAGTTCCACAAGCTGTAGGCTCAGGAGCAATTGAGGCAGGCGTGGCGTCACTTACAAGGTTTGCAGGTACAAACCCTGAAGTAGATGTTTTTTATTTGCCATTCTTATTTGATTCAGAAAAGAAAATTAGAAAAGCAACTAAATCTGGATCTAAAATTAGACAAGTGTTAGACCCAGCAATTTCAAAATCAGGAGCTGTGCCTTTATACTATCAGGCATATGGTTCTGCTGTGATGTTATCTAACGGAACACCGATGAACACTCCGGCTGCTTTTAAAAATAAAAAAATAAGAGTATTTGGAAAAACACTAGGTGCATTTGTTAGCTCTCTTGGAGCTAAGCCTGCTTTAATTTCAGGTTCTGAGCAATATTTAGCTTACCAAAGAGGAACTGTGGATGCAGGAATGACAGGTGTATCTGGAGTTAAATCTAGAAAACTTTATCAAGTGATGGATACTTTAACCGTAACTAATCACGGTGATATTGAATTTGTTCTTGTTGCTAATAAAAAGTGGTTGAATTCACTAACTATGAAACAAAGAAAAGCAGTAACCGAAGCATCAAAAGTTGCAGAAAAAGCAGTTAGAGATGACATGTCTGGAATAGAAGCCAGAGCTTATAAGGAAGCAAAAGATAATGGAATGAAGATCGTAAAATTATCTGGTGCTGAACTTAAAGCGTTAAAAAAAGCTTCTTCTTCAGTAATCACTGATTACATCAAAAGAACTGGTGGAAAAGGTGGAGTTGGAGATAAGTTAGTTACAGCAGCTAAAAACCTTTAATATAAAATCTATCAAGCCCTGCGTTATTATTAATAGCGTAGGGCTTGTTGTATTTAAAATGAATTTAGAAAAACTTATAAAATATTCAGGTTACCTATCTGCAGGCTTATTTATCATGATAGGTTTTATAGTTTCGTTTGAGGTTATATCTCGCTATATTTTTAACTCTCCCACCATATGGGTAAATGAAATATCTAGGTTTTTACAAATTTGGGCTACCTATTTAGCTCTTACGTATTCTTTTCATAAAAACGATTTTATTAGAATTACGGTCATCTATGACCGTCTCGGGGAATTTGGAAAAAGAATACTAGACTTCATATCAATGCTTTTTATTTTGTTCTTTAGTTCCTTTGTTGTTTATTATGGATGGCTCATTGCCTACGATTCTTTAAAAGTAGGTAGAACAAGTTCAACAATTTTAGATGTTCCATCTTTTTTAACTGAGCTTGCAATCCCGCTCTGCTTTTTTTTATTAGTTATTAGAGCCTCAATAGAGTTTGTTAGAAAGATAAGGTTATTTATAAAATAATGACTACTGCACTAATTATTTTTTCACTATTTTTAATTTTGTTCTTAAGTGTTCCAATTGCTTTTGGACTGGGATCTATAGGGCTAATATTAATGTTACTGGGAGATATCTCTCCATTAATGGTTCCACAAACATTTTATAGTGTAGGTGACAATTTTATACTTCTTGCCGTTCCCATGTTTCTAATGATGTCAAATATCCTATTAAAAGCTGGAGTTGGAGACGATCTATTTGGTTTTGCACAAGCTTGGGTAGGAAATTTTCCTGGAGGTTTGGCAATTGCCACTATTCTTTCTTGTAGTATTTTTGCAGCTATTTCAGGTTCTTCTGTAGCTACTGCTGCAACTATTTCAACCGTTGCTTATCCTGCAATGATTAAAAGGGGATACCATAAAAATTTTTGCTTAGGTATTTTAGCTGCCGGTGGAACACTGGGGATTTTAATTCCTCCTTCGATACCAATGATTGTTTATGCTTTTGTAGTTGAGGAATCGGTATTGAGTATGTTTTTGGCAGGTATCGGTCCAGGAATATTGTTGGCATTACTTTTTATATTGTTTTCAGTTTTGTATGTAATTTTTTTTAATAAGGAAGTTACTAACGTCACAACTACTCGAGAGGAAAAAATAGAATATACCAAAAAAGGACTTCCGATACTTTTAATGGCTTTCATAATGCTCGGAGGAATTTATGCTGGTATTTACACTCCAACAGAAGCGGGTGGTATAGGTTTTTTAATTTCATTTATATATGTGGTTGTTAAAAAAAGATTAGACCTTAAGGGATTTATTGAAGCTGGTCTCGAGACTATGAAAACAACAGTTACAATATTTATTATTATAGCTGGAGCTAAAATTTTTGGTAAGGCAATATCTCTCTATCGAATTCCCCAAGATCTATCTGCAATCATTGTGAGTAATATTAGCGAACAGGGAATGTTTATATTAGTAGTTTGTATTACGTTGCTTATTCTTGGTTTTATAATGGAGACCCTGTCTTTGATTTTAATTATGATGCCTATTTTTGCAATTTCGATTGCTGCAATGAATATTGATTTAATTTGGTTTGGAATTATTTTTACTTTAATGATCGAGTGCGCGTTGATCACGCCGCCAGTAGGACTAAACATTTATGTTCTGCAGGCAATATGTGATGCAAAAATGTCTGAAATTGCAAAAGGTGTTATTCCTTTTGTTATTATTATGTTATTCGCAGTTTTTTTAGTTTATTTATTTCCACAAATTGCATTATATATACCGTTTAAATTATGACATTATTTTCATCACAAGATTCAAAGCCAAAAGCAGATAAGTTAAAAAAACTATTAGACCAAAAAGGAATTGTAGTGATGCCTGGCTGTTACGATGCTTTATCTGCAAAGTTAATTGAACGAGAAGGAATAAATGTAGGCTTTATGTCTGGATTTGCAGTTTCTTCGACTAGACTTGGAATGCCAGATGCAGGTTTGATTTCTTTTTCAGAAATGGCTGAACAGGTAAGAAATATTTGTAACGTTACTTCCATACCCATCATTTTTGATGGAGATACAGGCTATGGGAATGCTGTAAATGTTTATAGAACTGTCAGAGGATTTGCAGACGCAGGTGCAGCAGCAATAATGATTGAAGATCAGAAATGGCCTAAAAAATGTGGTCACACTAAAGGAAAAGATGTGGTTGAAGCAGATGAGGCAAATTCAAGAATTAAAGCTGCAGTAGATGCTAGTAAAATGAACAATAAAGATATTTTAGTTATGGCCAGAACAGATGCTATAGCAACCAGAGGATTGGATGATGCAATTAAACGTATGCAAAAATTTTCAGAGCTTGGTGCAGATATTCTTTTTGTAGAAGCAATTAAATCTAAAGAAGATATGAAAAGGGTGATCAAGGAAGTTCCCGGCCATCACATGATCAATTTAATTGAAGATGGTGAAACACCCTTGCTTGAAATAAACGAACTAGAAGATCTTGGATTTAAGATTGCAGTTTTCCCTTTAACTTTAATGAGTGCTTCCGTTAAGACAATGCAAGAATCTTTACAAAATATGAAGAACAAAGTTTACAACACCAATGTTTCAAAATTCTCCGATCTAAGAGACATTGTTGGTTTTAATGAATATTACGAAATTGAAGATAAATATAAATAATATTTTTATATATTAGTAAGTTGCTCTTCCACCGCTCAAATCAAATACCGCACCAGTAGAAAAAGAATTCTCTTCACTGGCTAACCAAGCAACTAAAGAGGCTAGCTCCTCAACTTTAGCAAATCTATTTCTAGGAATTTTAGAAAGCATATAATTAATATGCTCTTCGGTCATTTGGTCAAAAATTCTTGTTTTTGCAGCCGCAGGGGTAATGCAATTGACTGCAATATTTTTATCAGCCAATTCTTTTCCTAATGATTTAGTCAATCCAATAACTCCAGCCTTTGCAGTGCTGTAAGCACTGGCATTCGGATTTCCTTCTTTTCCAGCAATCGAAGATATATTAACAATTCTTCCAAAATTATTTTTAATCATATGTGGAGCGATTGCCTTGCAGCAATAAAAAACTGCATTCAGGTCTAGATCTAAAACTTTCTTCCACTCATCAATAGGATAATCCCAGACTGTCGCATTTTTCCCTGTGATGCCAGCATTGTTTACGAAAATATCAATCTTTGTTTGGTGAGAAATTTTTTCAATTTCAGAAGAAATTTGATCAAAATTAGTTACATCTATTTTTGCAGCAGAAAGTTTAGGGTTATTCTTTTCCTTTAAAACTTTGCCACTAGTATCTTCATCAATATCCCACATGATAACGTTTGCACCAGATTCTAAAAACCGCTCTGTAATTGCAAGCCCAAATCCCTGAGCACCTCCGGTCACAATGGCAGTTCTATTTTTTAAATTAATTTGATTCATGTTTTTTCCTTTCTTAAACAACTGTTTGATTTTGTGTTCCTAGCCCTGTTACTTCTAGGGTAATTTTATCTCCTCTTTTGAGGAAAACTGGTGGCTTCATTCCCATTCCCACTCCAGGCGGTGTTCCTGTGGTAACAACATCTCCTGGCTGTAAAGACATAAAATTACTCAAATAAGACAAAATAAAATTAAAATTAAAAATCATTTTATTAGTATTGCCAGTTTGCATTCTTTTTCCGTTTACATCTAACTGAAGTGATAAATCATTAATATCTTTGATTTCATCTTTGGTAACTAGGTAAGGACCAATGGGACCAAATGTGTCACCAGATTTTCCTTTAGTCCAGTTACCACCTCTTTCTATTTGCCACTCTCTCTCACTAACATCATTCACAATGCAATATCCCAATATATGGTCAGAAGCTTCTTGCTCCGTGATATTCTTGGTTTCTTTTCCAATAACAAATCCGATTTCTACTTCCCAATCAAGTTTCTTAGAGTCTTTGGGCATAACCACATTATCATTGGGCCCCACAATAGAACTGGTGGCTTTATGAAATATAATAGGCTCTTTGGGAATTGCCATACCTGATTCTTCGGCATGATCAGAATAATTTAAGCCAATCGCAATAAACTTGCCAGGATTCTTAACACAAGATCCAATTCTTTGATCAGAATCTAAGTCAGGAAGTTTCGATACATCAATTTTTTTTAACTTGTCTAAAGTATCAAAATTTATTGTCGCCGGATCCAAATCTAGAATATGTTCTTCTAAACTTTTTATTTTACCCTCATGCAATAAAGCTGGTTTCTCCTTGCCTGCATTTCCTACTCTTAATAGTTTCATATTTCTCCTTTTAGTTTGTTTTCTTGTTTTTAAAATAGGTATGTTTCTTTTTTTTTAGGTATGGAAAAGTTAGGGCAATTATAGATAGTACAAAGAACGCAACTACAATAGGTCTTGTAAAAAATAATAAATAGTTTCCATCAAAAATAACTAAAGATTGTCTCAATGTAAGTTCAACTAGTTGCCCCAAAATTAAACCAATGATTATAGGAACTACTGAAAAACCAAATTTTCTTAAAACAAATCCAATGACTCCAAAAATAATCATAAGCAATACATCGGAAAAAGATTGATTGAGAGAGTAGGTACCACATACAGAAAGTACAAAAATCATGGGCCATAACAATCTACTTGGAATTAATGTAATTCTTGCAAATAGCTTTGCTCCGAAAAATCCCATAATAAAAAATAAAATATTTGCAAAAAACATTGCTCCGAAAATCCCATACAAAAACTCTGGCTGCTCTTTAAATAGATCTGGACCCGGTCTTAATCCATGAATAATCATTCCTGTTAAAATAACCGCTGTCGTTGCGCTGCCTGGAATTCCTAAGGCAAGAGTAGGGACCATCGCTCCGCCAGTCGCTGCATTATTAGCAGTTTCTGCACCTGCAATTCCATCGATTGCACCTTTGCCGAATTTGCTTGGATTCTTAGACCATCTTTTAGCTTCTGAATATCCAATCAATGAAGCAACTGTTCCACCCTCTGCTGGCAAGATTCCAATAAACGAACCAATTCCAGAAGAACGTAAAATTGTTTTAAAACAATATTTAAAATCTTCTTTAGTAGGAAGTTTTACAGCCTTCATCGCAACTCTTTTAAAAATTTGATTAGTTAATGTTGATTGAACTAACATCTCACTTATTGCAAAAAGACCAACCACGACTGGAATAAAACCAATCCCTTCCGTCAATTGACCAACCCCAAAAGTGAATCTGTCAACGGAGGTCATAATGTCTTTTCCAACAGTTGATAACAAAATACCAAAAGCACCTGCTAGTAAATTTTTAACCGGGCTTCCTTCTCCAATGGAGGCCAGCATAGTTAGGCCAAAAATAGCTAAGGCAAAATATTCAGGTTGACCAAATTCATAAGCAATATTTGCTAAAATTGGAGCAAACAATACTAGCACTATCACACTAAAAATTCCTCCAAAGGCACTGCCAAAAGTTGCCATACCCAAAGCTCTTGCAGCCTCTCCCTTTTGTGCCAGTGGATATCCATCTAAGCATGTTGCAGCAGCAGCAGGAGTGCCGGGAGTATTAATTAATATAGCAGTAATAGCTCCACCATATGTTCCTGCACAATAAATAGAAGTGAGTAAAATAATTGCTGAAAGAGGTTCTAGAGTCATAGTAAAAGGTAATATTAATGCACCACCGGTAGTAGGACCCAGGCCTGGTAAAACTCCTAAAATCAAACCAAATAATGTTCCTAAAAGTAAAATTAAAAATATTTTACCATTCATTATAGGCGCAAGCATGTAAAGAAAGTTTTCAGTCATAAGTAGTTAGTTATAGTACAGGTTAGTTAGTATTCCAGAAGGAAACCTTAGGCCAAGTACCACCTCGAATAAGACAAATACTAATATTGGAAATATAATAGAAAGAGATAAAATTAATAATATATTTTTTTCTCCCCACCAATAGGAAATGAAAAAAGAAAAAATAATTAGAGCAAGAAACAAGTCTACAAAATGAGAGACAAACACAAACATAAATAGACCAAAAATAGTTTTGTAAAATATGCGAGGAAGATCCTTATTAGAAGCTGTCTTGGTTGTAAAATAGAGGTAAGTTAAAATAGAGTTTAGAAAAGCAATCAGTACAATCAATCCCTTTGGGAAAGTAGCTGGTTGAATTCCTCTCATCAAAATAGGAGGAACCTCACTGAAATACAAAGAAGATGTATAAGTAGCAATACAAAATACATATATAAACTGTCTCTTATACACATCTGACGCTGCCGACGA
>OJFP01000795.1_pt1 | contig 19642 bp, 7 predicted proteins | sample 1594141 | NCBI WGS metagenome assembly OJFP01 (sample SAMN05416843, study PRJEB24817) | seawater metagenome | isolation source: Sea water | place: Canada:Atlantic | collected 2013-07 | reverse complement strand
AGATGTAGAGAGGTCTCGTGGGCTCGGAGATGTGTATAAGAGACAGGTTTTATAGAAGATGATCTTTATCCAAATCAGGCAGACACAGATATCATAATTTCGAATTGTTCAAGAACAGAATATGTAAATGGACTACTCAACTTTAATTTTGCTATTCAAGCATTAAAAGAAGAAAGCAAGTATTTGTGTTTAGAATATGATGCGCCGCTTGAAAATACAACTACAAGGAATATTTTTTTCACTAGCAAGCAAGAACAAATTGAAGAAGCCTACGCACATTTAAGAACAACTTGGAACCAAAGTGTTGTTAGCCTTCCTCAAAATAACCCTGAAAATGAAAATAGGTTTGATCTAGGAGGAAGAAATTCACAGTCGACAATTCTTGAATCCAGTTATACTAGTAATAATAATGCAAATGTTAATTTCTATAGGTGGAACCGTTATTCAGCTGATAAAAAGCATAAAAGTTACGGAAAGAAGGGAGAAACTGAATTTAGAATAGGTAATAATTTTTTGTTTTCTGAAAATTTAGAAGAACAAAGATTTTTTGAAGGAAGGTTCCCCGAATTTATATCATTTCCTAGAGAGTTGAGTGAAAATGAAAGATATCGTGTTGAATCTTATTTAGCATTAAAGTATGGCTTAACTCTAGATAATAGTAAAGATTATTTGAGTTCTAAAAATATTGTTTTTTGGAAAAAAAAGAATAATGAGATTTTTGGTAATCGCATATTTGGTCTTGCAAAAGATGAGATTTCAACTCTAAATCAATTGCAATCAGAAAGTGTTCATATTGAAGGTTATCTAGCATCATCTATTGAGAAATTATTTGATACCAACTTCGAAAAACAAAATAACATTGAAATAAAAAATGAAAATTTTCTGGTATTTGGAGACAATGGTCTATCCAATAAGCTTGGTCCTGTATTGGACAATGGTTATGAGATTTTCAAGCGGGTTTGGTTAGCTCAAAGTGAAGGTGAACAAATAAGAGAATACCCCATATTTTTTCGTCTAGATATAAGAGAAGAAATTTTAGAGATATTAAAAAATGATGAAAAATTAAAGCTTTGGTTACTGCACGATCAATACGTTTCAAATGATGAACAATCAGATTTTAATGGTCAACATGTAGAGTACTATCAAGCATCAACATTCGATGAACAATACGCTTATTTTGAAAATATATTTTTTGACACAGATTCTAACAAATTTGACCAATTTACGTTCGGCATTGGTCCAGAAATGCTTGTTCAAGCTAGACTAATCACAAAAGATTGTACAGCTAGAGAAGTAAATACGGAAATTGTAATTACTGGAGGAAGTCCACCTTATGACATAAGCATAGAAGGAGGTTTGAATCAAGATTTCGAGGAGGTAAATGAAAATACTATTGTAGTTCAATTAGAAACTGGGCAAACTTATAATATTACTGTAATTGATTCAAATGGCTTAACGGCAGAAACCACTATTGATGTGGAAAACTATGATATCGAATTAGATCTCGGCCCTGATGTTATTCTTGATGAAAACCAACCCGATGTAACTTTTGATGCTTCTATAGATGTGAATACTGAAAATGTTACTTACCAATGGTATTACAATGGAGAGTTACTAGACCATTCCGAACCAACAATTACGGTTTCTGAGGTTGGTGAATATATTTGTGTAATTACTACAGAGGATATGTTTTGTGATGTTACTGACTCAGTTATTTTGAGCTATCAGTTTTCAGGAGAATTAACAACGGGATCAAATTGTCAAAAAGACTCAGGTTTTATTGATCTTTTATTGATGGGAGGAGTACCGAATTATACAACTTTAGTTGAAGGCACTTCCTATTCTCAAAGTTTTGTTTATAATACAAACGAATATACAATTGAAGGTCTCAATTTTGGCACCTATACCCTTACTACTAATGATGAGGAGGGAAATCAATTTGTAGAAACTATTGATGTCATAAATAATTATATTCCACACGAGATAGATCTTATGGCTCAGTTTGAGTTAATAACTTGTGAGGTTGACTATAATACTAATCCGAGTTATCCGATTGTTAGTAATTGTGATCAAGATGAGTTTTATATTGATGCTTCAATTTCGATTGATGAGGAAATGATTGCCGGATATGAGTGGTTTGCAAATGGACATCCTCTTAATATTTTTGACTCATCAGTGCTATTTAAACGTTTTGAAACTGGAGTATTTGTAGATTTTCCACAAAGCTCTAGAAGGAGAAATATTTATACAGTATTTGTAACAGACTTAGAAACAAACTGCACGGAGTCTCAAACTTTTCAATTTTTAGATTATTACATTGATTTAGGTGGTCAAAATACCCCAATACCTCTCTCAGGTAATGATGAAAGTGATATACCATCTAGTGATACATTTTTAAGATCAAAAGTATTTCCAAATCCAAGCACACAAGAAAATACATTTTATTATAACGTTTTCAGTGAGAAGCCTTTCGAAGCAACTGTACAGGTATTTAGTACGACAGGTAATCTAATAGAAACAAGAACGATTAGTGGAGACTCCAACTATACCCTTTCCTACAACATTCTTTCAGTAGGTGTATATTTTATCAAAACAATATCTAACGAAACAATCATTACTGATAAGGTCATCATCCAATAATTATGAGAACTAATCTTTTTAAAAAAATAAGGCGTCGAAGCCTAACAAGCGCCATTTTGGTAACCCTTTTATCAAATATAACAGTGTTTGCTCAACCACTTGGGCAAATGTTGCCATTTACACAACTTGAGGATTACAACACACTATTTTTTAATGTTTTGGTCAATTCGAATATAAGTTCTAATAGTAAGCCAATTATAATTAATGAAATAACAGAAGATATACTTAATAATGATTCCATTGATTTAGAAACTGATACTATTACAAATGGAATAAATCCTTTTTTGTCCAATTTAAATAATTTAAAAGAGACAACACATTCTAGTTATAGCGCTAAGCTTTTAACGCCGACTTCTAATTTAGAAAATAAGATTAAAACTGACAATGATTCATTTGAACATATTATTGGGAGTACAAATAATGAGACTTTTGATAATCCTAGAGATAATTATGTTTCTGTCATAGTGAATGGTAATATAAACTCTAAAGATTTATATATACTATCTTATAAATTATACGGTTTATCCTCAGCGTCGCAAGTAACTAAAAGTATAAATGATAAACTAGCTTATGGTGGCGCAATTATTCAAAGGTCTAATAAATGGATAGAGGTAAAAGAATACATCCCATCTTCTTATTTAAAAGAAGGGGAAAATAATATTCTTTTTAATACTATGGCAAAAGATGAATACCAATATAGAATTAAGGATATAGAGGTTAATAAAGTTGCAAAAAGTAAAAATAATATTCAACTAATCTCTAAAAATCTAAGGTACGATAATGGTAATATTCATGTTATTGGTTATGTTAACGATGTTACTATTGATGAGATTGTAATAGAAGGAGAAAAAGTAAAGCTAGAAAATGGCGTGTTCGAAACTATTATTAAAAATCCGCCCCTAGATAAGCATAAAATTAAGATATCCTATGTTGATTATCAAGGCATAAATCACGACCAATCTTTTGAGGTATTTGATGCTAAAGAAGAAACCAATTCTATTTCTAAATCTAGTATCTTTCTTCACTCATCAAAAACAACTTCAATACTTGTTGATACAAAAAAAAATAAATTAGATGCTTTTTCAGTTTCAATAACAAATAGTCATGATAAATTTAGTATACAAGCTTTAGAGTTTAAAGATGTAAAGCCACTTAATGGAGAAATTACTAATGTCACATATGGCGAATTTTATGGTTACAAACTTAATGGTAATAAAATAACATCTGCACCATTAAAGATTAGTCTTAAGTATGATGAGTCAAAAATCCCTGAAGGGTATTCTGCCAAGGACATTAAGACTATGTATTTTGACAAGTCTCAAAAGCGTTGGAAAATTCTTCCAATAGATAGTCTTGATTATAAGAACAAGCAAATTATATCTTCCATTACAAACGAAACTGACTTCATAAATGGTGTCATAAAAGTGCCTGAATCACCTGAGACAGGAAGTTATACACCAACTATGATAGCAGATATGGAGTATGCCGATCCGGCAACAGGCGTAGTGTCAATTGCACCTCCTACACCAAATAACATGGGTTCAGCGACTACATCTTTTCCTATAAAATTACCAGCTGGCAGAAATGGCATGCAACCATCTTTAAGCGTCAATTATAACAGCGAAGGAGGCAATAGTTGGATGGGTCTTGGCTGGGATTTGTCAACACCTGCAATTTCACTAAACACAAAGTGGGGAGCACCTTTATTTGATACGGACGAAGAATCTGAAATATATAACTTAAATGGTCAAGAATTAGTTCTTCTAGATAATGGTGATTATAAAAATCCGCATAGAGCAGATGACTTAAATGATAACGTACCAAGACAAAATAATCGTAGATTTTATCTTAGGAAAGAAGGAAATTATTTAAAGATAGTAAGACAAAGTAACTCTGTAAATACATATAGTTGGATAGTCACAGATAAAATGGGTAACAAGACAACTTATGGTGGAACATCTAACTCTAGGTTAGCAGATGAAAATGGGCGTATTGCGCATTGGGCAATTTCAAAAATGGAAGATCCTTATGGTAATTTTGTAGAGTATTTATATGAAAGCAATACCTCTAATATTGGTTCATCTACAGTAAATGGAGTAGATTTTTATTTGTCAAAAATTCTATATACTAAGCATAGTCAACATAGTGGAAAGCACTATGAAGTCGATTTTCGTAGAAATAATTACACCTTAAATGATATAAGCGACCTTAATAGAAAAGATAAAATGACAAATGGTCGTAATGGGTTTTTGTGGGTTACCAATGATTTGCTTACCGAAATTCACATATCATTAGTTCAAGGTTCCAATAAAGACAGAATACGTTACTATAGGTTTGAGTATGATGATTCTGTTTTTAATAAAAACAAGTTGCAGAAAGTGTCTGAGTACGATGCAAATGGACAGTTGTTTTATTCAAATACATTAGAGTACTTTAAAGATATAAGTAGCGAAAATAGTCTTCTTAATAGTAGCACAACGTCCTGGTCTGGACCAAGTGATAACCTTGGAGTTGAGTTAGAGGGAGATATTTATGGTCCATTAGAAAGCTCTGCCTTGGGGTCATCAAAATCTTCAGGTTTCTCAGCTGGATTGCGCGTAGGTTTTGGATTAGGAGAAAATATTTTCTCTAAGAACAAAACAATTGGCGCTGCCTTCAATTTCAACAAAAATGTTCAGAATGGTCTTAGTAGTTTTCAAGATGTAAATGGAGATGGCTTACCAGATAAAATTTTTGATTTAGGAAGTAATATCAAATATAGGTTAAATACAGGAACCGGTTTTAGTAATGAAATATATAACCTAGCACATATAAATGAAATGAATAACGTCGTTTCAACAACAACTGGTTTTGCATTCGATGTTATCTTTTTTGCAAACGTTGGATATAGTAATAATACGACACGAAGTAAGACAGATAGTTACTTTGTTGATATGAATGGAGATGGTTTAGTTGATTATATAGGTAACAACAGAGTAAAATTTAACACTTCTTCTAATGTTCAGGACTTGAGTGATTTTGATAGAATTTTTAATACTAATGTTAATGCTTCTGAAAATAAAATATATAGCGGCATTATAAATCAAGATGTAATTGATAATCTTGAATTTCCAACATTGCTTGAATTACAAGAGGGAAACTCACAGTTTGACGTTATACAATCATGGCAAGCACCTTATGATGGAAATATTGTTATTAATGGTAATGCTAAGTTATTAGAAATTAATGATAACGATGGTAACCCAAATAGCTTCAAAATAACTATAGAACGTACTTTTGGTGCAGATAACCAATCTATAAGTGTTCCAGTTACTAGAACACTATCTTCTTCAAATATATCAGACCCAATGAACCTTTCCACGACAGTCTCTAAAGGTCAATTCATATTTTTTAGGTCGCATAATAACAATTTTGGCTCTGGTGGTTCAGTCGAATGGAGTCCTAGAATTACTTACACAAACTTACCGTCGGAATTAAATTACGTTGATGATTCTAGAAAAAACACTCGAATTTATGATAGTAAAGATGACTTCGTGTTGACTAATGGAAATACTTTTGAAGTTGATGAAAGTCAAAATGTAACAATCCAATCTAACCTTACAAATTCAACATATTCTCCATTTGAGTTTAGTGATGATGTAGGCTTTTATGTTAAAAAAATTAGATATGACACTACGCAAGATAACTATGGTGAAATTATAGGGGAGCCAGAAGATGTTATTATTAGAGTATATTCTCACCAAGCAGGGCAAATAACAGGCAGTTCCCAAATCACTACGAATCTTCAGAAAACAAATAATTTTAAAGACGTATTAGAGTTTTCAGTTTTAAGTAATTCCAATATAGCTTGGGAAAAAGTTAAGTGGAAACCTAATTTAATAGTGAATGAAGAAATAGTTTATCCCGAAGTTAATTATAGAATATACAATGATAATCCTAGTGAATTTTCCCATTATATAAAATCCAGTGATTTGCCTTGTCCAATAATAGTGGACAATCCTATCACTATGACAGATGATGGAAACTCTACTTATATGGAAGTTTCACATAATTTAAATGAGTTAGACTTTAGCTTTTTAGAGGACTATCATGAAAATTTAAGCTTTCCTTTAAAAATATACTTAGTAGTCAAGTCGAAAATAAATGGAGAGATGAAGCGTGAAGGCATTAGGACTATTAATGTTATAAGATCAAACTCTGGAAGCTATGTTGTGCCAAACACTACTAATATTAGGTTAACTAAGAATGTACTAGATATGATAAAAGGTAGCTCTCTTAATGGGTTGTATGTTGCGTTGTATACAGATGTCAAAGAAGTCGCTTACCAACTTACTAATGCTAATATCACACTTTCTCTTGCTAATAACCAATTTGATTCTTGTAATCCAGCTTGGCAGCCAATAGTTATGAATCAACCATTTTTTACAACTAATAGTAATTATTTTGGATCCTATCATAGGGGTTGGAATCAATTTTTATATAACGGTAGTGTTACTTTAGAACGAAATGAAGACAATGAAATTGTTTTTAATGGTAATAACCCCCAAATAGAAGAAGACTTAAGTGGTCCTATTGACATGAGTGTTTTTATGGATGAAGACGAAGCCATGGCTACTTCTGGAATTGATGAAAATTCAACACCGGATGATTTTGAGGGTCTAAACTCGACAATAAGATATACTCAGTTTAACCAAGATTTAGAAAATGATAGGTATCTAAATGAGGGTATAGGTTCAACATTTGGACTTTTAAATGGAGAATTATCAAGATCCTTAAATAGATTTGGCGAAGATAACATATATGAGCTATTCGTTAGCCCTCAAGACCTCATGAACGGTGAGGTATTTGTGGGTCTTAAGCAATACTCAAAATCAAAAGGAGATGGTTTGTCAGCTGGAGCTTTTGGTGCAAGCGCTACAGATAGTAATGCAAAAACTAGAATTCTAAACCAATATGTTGACTTAAATGGTGACCGCTATCCAGATGTTGTTACTCGGGATAATATTCAGTATACTAATAGTTTAGGTGCGTTGGAGATAACTTTAGATAATGGTTTTGTAGTAGAAAATAAAAGTGATGATATTTATGGAGGAGTATCTTATGGGATTAATGCAAACTCAACATCCTCGTCAAATGGGAATGTAACGGGCAATAAAACTAATACTCAAATTAGTGCTGGTTTAGGAGGAAATGACGGTAGAAGTTATGACAGAACTCTATGGATTGACATTAATGGGGATGGTATAACAGATAAGGTGTATTGTAACGAAGATGATGGCGTTATTTCCGCAGATCTTAATTCAGGTTATGATTTTTCAGATACTATAACTTGGGGTAGCGGTTATAATTTATTATCAAGTAGAAATAATAGCATTAGTGCTAATGCCACATTTCCATTAGATGAATCGGGAAGTTTTGCAATTGGCGCTGGAGGAGGTATTTCAGAAGCTAAAAGAAAGAGTAGTTTTTTAGATGTAAATGGAGATGGGTTACCAGAAATAGTAATAGAGGAATCGCCAGGACATTTTAAATATTACTTAAATAATGGAACAGGATTTGAAAGCACCTCTAGGACTTTCTATAATGGTAGTGATATAGGTAATGATAAATCGACATCTGTTAATATATATGGGACAGGAACATATGGTTTCTTCTTTACCATTATTGCAATATCTTTTAAAACAGTTTTTACAGGGTCATTAGGTGCATCATCTAATTTTAGTCAAAAAGATACCGATGTTAGAGATATTAATGGCGATGGTTATCCAGATGTTTTAAGGAAAGGTAATAATGATACTCAAATTTTAGCAAACCTATCTAAAATCGATAAAACGCACTTACTAAAAAAAGTAAACACACCACTTGGCGGTAGTTGGGAGTTAGATTATACGCGGGATGGTAACACATATAATATGCCGCAAAGCAAATGGTTACTAACTAAAATTGAAACAAATGATGGATTTACAGGGGATAGTGATTTTGGACCAGATGAAACATTAACCACAGCAGTTTATAATAATCCAAAATATGATCGTAGAGAACGAGAGTTTTATGGTTACGAACAGCTTACTGTAGAACAAAGGTATCCTTCTAACAACCAAATTTATCGTTATAGTGAACGCTGGATCCATAATAACAATTACTACCTTAAAGGTGCCGAGAAACAATCGGGAATGTATACAGCTACAGGTGAACCACTTTCTGAGAAACAAACCTATTACAATCTTTTAAATCCAGATACACCTCAAGTAAATGAGCCTGCATCAAATAACATAAACGGCTATTATAGCCAAGGAAATTTAGATGAAGATCGTGACCGTATTTTTGTTGTACCTGTAAGGACCGTAAACCTAACCTTTGAAGAAGGTATAAGTATTTCCAATACTCAAAAATTTAAAGAGTACGATAATTTTGGAAATATTACAAAAATGATAGACGAAGGCACAGACTTTCAAGACGCATACAGAACAGAAATCTTGTATCATTCTGGAATATCTGGAGTAGATTATGGTGTAGGATTCCCAGTAAGTATTAAAGTATATCAGAATAATATAAGTACTCTTTTGCGACAAAGAGATGCAATCTATAATAGTAATGGGAAATTACAGCGCATTACTACCAAATTAAATACCAATGAGAACAATAGGACAGAGTTTAATTATGATGATTTTGGTAATACTATTAAAGTAACCCAACTCGACAATACGGCCGGCGCTGGTACACCGTTTGAGTCTGTTATAGAGTATGACACCACAGTAAGAACATACCCAATTCGTATTTCCGATTCTTTTGGGCAAGAATCTACAGCTAATTATGAGTATCATTTTGGTACTCCAGTTTATACGGTTGATATGAATAACCAACCCATGAGGACAAGAATAGATAGTAGAGGTCGTATTATTGAGGTTACTGGACCAAATGAACTCTTACTCGAAAATAGTAGTGAACAACACTGGACAATTAGAACACAATATAAAGGGAATCCAGAGGTCTCAAGCTCCATAATGATTTTAAATCAAGATGAATATGTAAGCTATGCAAATGGTTCATTCACTCCAGAAACTAGTAATGGCCAACACTATACCCTTACTAGACATTTTGACCCAACCATTCAAAGTAACCAGTTTTTAACAGTGAGTATTGTTGATGGTTTTGGACAGGCCATACAAGTAAAGAAAACTCACGTTATGAATGAGACAGACGACCTTAAATGGCTCATAAGTGGTAAAGAAATAAAAGACGCCTTTGGCAGGACAGAATTTACATATTTAACTACGATAGAAGATAATTATCCAACCAATATTAATACTATAGATGCTATTAGTTACCTGTATAATGATGACTTATCCAACATACAAGCAACTGCTACTTTTTATGATGAGAAAAATAGACCATTACAAACCTCTTTGGTAGATAATCATCAAGTTAACTTTAATTATAGTATTGATGGTAACTTTGTAAAAAGTACCTCCACACAAACGGTTGAGGGTAATAACCAAACTATGTCTAGCTTTACAGACAGTCGCGGTCGTAAAAGAAAAACTATTCAAAATAATGAGTTAACCACACAATTTGAATATAATGCTATAAATGAACTGGTCAAGGTTATAAATAACGAGAACCAAGAGACTAATAGCATTTATGATATGGCAGGCCGTCGTATAGAGGTACAGCATCCAGATCAAGGAGCAACAAAAATGACCTATGACAAAGCAAGTAATTTAATAAAAAGGCAAACCTCCAACCTCTTTTTAAATGGGCAACAGGAGATTTCCTATGAATATGAGTACAATCGCTTAAAGAAAATAATTTATCCACAAACTCCACAAAATAATGTGTTTTATGAATATGGAAACCCAACAGATCCTAATGCACAAAATTATAATACTATTGGGCGTTTATACAAACAAACAGATGCCACAGGCGTACAAATTTTTGGCTATGGTAATATGGGTGAGTTAAACAGAAACTTAAGATCTGTGGCTGTAGCAGGTAAAAAAGCGTTTTATTTCTTAACAACTTGGGAGTATGATAGTTGGAATAGAGTTTTAGAAATAAACTATCCAGATGAGGAAAAAGTAAAATACATTTACAATAAAGCAGGGAACCTTAAAAACATTAAAAGTGCTATTCCTAATATTAATAATGTACAAGATGTTGTTTCAAATATTTCGTACACACAGTATGGTGAAAGAAAGCAAATAAAATATGGAAATGGTACAGAAACCAACTATAGTTATGACGATCGTCGTCGTATGAATATTGTAAACCACCAGTTTAATGGTTTTCAAGTAGGTAAGCAATACACCTATGATGGCGTCTCAAACATTTTAGGGATAGAAACACTTACACCATCTAATAGTGTGCCAGATAACGGTGAGATTGGTGGTCCGGTAAATCATACCTATACTTATGATAGTTACAATAGGCTAGTAACTGCAAATGGTAATTTTACAGGTGCTAATGATTTAACAACACCTTTACTAAGGCAAGAGTATACTTTAGAAATGAGTTATGATTTGGCACATAGAATCACTAGCAAAACACAAACTCATGTGCAAGGTGAAGTAACAAGCATTACCGCACCTTTGCAAAGTTCGCAAAAAGTTGGTAAGACAGACTATATGTTAAGCTATGAAGACTATGCTACAGGAGCTCTAGTAACAGGCAGTAGCTATGGTTACCAACAACCTCATGCACCAAGAAAAATTATAGAGCGTCCTAGTGACTATTCTCCTGGTGGTACAAATAATCCAAGTGAAGAAAAGATTAAAATACTGGAGTATGATGCCAATGGTAACCAAACTAAGATTAAGGAGCGTGTAGGTGAAACAGAAATCACCTTGCGACACAACCTTTGGGATGAAGAAAATAGGCTAAAAGCAGTAGATATTAACCCAGACAACGACAACAACCACCCAATTGCTGTATATGCTTATGATGCTGGTGGTGAACGTGTGGTAAAATACAATTGGGAAGCCTTAGATGTTAAATCTAACGCAACAAATGTAGGCTATGAGTTTAAAGAAGATTTCTTTATCTATCCAAGTGGGATTTTAGTAGGTAAGGTTTTAAGCAGAGCCAACGATAAAAGACCACTTGATTACACCAAGCATTATTACGCAGGCGCAGAGCGTATGAGTAGTAAATTAGGAACAATGCGTAAACTTGGTGACTACCCTACCAAGCTTGTAGAAGAAGCCTTTCCAAATTTAATAGCCAATGAGGTGCATATCCCAACTAACACAGCACAGCAAAACGCAAAGACCTATGTGCTAAATGCCCACACTGCTTTTGAACTCTCCATAGCCTTGGCAAACGTCACAGGGTATGATGTGCTTACAGACTATACGCACGATTCTAAGCTGTACGATGGCTATTATTACCATAGCGACCATTTGGGTAGCTCAAATTATATCACTAATTTAGAGGGTGTAGTAAGCCAGCATATGGAGTATATGCCTTTTGGAGAGTTATTGGTAGATGAGCATTTAAATAGCAACAACGCCTTGTATAAGTTTAATGCCAAGGAATTGGATGGCGAGACAGGAAACTACTATTATAGTGCCAGGTATTACGATCCTAAGTTCAGTATATGGTTAAGCGTTGACCCGTTGGCGGAGAAGTACCCAGAGTGGTCGCCGTACAACTACGTAATGCAGAATCCTGTGAGGCTAATCGATCCAACTGGGATGGGACCAGAAGACATTTATAAATTACTTAAAAATGGTAAAATTGAATTTGTCAAAAAAAGTGAGGGGCCAGATGTATTATTTGCCACAGACGAATTCGGAAATATTGATGAAGATAATAGTATTGAAATAAAAGATAAAACCATTTTACCTAATCTTTCAAAAAGTAGAGATGATTATAAAGGACATTATGCTCTTACAAATAATAAGAAAGATGCTTTTAACACCTTCTACTTTGCTGCCAAAAATTCTGACTCAGAATATTCAATTACTGGATTTTCAACTCAAGGAAATAAAGATTATGTAATCACGACAAGTCTAGATTCTGATTTCACAAATACACATATGCAACACGATGATATGTTTGGTTTCGAGCTTAAGAATCAACTTTTCGAAATACATTCGCATCCAAATGATGGGAACATAGGAGCTTCAGGTTATGCAAAAAGTTATATTACTGCTGACAGGTATTATTATATGCAAAAGATAAAACCATTGCTTGGAATTAGAGAACCAGCACCGCATTATATGTTTAACATAGATCAAAAGGCTTTATATAATTATGATTTTAAGAAAGGGGATAATTTTATTAGGACAATTAATAAACCATCAGACCTTTACAGAAAACTTGGTTTTTAATATAATATCCAAAAAAGATGAAATATTTTAATATAATTTTTATAACCTTAACTATTCTTTCCTGTAGAAATGATAAAAATTCATCTAATTTCCAAGAAAAAGAAAGTTTTAAGGTAAATGAATCTATGAAAAGTCTATCAAACCCTTTCAATGAAAATGACAGTCTCGGAGTATTGCTAAATAATTTCTATACTTCTGTTTCCAACAAAAATAAAGTTGGAGACTTGGAGCGTAATGTATATTATATTTTGATTGAGGAAAATCAGTCTTCTAGTCTCCAACTTACAGCTATTCAGTTATATTATTACGAAGAAGATAGAATTTCTTGCTATCACTTGTTTGATAATAGCTTATTTGTTTTTAGTGAAAATGTTCCTGAAAAAATATTGAGGAGGCTCGCGGTATGCAAGGACGCTATTCTAAGTGTGCCAAAGTCATTTAAACCTAAAGATTCTGTTCCAATTATGCCCTACAATCCCTCTTTTATTAGACTGAAGTTAATTAATAATGAACGAGCTGAGATATTAGAAAAAAGGATTTGAAGATCTACATTACTACATATAGAAATTGATACACAACCCTTATATTTATGACCCCAAGTTCTCAATATGGTTAATTGTAGATCCATTGGCTGAAAAACACCCCGAGTGGTCCCCATACAACTACGTGATGCAGAATCCTGTGAGGTTTGCAGATCCTATTGGGAAGGAAACCGAATCTATATATACAGATGAGCAAGGCACGGCCATGGCTAAATATGATGACGGTAGTGATGGTATCTATGCTCATCAAAATGGAACTTATGTAAGCGACATTGACCAGCAAAGAGAAGATATTAATTATACGGGTGGAGATGGCCAGTATATTGGGAAATTGAAAGAAGCAAATGATATGCGGTCGCCTTTCAGTTTCAGATATAAAGTCAATTCAGGTTGAAGACTGGACACCAAAAGACAATAGTATTATCGTGAATATAACCGCCATCGGTAATTTTGAGTATTCTATAGACCGCAATAACTTTCAAGTCAATACTGTATCTTCAAATCTCTTGGCTGGTGATTATACTATTTTTGTGAGAGATAAAGAAATCTGAGGTAGGCTCTAGAGCTTTTTATGTTATGACGGCATTAATGACCATTGGCAAATCTTCAGCTCTAATAAAGAGCAGGGCTTAAGAATATTTATTTACGATAACTTTGGTAAGCTTATAAAACAGATTTTTCCCACAGACCTAGGTTGGATGGAGCTTATCTAGGACGACATATGCCAGCCTCAGATTATTGGTTTGGGGTATAGCGAAGTGACCGTAGAGTTTACAAAGGAAGTTTTACGTTGAAGAGGTAGGAAATATAGATTTAAAGCAATGATAATAATATATTGTTTTAGAAAGCGTAAAGAAATTTAACACTAAGAAATACAATGATTCTAAACGTTTCAGCTTACTTTCTTCTATCTATTTAACTTTATTCATAGTATTTTTTTTTCAAAAGAAGATCCATTAAGTTGATTAGTGTGTAGGCTTGCTTTTTGGGTAAACACAATTAGAATTTAATGAAGATAATAAACCCATTTTTCTTCATAGATTTAACATTCAAAAATTTTTGAAGCTAACACGACAACTTTGTAATGACCACTTTAACAGAGATTACTAATAAAATAGAAAGCCTTAATAGCACACATTTTCAAGAAATGTGTGATGAGATTATGTTTAGAAGATACCCAAGGTATAAGTCGCTTAGCAGATCAGGAATGGCTAAGTCTGTTGATGAAACCAAAGTAGGAACTCCAGATTCTTACATACTTTTGGAAAACGATAAATTCATTTTTAATGAACATACTAAAGATAAGAAGCGTGGTTTTTCAAAACTCAAGGGTGATTTTAATAGTTGTGTCAATGAAAACAAAATTGATATAACAGTAGGTTTGATACAAGAAATTAATTTCTGTATAAGCTTTACAATAACTAAAAACCAAACCTTAGAGCTGAGCAAACTATGTTCAGGCAAAGGGATTATAATGGGTTTATGGGACATTGATAGACTAGCCAAGAATATTTTGTATGAAAATCCAGATTTAGCGAACCAATACTTGCAAATACCCTTAGATAAATCGCAATGGGTAATTTTAAAGACTTTTGTAAGTAATTATAATAAGGCTGGTAAATCTATCGCGACACCTTTAGACAACCCATTTTACTTTAGAAAGAGTGAAATAGAAGAATTAAAAAATAGTATTGTAGAAAATTATCTTACCGTTATATCAGGCTCTCCTGGTGTGGGAAAATCTAAACTTGTTGTAGAGGTTCTTGAGAACCTAAAAAGAGAAAATGAAAATCTCATAATTTGGGTTAATTCATTTGACAGTTCCACTTTAATAGATGACTTATCGTTGAAGCTACCTACAAAAAATGACGTAATTCTTTTTATAGACGATGTAAATCGTATATCTCATTTTTATCAGATTCTAAAATATTTAAAAAACTCACATCATAAGAATGTAAAATTAATTGTTACAGTTCGCGATTATGCTCTTCAAGAGTTTACTCAAGTAATTTATGAATATGACTATAATGTTATTGAAGTTAATAAACTTAAAGACGAGCAGGTAAAAGAAATTTTAGAAAACCCTCCTTTTAATATTAATACACAAAAAATAAAGCAAAAAATAGTATTTCTAGGACAAGGTAATCTCCGATTGATGATGATGTTAGCAAGATTGGATATAACCTCTCAAGATATCGAAGCTTTAAATGATACCGCAGATGCATTTGATTTTTATTTTAGAACTTTTCTTGATGATGCCAATTGGTTAGGACAACCAGAGTTTGTAAAAACTATGGCAATAGTCAGCTTTTTTAATACCTTGAAATTGTCAGATGAAGTGTTGTTAGATGAAATTTCAACTTCATTTGATATATCTTCGGATATATTAAATAATTGTATTAATGATTTAGTTAAATGGGAATTACTTTCACTCCTTAATAAGGAAGTAAAAGTTTCTGAACAAAACTTAGGATTTTATTTATTTGACAAAGCCTTTTTTAAAGATGATATATTAAACTTTCAAAAGCTACTAGAAGATTTTTATCCAAAATATCGAAGTCGTTTTAAAGAATGTGTTATAAGCTCTAATAATAACTTTGGTCATAAAAACTTGGTGTCAAAAATCACAACAGATTTACTTTCGTACCTAAGAAAAGTTGAACTCAACCTAGAAGAATCAATTTTATTTTATGATTTATTTTGGTTTGCGATACCAGATACTACACTCACCTTTATAGTGGAGCATTCTTTATTGGGTGATATAGAGAAAGAAGCACAATTTAATTTCAAGTATGAAACAAATGATTTTGCATACAAGCGAGATAAATTTCTTTCATTAGTAACTCATTTCTTTAGAGATCCAACCGAATACTTCCTTAGTGCAATTAAAGCAAGTTTAGAGTATGTTAAAAGACATCCTGAAAAAGCAAGTGAATTAGCTTACATTTTTGAGAATTATTTAAGTTTTGGTTACAATGATATACAATACAATTATTATAGACAGCGAGAACTGCTAAATGTTTTGATTTATGGTTTTAAAGAGAATCTAAAATTAGAAAAAGAGCTTTTTTATGAAATTTCGAAGACATTCTTAAAACATAGTTTTCAAAACTTTGAACCAACACTAGATAAAAATAGTATTTCATATTACACTTATCCTCAACAAAGTGACAGTGTTATAAAAACAATGCGTAAAGAGATATGGCATACAGTTGAGGATAACTTTTATGAGTATCCCAAACTGACCTTAGCATTATTGAATTCCTGCGCATCACAATTTCCAGATAACAATAAAGAATTGATGCTTTTTGATTTCGATTTTATTTTAAAAATCATTAATGATAGATTAGTACCCAAAAGCTTTACTCATTGTAAATATGTTCATAAACAGATTTGGTGGTTTAAACGATGTGGTATAGACAACAATAGTTTTCCTGATATTTTAGATAGATTTAATTGTAAACTATTTCAATTCTACAGAGCAATTAATATAGAATATCTTTACGGCAAAAAGCGTTGGGAATCTGATTTAGGCTCGAACCACAATAAATACAATAAAGAAAAAGAAATAGAGATTGAAACTTATCTTGAGCATAATTATAAAAATGCCGTTGTTAAATTTTGTGATGATTATAAGGATGTTTTATCACATATTGATAGTAAATGGAAAATAAGTGATATGTCACTTGATGTGTCAATCAATTTTTTCTTCCAGAGAAGTAAAAAAAATGTGGTTTCATTTATAGACAAAATAGTTAACGATAATAATGGAATAGGATATATTCCTTACAGATCATTTCAGTTATATTCAAATGATTTCAGCACCTCGGTATTGATATATGAGCATATATCAAATCAAAACTTTAAACACAGAATTATTTGGCTCTCTCAACTTTTTGAACTAACAAAAGACACAAAAAGCCTCGAGTTTTTTGTTTCAAAAATTGCTGCTTGGGCAAAAGCAATTGATGAGCATTGTAATATTTCATTCTATAATTTAGAAAAGTACTTAAAATATGATGAGAATATATTTAAAGATATAGTCCCTATACTATCAGATAAAATAGAAGAAGGGTATCGATTATATTCAACTAGAGGTTTCTCAGGGACAATGATTAATTCAATGAAAGGAGAATTAGATTCTTTAAAAAAGCTATACTGCCTTCTCGATAATACTAGTAATCATTTCGATTTTCAAAGTCACACTTTTAGAAAGATATGTGAGCTTCAACCATCATTTCTATTCGAGTATTTTGAGTACCTATATAGTATTTCAGAGCGAGAACGATCTTCAAGAAGATTGAGAGATCGTTTTGATTTTATTTGGACTAGTCCTAACTTAATTCTTGAATTAGATAAAGTACTTAATCTGATTATTGAAAAAGAATACTACTATGGGATAACTGAACATAATGCGGGTATACTTTTCAAAAACTTAAAATCAGAAAGTAAGATGATTGCTCTTAAATGTCTAAGAAAATATATGCTTGAAAACTCATTTAGTATAAAAAGATTAAATGCTGTAATGGACATTGTCAATAAAAACTTCCCCAATGAAGCGAGTAGGTTCATAACGTTACATCTTATTAAAAATAAGCGACTAGACATATTTAAAGATGTTAAATGGACTGTTTCACAAGGTGTTTGGAGCGGTAATACTAATACAGATTTGGTAAGAGCATCTCGTTGGGAAAAGGTATTAAATGTGGTTAACGAAATGAAAGATGATATAGATCTTGTGCCAATAAAAAGCTACCTCAAGGAAACTGTAGCCTGGTATAGGCACAATGCAAAATAAAACATACTATGGTTATAACAATAATAGAAGTTTAGATGGACAAAAAAATTAAACTTGAGAAGCACACAGATGAATCAAGTTCTTTTGAACATGAAATTTCTGATAAAGAGATGGTAGTTTCTTTTGTAGCAAAAATAGATTTACAAAAAGGAGGAACACAGTCATTAATAATGGAGACCCCAAAAGAACCCTTACAGAATTTAGCTAATTACTTAGGAGGAGAAGAAAAAAAAGTTGTCGATTGGTTATTACACAATCCTTCATTTAAAAATTTAGTGTTTAAAAAATTTTTCAGTGGTGAGAAAAGTGTTCAATACCATACATCAATTCAAGAGCCTCTCACTCAAAATGGCAAACGACCTGGAGATATAGACGTATTGTTGTTTTCTAGTATAAAGAATGCTATTGCTATAGAGTGTAAAATTGTTAAAGTCACTTCACAAGAAAATGCCTCTGCGAAAATCAATAAAGTTGAAAAACTTAAAAAAGCTTCAAAGCAAGCTAACGCCTATTTAAAATTTGGCTTTAGTCAAGTTTATTTTTTAGTTATTATTTTGGATGATGGTAGGAATTATAATAAACAAAATTTCATATTTAATCACACTTCAAGTGTAGAGTTGATTGATATTTACAAGGGTGATTGGAAAACTAAGTTGAACGAGGACATTGGAATTATGTATTGCACTATAGAGCAGACAAGAAACTTAAATATTGATTTAAACAATAATATAAGTCTTCAGATTGAAAGACCTGCTAAGATTAAAGTGCAAAATGAGAGATTAAATTTGTTACTTGCAGAATTTGATATTTCTAATTGAGCTAATAATTATATTGAGAACGTATAATTCCGTGATATTTTCTTTGTGATTTCAATGATGCTCAAACCTCTGTACAACCACAACGCTATTCTTTACTGTGTTTTATATCTGTAAAAATTAAAGCGGTTACATAATGCCCTATATTACTCCACAGCATTACAATAAAGTCAATACAAGTGGGACCACAGAAACTAAAGCCGTTATCATTTGATAGCGGCTTTTTTTTGTTTTTAATGTATACCAATCGGTTAATGTAAAGTTAACAAGAGATATAAAAAGTTTTCGTTTTACATTTTTGTCTTAGTTTTAACTTCATGAAAATTAAATCTAAACTACTAATAGTAGGTGCAATACTTGCGCTAATAGCCTTAACAACAATGCAAGGCTATTTAATTTTCAATACGTATGACTTAAGAAAGAAAAGCTATGCTGTGGAGTCTAGAACTAAAATAGGCAGTATAGTAACTGTCTCTTATACACATCTCCGAGCCCACGAGACCTCTCTACATCTCG
>OJFP01000783.1_pt1 | contig 19937 bp, 19 predicted proteins | sample 1594141 | NCBI WGS metagenome assembly OJFP01 (sample SAMN05416843, study PRJEB24817) | seawater metagenome | isolation source: Sea water | place: Canada:Atlantic | collected 2013-07 | reverse complement strand
CTACACTATCCTCTTCGTCGGCAGCGTCAGATGTGTATAAGAGACAGCTTGTAAGCCTGAATTTAAGCCCGGCTGATTCTTCTCTGTCGGAGCAAGAAATGAATACGGATACCAAGTAAATCCACTTGCCTGAGGCGCCATGAAAGTAATTTTATCACTTGTTTCAAATTCGTTGCCAAGCCCGATAATGCTTTCTGCGCTAGCACCACGTCCGTGAATCATGATCATGGCAAACTTTGCATCACTAAGATCAACTCCTCCGGAAGCAGTTTTCTGATTCTGATGAGGTCCTTTAAACGGTTTTTCTTTATCAACTCTGAATAATTCCATTACACTATCTTTTAGATACCTAAATCAGGCAGATTATCTTCGATCATTTTTCTTCTTGGCTCTAACCAAGGTGGAAGAATCAACGTTTCTCCGAGTTCCTCAAAATCTTCATCAACTGCATAGCCAGGACCATCGGATGCTATTTCGAACAAAACTCCACTTGGCTCACGAAAGTATACCGACTTAAACCAGTGGCGGTCTATAATCGGACTTGGATGTAAACCTTTCTCCACCACTTTTTCTCTGAGTTCCGCTAATTCTTCTTCATCTTTAGCACGAAAGGCAACATGATGCACGATTCCCCTTCCGCCTTTTCCTTGCTCATCATCCGATTCTTCTATGATCACATTGCTTCCTATCTGAGCATCTGTAGAAAATCTGGCTAGCTTTCCTTCTGATTCCTTCTCTTCAAATTTGAACACATCTTTTAGTATCTCTGAAGTTCCATCAGGATCAGCTACTTTCAGGCGTGTTGACCAAAAGCCTTGAATCGACGATTCTGTTGAAACAGTGGTCTCAAAAGCACTCACTTTTTCTTTGGGTAGACCGGAAAATATTAAATCTAATTCCAGTCCGTCCGGATCTTGAAAACGAATTGCCGGGTTTCCAAATACTTCAAAGATATCTGAGTGTTCAATATTATGAGCATTCAACCTTTCTTTCCAAAAGTCTTCTGTTCCTTCCGGTACTTGAAAAGCAACATTTACGGACTCTCCGCTTCCGGGAATTCCTTTATGAGCCCGTGGCCATGGAAAGAAAGTTATACTTGATCCGGGATTAGCAGCTTCATTTCCGTAAAAAAGATGGTATGTAGAAGGATCGTCCTGATTGACCGACCTTTTAACCATTCTCATTCCTAATTTTTTGACATAAAAGTCGTAGTTCACCGCAGGGTCTCCTGCTAAAACTGAAATGTGATGTAAGCCTTTATTGTGTTTCATATTGCCTCCTTGTTTAAAACAATACAAATATATTAAATAGTTTAATATTAAACTAATTTTATCACTTCAACCACCTTTAAATATCCTTAAAAACTGATTCTATTTCATCAATCGTTCAAACTCTTTAGGTAACGGCGCTTCAAAACTCATCTGTTGCTTTGTTTCAGGATGTGTACAAGAAAGCTTGGAGGCATGCAGCAATAACCTTCTTACTCCTTTGGTTTTTTGTCCGTACACATAATCTCCGGCGATCGGACAACCCTTATCAGCCAAGTGAACCCTAATTTGATTTTTCCTTCCGGTAAGCAACTCTATTTCCAGCAAACTGAAATCAGAATTCTCCTTAAGAACTTTATATTTCGTCTTTGCCAGCTTTCCTTCATCAGGATTATTTGTCGAATATACTTTATGGATACTATTTTCTACCAAATACGAACTGAGAGTATCTTCCTTTTTTGATAGCGTTCCCACTACGACAGTATGATATGTCTTTGTAAAATCAGCCCAGTTGTCCTGCAGAAATCTTTTAGTTTGCTCTGATTTAGCAAAAATTAAAACACCTGATGTATCTCTATCTAAGCGATGTACAATGTAAACTCTCTTCTTGGACTTACTGTTTCCCTTCTTCACATAATCATTCAACAAATAATGAGCAGTATTGACCGATTCTTTCTCATTTCCCATGGTTAACAAACCACTGGATTTATCGATCACAAGAATATCATGATCTTCGTATAAAATGGTTAAACCTTTAGGATGGTATCGTTTGGGGGAAGACTTGAATTTTTTTGGTGTGGCGGGCATAAATAATAGGATCAGAATATTAAAGAATTAAGATAAATAAAAATATCACCTTCTTTCTGCCTTATTGTCTCTAAAACCAACTCTGCAAACATTTCTCTTAAAACGTCGAGAACTTTAGCCTGAGTGGAGGTGTTTGCTGATCCTAGTTTTTTTATCAACCTTTGTTTGTCTACTGTTCTTATCTGATCTAAAACTATTTGCCCTTCCTCACCATTCCCATTCGGTTTCGTCCCAATCATTACTTCTCTCTGTATCCTTCTTATCCAGAAGCTCGTCATCGTTATTATCTGCCATTTCTTTAAAAGAAGTATCCCATCTCACTCTTGGTTCCTGCACAGAGCGAAGCACAACCTCATTGTCTCTGAGCAAAAGTTCAATCTCTCCTTTAAGCCCACTCTCTTCTATAATAGGCTTTGGAATCCTAACTCCTTGAGAATTTCCAATCTTTATTAACTTTATTTTCATAGCACGAAAAGTTTATCAGAACATACTTACAATGTAATTACATGGCAAAAGTTTTGAATTTATCCTGATTTTTTGATTTCATGCTATATGAAACGCCCTAAAGGAATCGATAAATCTGTTGTTCAAAACATCACTAAACTTGGTGGTGATCTTGACAGAAAGCGTCATGTAGACTTTTTTATGTATTTCCCCACCGAAATTGATGCTGTAAATGCTGAGGTTGAATTAATAAATCTTCAATTTGAAACATTCGTAAATAAATCGCCTTTTGATAATAAGTGGTGTTGTAGTGCTTCTAAAAAGATAATTGTTTCCTCTGAAAGATTAGAAGACATTGGAAACTGGCTTGAGAAACTTGCTGAAAAGAACAATGGAAATTATGATGGATGGGGAACTGAAGTTTGATTTCCCTATTTTTGATGCTTTCTAAAAACAATCCATCTAAATGAACATTTACGCCATAATAATCCTCGTTACCATTGCGGTGGATTTTATACTCGACCTGGTTTCCAATTATCTGAATCTGAAATCATTATCCAAAGAATTACCGGATGAATTTGAAGGTGATTATGACGAAGAAACTTATGCCAAGTCGCAGGAATACACCAAAACCCAAACTCGCTTCGGATTTATAACCGGTGGTTTTGATCTTGTTGTGCTTCTAGGATTTTGGTTTTCAGGCGGATTTAATTGGCTGGATGAAATTGTACGAGCGTGGGGTTTTGGAGAACTGTTTACGGGATTACTTTACATCGCTGTTTTGATGGTTGCCAAATCAGTGATCTCGCTTCCATTCAGCATTTATTCCACTTTTGTGATAGAAGAACGATTCGGGTTCAACAAAACAACTCCAAAAACCTTTGTTTTGGATCTCGTTAAAGGATTAGGGCTTGGGCTATTGATCGGTATGCCATTGCTTGCCGGAATTCTTGCTTTCTTTATGTACACGGGTGATTTGGCTTGGCTTTATGCATGGATTGCCATCACTCTTTTCTCCTTGGTGATGCAATATGTTGCACCAACCTGGATCATGCCATTGTTTAATAAATTCACTCCGCTTGAAGAGGGAGAGCTGCGCACAGCCATCGAGGAATACACCGATAAAGTAGACTTCCCGCTGCAAGGTTTGTTTGTGATAGATGGTTCAAAACGTTCAAGTAAATCCAATGCATTCTTTACAGGATTTGGAAATAATAAGCGTATTGCTCTGTACGATACCTTGATCGAAAATCACACCAATGATGAATTAGTTGCTGTACTTGCTCACGAAATTGGTCACTATAAAAAGAAGCATATCATCAAAGGAATGATAACTAGTGTAATTCAAACCGGAGCTATGCTATTTGTGCTTTCCATTTTCTTGCAAGCAAAGGGGTTATTTGATGCTTTTTATATGGATGAAATGCCTGTGTATGCCGGCCTCATTTTCTTCGGGATGTTGTACGCCCCGATTGATATGATCTTGTCCGTATTTATGCAGATATCCTCCCGCAAACATGAATACGAAGCTGATGAATTTGCCGCTACAACAACCGGAAAACCTGAGGATATGATCGCTACACTAAAGAAGTTATCGAAAGACAATCTTTCTAATTTAACTCCGCATCCTTTTTATGTATTCTTGAATTATTCGCACCCGCCGGCACTTCAACGTATTAAAGCAATTCGGGAGATTTGATATGAGTAAAAAATCAAAAAACATAGAAACCATAGCCATTCACGGATCTCTAGATCATACTTCAGGGTCGAGATCTGTAGTTCCTCCTATAGAAGTTTCCACAAATTTTGAACATTCAGAATCCGGACATCAGGATGGAGATTATCTTTATACCAGACACAGTAACCCAAACCGTCTGCAACTGGAAAAAGTCCTCGCAGAATTAGAAGGTGGAGAAGCATGTGCAGCATTTTCGTCCGGCATGGCAGCTATCGGAAGTGTATTCCAAGCAATGGAAGAAGGTTCTCATATCATTGTTCCGGAAGATGTTTATCACGGAACCCGGAAAACACTAAATACTTTTGGCAAGCGATGGAATCTGGAGTTTACATTCACAGATATGAGAGATCTTGAACAAGTTCAGAATAATATTCGCCCGAACACAAAACTGATCTATGCAGAAACTCCCTCCAATCCGTTAATGCACATTACCGACCTTGAAAAGGTGTGTGCTTTAGCAAAAACCATCAATGCGAAAGTTTGTGTGGATAATACCTGGCCGTCTCCTTTAAACCTGAATCCAATTGAGTTTGGTGCTGACTTGGTTATGCATTCCACCACAAAATATTTAGCCGGACACAGTGATATTTTAGGTGGCGCAATTATATCTGCAAAACAAGATGAAATGTTTGATCGAATTCGAATTATACAACAAGGGCAGGGTGCTGTACCTTCTGCCCAAGATTGCTGGTTGCTTTGCAGAAGTATCAGAAGTTTTCCGTATCGAATGCGAGCTCATAATGAAAATGCTCAAAAACTCGCCGAATTCCTCACAGACCATCCAAAAGTAAAAGAGGTTTATTATCCGGGATTAGAAACGCATCAAGGTTACGAAATCGCCAGAGCGCAAATGAGTGGATTTGGCGGGATGATCTCATTTCTTTTTGACGGAACAGAAGAAGAATCGCTTAAAGTAGTTGCTTCATCTAAACTCATAACAAGAGCTACCAGCCTTGGCGGAATTGAAAGCACTTGGGAACACAGACGTTCGAGTGAAGGTGATCAGTCTCATTCTCCGAAAAACTTAATAAGATTAAGCGTTGGTTTAGAGCATCCGGATGACCTCATTGAAGATTTGATACAGGCTTTGAACTAACATTCTATAAAACTTCTCTAAAAGCGCTTTTTTAAACAATAAAAGGAACTATCTGCATTTTGAAGTAATTAGAATAATGTAGAACTTTAAGTCCTTTGCAAAAACAGCTAAAACCGCCGTTAAGGCATCAAATTAAAAGATTTTTATGGCTAAGGTAGAAGTAGTAATGCCCCAGATGGGCGAATCGGTAATGGAAGGAACAGTAATTGAGTGGAGCAAGTCTGTAGGTGATACTGTAGAAGTTGACGAAACACTGCTCGAAATTGCTACAGATAAGGTAGATAGTGAAGTTCCTTCACCCGAAGCCGGCACACTTGTTGAGATCTTAGTTGAAGAAGGCGACACCATCGAAGTTGGTAAGCCTATAGCCATTATCGAGACCGATGCCGATGCTGTTGGAGACACAAATTCATCTCAGGAACCAGAGGCAAAGGAAGAAGCTAAAGAAGAAGAACCTGAAGCGGAAGAAAAAGAAAGTGCCCCTGCTGCCGAAGAATCAAATTCCGGTGGTGGAGATGATGGCGGAGAACGTATCGAAGTAATAATGCCACAAATGGGGGAATCCGTTGTTGAAGCAACTGTTATTGGCTGGAATAAATCAGTTGGTGATGAAGTTGAGGAAGATGAAACGCTTTTAGAGATCTCTACAGATAAAGTAGATAGCGAAGTTCCTTCACCTGCCGCCGGAACACTTGTAGAAATTTTAGCAGAGGAAAATGACACTATCGAAGTGGGTCAACCGATTGCAATCATTTCAACCGGCAAAGGATCGGGTTCAGGATCATCAGCTCCAAAATCCGATTCCGGCTCTTCATCAGCTAACAAAGAAGAAAAGAAATTATCTAAAGAAGAAATTGCAGCTAAAACTCCGGATCAATTGATGCAAAGTAATGGATCAAGTGATTCTTCAGAGGGTTCAGAACCACAAAGAATGGGAAGTGACGGAAGATTTTTCTCACCGCTTGTTCGCTCTATTGCAAAAGAAGAAGGAATCAGCCAGGAAGAACTGGAAAGCATTGATGGTTCAGGTCAAGGCGGAAGAGTTTCCAAAAAGGACATTCTTGGATATGTAGAAGACAAGAAGAACGGAAAAGTATCAGCTCCATCAACAACTTCTGCAAAATCCACTAGCACTTCTAAGTCCAGCGACGGTTCTATTTCTGCCGGTCAATTGGATATCAAGTCTCCATCAGGTGAAGTTGAGATCATCAAAATGGACCGCATGCGTAAGATGATTGCGGAGCATATGGTGAAATCAGTTCAGACTTCAGCTCATGTAACAACTTTTGCTGAGGTAGATGTTACTAATATGGTGAAGTGGAGAAACTCCAACAAGAACGCTTTCCAAAAGAAAACAGGACATAAACTTACGTTCACTCCTCTATTTGTTGAAGCGATCATTAAAGCTATGTTGGAATTCCCATTAATTAACAGTTCTGTTAATGGTGATGAGATCCATGTTAAAAAGGATATCAACTTTGGTTTGGCTGTTGCTCTTGGAGAAGGCGGCGAAGGCGGATTGATCGTTCCTGTAATGAAAAAAGCGCAACAAAAGAATTTGGTTGGTCTCGCTGAAGCTGTAAATGAAGTTGCAACTAAGGCCAGAAGCAAAAAATTAAGTCCGGACGATCTTGTTGGAGGAACCATCACTTTAACTAACTACGGAAGTGTGGGTAATATCATGGGAACGCCGATCATCAATCAGCCACAGGTTGCCATCATCGGTACCGGGGCCATTGAGAAAAAACCGGTTGTTCTGGAAACCGAAAACGGAGATGTAATTGCGATCAGACAAATGATGTACCTGTCAATGAGTTACGATCACAGAATTATTGACGGCGCACATGGTGGAGCATTCCTGAACAGAATTAAACAAATTCTTCAGGGATTTGATATGGATCGTGCGGTTTAACTAACTTGTCATTTCGAGTTGAATTCGCGCTGGCGAATGACCAAGAAATCTAAAATTGTACTTAGAAGCAATAGTTTAGATTTCTCCCTTCGGTCGAAATGACAAAATTAAATTTCAGAGACGCTTATTTGCGTCTCTTTTTATGTTCAAATGAAAACAGCAGAATCCATACAAGAAATTCGGGAACAGGTAAATCACCTGAAATCAGAAGGGAAAAAAGTAGCTTTTGTTCCCACTATGGGGGCGCTACATGATGGGCATCTTTCTCTCATCAGATTGGCCCACAAACATGCCGATGCCATCGTTGTTTCTATTTATGTGAACCCTGAACAATTTGCCCCTCACGAAGATTTTGGAACATATCCACGAACCATTGAAGCTGACCTGAAGCTTTGCAAAGAAGAAAACGTAGCTGTTGTTTTTATGCCTGACACCGAAACTATGTATGGTTCAGGAAAAAAATATTTCAGCATTGATATTGAAGAGCTGAATGTTCATTTAGATGGTGGCAGTCGCCCCGGTTATTTTCAGGGAATTGCACTGGTAGTAAACAAACTTTTCAATATTGTAAATCCTGATGTAGCCGTTTTTGGGCAAAAAGACTATCAGCAGTTTCGCATCATCGAACAAATGGTAAAAGAGTTTAATCATCCGGTTGAACTCTTGATGGCTCCAATCGGCCGCGCAGAGGATGGCTTAGCTTTGAGCAGTAGAAATTCATACTTATCAAGCGAAGAACGAGCCCTTGCACCCAGCTTATACCGGGCATTAACTTACGTTGCTCAACAAATCCAGAATGGAGTGATGGAACCGTCTTTATTGATCTCGCATCAACAGGATGAGCTGGAAGCAAAAGGCTTTGAGAATGATTACCTTTCCGTGTATTCATTAGACACTTTACAACCCGTTGATACACTTTCCCCAGGAAATAAATACGTTTTAGCAATCGCTGCTTATTTGGGGAAAACAAGATTGATCGACAACTTAATATTGGAAATTTGAGGTTATAAGAATGCAAATAACCATGTTTAAATCGAAATTACATCAAATGGTAGTTACAGAAGCTAACCTTATGTATGAGGGAAGCATTACCATTGATCAGGACCTTTTGGACGCCGCCAACCTTCTTCCGTACGAGAAAGTACAGGTTCTTAATATTACTAATGGCTCCCGTCTGGAAACATACACTATTCCCGGAGAACGAGGCAGTCGTATTTGCTGTATGAATGGAGCAGCAGCCCGCCTGACGCAGGTTAACGATAGAATTATTGTGATCAGTTATGCAGACATGACTCCGGAAGAAGCAAAGTCTCACAAACCAACCGTAGTTATTGTTGACGAAAACAACGATCCTAAAAAGATCATAGATGAGACCAAATATGCTTCAGAATATGATCTGGAATCCGGAATGCTGGATAATTCATTACAATAGAAAGTGATCTTTACTTCTCAGCTTAATATTCGCACTTCAATCTCAGTTGGTAAATGAAAATTCCGTTTATCAATAATGCGCCAAAGGCCGAAAGTGTAATAGAGAGTTCCAAGGATGGCCTGGGAACATTTGGCGGTGTTTTCACTCCATCCATTCTTACCATTCTCGGCGTTATCATGTACCTGCGATTTGGCTGGGTAGTAGGTAATGTCGGACTCATTGGCACACTTATAATAGTTACACTTTCCACAGCTATTACTTTTTTGACAGCCCTTTCTATTGCTTCCATTGCTACGGATCAGCGCGTTCGAGGTGGAGGTGCTTACTATATGATCAGCCGTTCTTTAGGGATCGAATCCGGTGGAGCAATTGGAATTCCACTTTATATAGCTCAGGCATTATCTGTAGCCCTTTACACTGTTGGGTTTGCGGAAAGTGTTGTTCAGGTTTTTCCGGAGCTAAATTTTAAATTAGTAGGTATTGCCACTACAATTTTAGTTACTGTTCTGGCTTTGGTTTCTGCAAAAACAGCAATTCGTGCTCAATATTTTATCATGTTCGGAATTGGGATTTCATTGCTTTCTCTATTATTTGGCAAACCCATAGAACCAACAGAAATTGAACTTTGGGGTGCTGCCGAGAGAAATTCAGAACCTTTTTGGGTAGTCTTTGCTGTATTCTTCCCTGCTGTAACCGGGATCATGGCAGGCGTAAACATGAGTGGTGATCTAAAAGAGCCCGGGAAATCTATTCCTATGGGAACCTTCGCTGCAGTTGGAGTTGGTTATCTGATTTATATGGGACTTCCCATTATTTTAGCAAACAGGGCAGACGCTTTAACATTGATTGAAAATCCTTTGATCATGCGCCAGATCTCATACTGGGGTGATGCTATTTTGATCGGTGTTTGGGGGGCTACACTATCCAGCGCCCTTGGAAGTATTTTGGGCGCACCCAGAGTACTTCAGGCTTTAGCCCGCGACCGTGTTTTACCGAAATGGATGCACTTTCTAGGTCAGGGCTCAGGTGACGATGACGCCCCAAGAATGGGAACCATTGTAACTTTAGGTTTCGCTTTAGCGGCAGTTTATTTCGGAGATCTTGATCTTATTGCTCCTGTTCTTACCATGTTTTTCCTAACAACATATGGAGTCTTAAATATTACTGCAGGAATAGAGCGTATTCTTGGAAGTCCATCTTTCAGGCCAAAATTTAAAGTTCATTGGGTGTTTTCCATAGTTGGTGCAATTGGTTGTATTGCCGTGATGTTTCTGATCAATGCCACAGCCACGATTGTAGCTTTTGTTTTTGTGTTAGCCATTTATTTCTGGCTGGAGCGAAGAGAACTGCAATCCACCTGGGGTGATGTTCGTCGCGGAATCTGGATGGCCATTACCCGAGCCGGTTTACTAAGAATACGTGTGGAAGAAGATTCAAAAACGTGGCGTCCAAATCCGTTAGTTCTTTCCGGAGCTCCCACTAAAAGGTGGCATTTGATAGATCTGGCTTCTTCAATAACTCACAACCGTGGCTTGTTAACAGTATCAACGGTAATTACGAATGATAAATTTTCGGTAGAACATCAAAACACGATTGAAGACAATATTCGTGAGTTTTTGGCTAAAAGAGGAATTCAGGGATTAGTAAAAGTTCTGACTGCAGACGACCCGTTTAAAGGGGGAGAACGTTTAGTAGAAGCGTACGGACTTGGAGCGTTGGTTCCCAATACCATCATTCTTGGTGACAGCGAAAATGAAGCTATTCGAAAAGATTATTGCCAGATGATCTCCACTTTTCATCGACTTCAGCGAAATGTTCTTATTGTTCATGATGATAAACAGAAGGGATTTGGCAAGAAAAAGAGAATTGACATCTGGTGGGGCGGTTTGAAAGGTAATGGTGGGTTGATGATGATTTTGGGTTACCTGCTCCAGAGTAGCAGAAGCTGGTTTGACGCAGAAGTATATCTTAAAATGGTGGTTGGCTCCGAAAAGGGAGCAGAAGATGCCCAAAAAAACCTTACCGAAATCAGCCGAAAACTCAGGACTGGTGCAAAAGCTCAGGTTATTGTTTCGAACGGAAGATCTTTCGATGAAATCCTTCATGAGTCATCAAAAGAAACCGATCTGATTTTTATGGGAATGGCAGAGCCCGATGAAAATTTCCTAAATTACTATGGAAATATCCAGAAACGATTAAAAGGACTGCCAACGACAATACTGGTTTTGGCCGGTGAAGAAATTTCATATGGTGAAGTACTTTATCAGCAGGACGAATTTCAGGAAGACTGATTGATAATACCTGTAAAAAGTCCTCACTTTGTAAAACTATTCTATTAGTAGGTTCGTCTAACTCTAAATTCGTATTATTAGGGGAATTCAAACTTACAATATTATGCAAAAGAAATTAATTCTTCCCATTGCTCTTGTACTATCCGTTGTGGTTTTATGGATGGTTTTCGGAGGCAATAATGATGAAACAACCGAACTCTACACGTCTCCAAGACAAGGTGAATTTGTAGTTGAGGTAATTAGCACCGGGGAACTTAGAGCTAAGAACTCAACAGAAATTAAGGGACCACAGGGTGTTAGAGATTTTCGTATTAACAATATGAAGATCCAACGTTTGATTCCTGAGGGTTCAATTGTACAAGAAGGAGATTTTGTTGCGGAACTTGACCGCTCACCAATACTTGCCAAAATGCAGGATGCACAACTTGAGGTTCAACAAGCTCAATCTCAGGTTACTCAGGCTCAATTAGACAGCACACTTACACTCTCTCAAGCCCGAGACAATCTCATAAATCTCGAATATGCCCTTGAAGAACGTGAAATAGCTGTTGAACAATCGAAATATGAATCACCTGCCGTTCAAAGACAAGCTGAAATTGAGCTGGACAAAGCTAAAAGAACTCTGTCTCAGGAAAAGAAGAACTATCAGACTAAAGTAAAACAAGCTGTCGCTAAAATCAGTGAGATCGAGGCTGAGCTTTCAAAAAAGCAGAACGAGCTTAACAAAATTCAGACTCTAATGAGCGAATTCACAGTTTATGCTCCTGATAAAGGAATGTTGATCTATAAGCGTAACTGGAATGGAAGTAAAGTTACTGTTGGAGAAGACATTAGTGCATGGAATCCTATAGTAGCTGAGCTTCCTGACTTCACCGTTATGGAGTCTCTTACATATGTTAATGAAATTGATATTCAGAAAGTAAAAGAGGGCCAAAAAGTAATTGTTGGCTTAGATGCCGTACAGGGTAAAATTCTGGATGGTACCGTAACCAGCGTAGCAAATATCGGTGAGCAGCGTCCGAACTCTGACTCAAAAGTCTACGAAGTTATTATTGAAATAGCAGGAACGGATAGTTTATTACGTCCTGCCATGACCACTAGTAATGAAATCCAGATTGACAAGCTTGATAATGCTATTTCGATTCCTTTAGAAACTATTCATGCACAGGATTCTCTGAGCTTTGTATTTTTGAGAGATGGTATTGGTTCAAAAATGCAGCAGGTAGAGCTTGGATTGATCAATGAAAACGAGGCCGTTATTCATCGCGGAGTTTCGATGGATGACCGTTTATATCTGTCGATGCCTGAAGACACTTCAGGAATAACAAAATCTTATCTGAAAGACGATATCACCTCAAACAACTAATCATTCCACGTGCTTCAAAAAATTCTTTATAATTTTGATATAGCCATAGAAGCTATCCGCAGAAACAAGTTGCGGGCATTTCTTACTTCTCTTGGAATAATTTTTGGCGTTGGCTCTGTAATAGCAATGCTGGCTATTGGTACCGGAGCTCAACAAGAAGTGCTTTCTCAAATGCAATTGTTGGGTACTAATAATGTGATTATTCAACCGGTGATTGAACAGGAAGAAGGTCAGATTGATGAAGAAAATGCTACTGAAGAAAGCAAGAGATTTTCTCCCGGTTTAACCCTTGAAGATTTAAGAAGCATTCAGTCTGTATTACCGGAAATTGAATTTGTCAGCCCCGAAATTGTGTATGAAACAAATTTCATTCGAAACGCCCGAATGAGAACGGGTAAACTGGTTGGTGTTAATGATGATTATTTCAACATCAATAATTTTGAAGTAATAAGTGGGTCAAATTTTTCTGATGCACAAATCGAAAGCTCTTCTCCTGTTTGTATTATAGGCTATGACGTACGTTCAAAATTCTTTGCAGGACAAGACCCTATAGGTAAAAAAATCAAAGTAGGTCATCTTTGGTTAACTGTAGTTGGGGTTCTCAAAAAGAGAGATCTGTCTACTGAGAACATTGAAAGTCTCGGAATCAGAAATTACAATCTGGATATTTTTGCTCCTGCAACAACTGTATTACTTCGTTTTAAAAACCGCGCTCTTCTTACAAAAAAAGATTTAAGTGGTGGAAGCTCTACTGTTTTTTTCGGAGGAGGGATGATGGTGAGTTCAAACAGTTCGGGAAAAGGTGGAGATGGAAATTACAATCAACTGGACAAACTCATTGTAAGAGTAAGTGACACTAAGTACAGCGTCCCTATAGCTGAAGTGTTGTCACGTATGCTTAAACGACGGCACAATGACGTCGTGGATTTTGAGATCATTGTTCCCGAACAGCTTCTTCAACAAGAGCAGCGAACAAAGCGAATTTTCAATATCGTTCTTTCTTCTATCGCCTCTATTTCTTTGATCGTTGGAGGGATTGGTATTATGAATATCATGCTGGCTTCAGTTGTTGAACGCTACCGTGAAATCGGAGTCAGAATGGCGGTAGGAGCACAAAAAAAGGACATCGAATTACAGTTTTTAACAGAAGCACTTACCATTAGTATTACCGGTGGTATTTTAGGCATTATTCTCGGAATGCTTTTCAGTTTTGCCATTGAAGCCACTGCCGATATAGCCACCATTGTTACTCCCATATCAATTTTCATTTCATTTGGCGTGGCGCTATTAATTGGAGTTGTCTTCGGCTTTTTTCCTGCAAAACGCGCCGCTCAACAAGACCCTGTACACGCATTAAGACATGAATAAAAGAACTTTATTTTCCTTATTTGTAATACTTCTTCTTGGAACTATTCAGATCAACGCTCAGTCTGTCAGAACCTTAACTCTCGAAGAAAGTATTGAAATAGCAAAAGATAACAGCCCTCTATCCAGAGCTGCAACTTTCAGTTTAATTGCTTCTAAATGGAGATATAAATCGTTCAGAGCCGACCTTCTTCCAAGTTTAGAGCTTGCAGGAAATATTCCAAATTACCGACTTGGGGCACAAACGGTCAATACCACTGAAGGAATTCAAAATGTAAGTTTTAATAATTCAAATGCTAACCTGGGGCTTTCCATCAACCAGGCTATTCTTCCAACTGGGGGTTCTGTTTCTGTTACATCAAGCCTGAACAGATTAGGAATTTTCAAAGGTGAGAAAAGCTATGAATGGTCCAGCACTCCAATCAGTATTGTATATAACCAACCTCTTTTCCAGTATAACAATTTGAAATGGAGAAACAGAATTGAACCTCTTAGGTTTAGGATCGCTGAAAAGCAATTTGTTGAAGACCTTGAAGATCTTTCTTTTACCGTTACACAAAGCTTTTTTGATGTTTTGATTTCAAAGATCAATGTTGAGATAGCTGATTTTAATGTTACTGTTAATGATTCAATCTATAACATCTCAAAAGGAAGATTTGAGGTAGGAAGCCTGGCTGAAAACGACTTACTTCAAACTGAACTCGCGTACAGAAATGCAGAAGCTTCACTTACCAATGCTAAATTAAGTTATCAAAGAGCAGAAGAGACTTTTAAAGCGCTTTTAGGCCTCGATGATGATATACAAATTGAAGTTCAGGCCCCGGAAACAGCACCTGACGTTGATCTTAATTTTGATAAAGCACTTACTCTGGCATTAGAAAATAACAGCCAGTCACTGCAATTCAGATTAGATGAAATACAAGCTAATCAAGCATACGATCAGGCAAAACGAAACGGAAGTTTTACAGCAAATTTACGTGCCGAATATGGCCTTAATGATACTGCTATTGATTTTGCAGAAGTATATAACAATCCCGGCGACCTGAAGTCTTTTAACATTGGCTTTCAAATTCCCATCTTTAACTGGGGAAAAAATATAGCTCAGGTTAAAGCGGCTCGGAATCAACAACTGGCAACTGCAAACAGCATTGAATATCAACGTTTACAGTTTGAGTTGAGTGTAAGAAGTACTGTCCGTGAGTTTGAACTGTTGAAGGGTCAAGTTGAGCTTGCTGAAATTTCTGATAACATTGCTGACCGTCGGTATGATGTTTCAAAAAACAGATATTTGATTGGAAAAATTGACATCACTAATCTTTTTATCGCTCAAAATGAAAAAGACAGTGCTCGAAGAAACTATATTCAAGCTCTAAGAAATTACTGGTCAGGATATTATAACTTACGCCGACTTACTTTATATGATTTTGCAAAAGATCAACCCATCTATCATGAAATAGATTTATAAGGATTAATTACTTTCAGATTTTAGTACTTCTTTAGTATTTCCTACATTTAGGGATTAACTAACTACCAAATCTGATTTATGAAATACTTATCAGTTATAATTTTTACTGGACTTATTCTAGCTTGTTCAACCCCTGCTCCAAAATACACAACTCTTCCTAAGGGTGTACAAACTGTTTCTCTTTTAGGGGATACCTTGCAAACAAATAGCTCAATGTTGCCACAGGAACTTGCTGAACGCATTGACTCTTTGATACTGTTGGAAAGATCAAGAGACGCTGAAACCGAAGCTGTGATCTGGGAAGCTCGGTATTTAGGATATAATGGTGAATACAGAAATGCGATCGATCTGTTATCGAAAAGAATTGAGCAAGACTCTAAGAATCCTGCCCTATACCGACACCGGGGGCATCGCTATATTTCTCTGCGTGTTTTCGATCTTGCTATTGAAGATCTGAAAAAAGCATCAGAGCTCATCAAAGATACAGAAGATATTCTTGAGCAGGACGGTCTTCCGAATGAAATGAACCAACCTAAAAGTAGTTTACATACAAATATTTGGTACCACCTTGGTTTAGCTTATTATTTGACCAATGATTTTGAAAACGCCCAAAAAGCATACGCAGAATGCATCAATGCAAGCACAAATGATGACATGATGACTGCAGCGTTATATTGGTACTATATGAGCCTCCGGCGGGACGGCCAGGACGAATTTGCGGGTAAGATCATAGATCCTGTCAGATCAGAAATGAATATCGTTGAGAATGACAGTTACCATAAACTGCTTTTAGTATTTAAAGGAGAATTTGACCCCAATGCACTATTAGATACAGAAACTGATGCTTTAAGTAACACAACTCTTGGATACGGAATAGGAAACTGGCATTATATTAATGGAAGAAAAGACCGCGCGATGGAAATCTGGCAAAGAATTTATGATGCCGGGAACTGGGCTTCATTTGGATTTATAGCAAGTGAAGCGGAGCTGGTTAAAAAATAATTACCAGCTCCCTTAGTCACTTAATTTCCTACAAAAAACACTGCGTTTCCAAATAGTAGTTTTCCATTGTGCCAAAACCCCCGGTATAGTGGGTTATCTATCATATAAACTACTTTTCCTGAACCCATATTCTGAACTCCGAATGAAAGTGTATTTTCTAAAATTTCTTTTGCATCGGCTCCTACAAAACCACTTCTGACAGCACCTGCTTTTGCAGCACCTACATTCCAGCCATTATCCAGATATTCGTATCCTGTTGAACCTAGCTTTAAAGACATATATGTTTCTCCATAACCAAATGCCAGCGGGTGTGTATTATCCATTGACAGTTCAAATATAGAGCCTGCATTTAAGCGGGATGCAAATGCTCGGTTTGAATCTCCATACTTTTTAAGCTTATCGTTTGGATCTTCATCTTTTTCATCATCTTCTTCGGATGTCTTTCTCTTAAGGTTGAATCCATCTTTTCCGGCTAAAAACCCGTTTGCACCTTCAACCGCAATCAAAGTTCCTCCTCCTCTTATCCATTCTTTCAGATCATTGAGTCCATCTTCATTGAAAGTTCTTCCATAAGATCCCGAAGGCATGATCATGACATCGTATTCATGCCAGTCTATATATCCAATATCATCTCTGTTGATGAGGTTTACAGGATATTCGATCTGTTGATCAAAATAATGCCATATATGACCCACCATGTTAGAACTTGTTCCATCACCTGCAATAAGCCCAACTTTTGGAGCGGTTAAAAACTTAACTGAAGATGATCCGAAGTCTTTCCCTGAGTTTACAAATCCGGTTGCTACTGGTGTAATAAACCGACCAAGTTCATCTGCCGTTTTCTTTACGATCTTATCAAAATCATCACCAAGTTTTTCGTTACCGTTTCTTGTAATTACAAGCGTTCCTGCTTCATATTTATTTCCGTTTAATGTAAATGCTTCTTCTGCGTAACGGGCGTTTACTCCTTTTTTAAGAAGAGCTGCCAAATACTTCAAATCATCCAAAGAATTCCATTTTGCGAGATAAGCATATGGCTTATTTACATTTGCAGAAACGGTTCCTGTTGTTGTACTGGAAACAGGTTGTTGGCTAATGTTCCCTTTAACAGCAAAGCCTTCCAATCCATAAGCATAATGAGTTTCCCATGCTGTGATATCATAAGTGAGAGAATCTTCCAGTTCAGGCTTTGGTTCAAAAAGAACGCGAACCAACGTCCCCTGAGGCTGAAAAGTGCTAATCACATAATCACCTTCTTCGATATTTACTCTTCCTGTTTCACCCGTTTTATAGTCATAGCCCTCCATTCGGGAGTTGCTTGCTGCTTCTCCAAACTGAATATTCTGCTTTATCAAATATTGGAGTAAACTGGCTACTTTATCAGGATTACTGGATTTCTTTACTACAAATGTCTTGTATTCCCCGGCTCCATTTTCTCTTGTTTGCTGAAAATAGTTCGAGAATTCATCTACTACTCTTTCTTTGTTTTCAGCTGTTATTTCAACTGTAGAAAGACCGGTTGTAGAGTGATGAGTAAGTCTGTCCCAAAGCCTCAATGTATCTCCTTCTGCTGTTCTCACACCAAGTCCACCGCGACTGTGCCCCGCTTGCTCATAGGTCATTCCAATAGCGCCGTTGAAAGTTGGCCATGTATCACCATAGCTCGGGTAGAACAGGTCAAAAAATTCTTTAGTGAAATACAGCCAGTTTTCCTGATCAAAGTACTTTGCATGATTTTTACCGATCATAGTTTGATACTCGCTTTGCCAATCGGTAATAGCAGTGTGATATGGTCTGGCTGCCGGAGCAAAATAATACGGGCTGTTGAAACCCTGCTCATGAAAATCCACATGTACATGAGGCATCCAAGATAGATAAGTTTGAATTCTATGCTGTGTTTCTACTTGTGTTTGCCAAGCCCAGTCTCTGTTCAGATCAAAATAGTAATGATTTGTACGCCCTCCCGGCCACGGCTCGTTGTGCTCTCGGGATTCAGGATTTACGTTGGGCTTGGACCCTGTTACAGACTTATTCCAATATACATATCGGTCTCTTCCATCCGGATTGATCATTGGATCCATCACAACCATTACATCATTAAGCCACTCACTCTTTTCTGTAATTAATTTATAGATCGTATTTAAAGCCGCTTCACTCGATGAGGTTTCATTTCCGTGAACATTATAGCTCAACCAAACAATTGGAGTTTTATCGGCAGATGGTTCTCCATCAATAAAACCAACTCGTTTCAAATTATTTGTTCTTATCTCCTCCGAGCGATTTTGATTTTCGACAGATGAAACGGTTACGATTACAAGCTCTCTTCCTTCGTAGGTTTCGCCGTATTTTTCGATTTCAACCATATCAGAATTCTCTGCTACATGCTTAAAATATGCATGAACTTTATAATGCGGCGTCCATTGTTCTCCCAGTTCATACCCTAAAAATTCCGCAGGCGACTGTAATTGAGCAAATGTTGCAGTAGATAAAACAAGAAGTAGAATTATAGCTTTTAAACTTCTATACATAGTGTGATCGTTATGAATTAAAATTGTTTATTCTTCATGGATTTTACAGTTTACTTTTCCTTTGAACAACTCTTTTGAATAACTTTTACGGAATTATTAATCAATTACGAGCTAATGCTTTCTAAAACCTTACTTTTTGCAATCATCATCATGGGTTTTTCGATGGATATAATAATGAGACATGATGTAGATGAATCCGAATACATTGCCTTAGCTGAAAAATACGCCGATTCTGCAATTCGATTAAATGCCGGATGCGGAACATTCATCCTTCCAAATGTAATTCTTACTGCTGCTCATGTTGCCTCCGTTCCTCAAATTGGTGATGATGTTACTGTCGATGGAATTAAATACGGTATTAAAAAGATCATCAATCATCCGGAATTCGATATGAGCAGAAGCATTGCCAACGACATCGCCATCATTATTCTTGAAGAGGAAGTTCGGGGTGTTGAACTGGCAAAACTGTATTATCATAATGACGAAGTTGGTAAAGAGATCATTTTTGCAGGAACAGGATGGGCAGGCACCGGAGACAAAGGAATGGTTGAGGATTCAATCAATAAAGACCGGAAAATGCGCGCTGCTCAAAACAAAGTAGATGGAGTTCGAGACAACGGTTTTATTCGGTTTACGTTTGATGCTCCCGATTCAGAAGATGCATTGCCGTTAGAAGGGATCAGCGGACCGGGTGATAGCGGAGGACCGGCTCTCTGGTTTGATGGCGAACAGGCATATATAATTGGTGTAAGCTCACATCAAAATGGCAGAGGAATGGGAAAACCGGAAGGTGTTTATAATGTGTATGAATTCTACACAAGAGTTTCTGAATTTACAGATTGGATTGAGACCGAATTAAAAAACAACGATATTGATCTGAATCAATAGTCAGTCACTAAAACGCCATATCGCAAAAGCTATAAAACAAATTTTGTGTTTTTGTGCTTCCGTGGCAAAAGAAATTGAAAGATATGCCCAGCAATCAAGACATCGCCTCCAAACTCAGAGAAGTTTACCAACTCATGCAATTGGCAGGAGAGAATCGCTTTAAAGCCATCGCTTTTGACAAAGTAGCTCTCACCGTAGATGGAATGGGCGATGATATCAACGAGTACATCAACAACAAGAACCTGACTGATATTAAAGGCATCGGAAAGTCGATCGCAGAAGATATATACCTGTCTCTTATACACATCTGACGCTGCCGACGAAGAGGATAGTGT
>OJFP01000780.1_pt1 | contig 19969 bp, 17 predicted proteins | sample 1594141 | NCBI WGS metagenome assembly OJFP01 (sample SAMN05416843, study PRJEB24817) | seawater metagenome | isolation source: Sea water | place: Canada:Atlantic | collected 2013-07 | reverse complement strand
GGTATAAGGCGCAGTCGAAGGGACATTATTTCAGCAGGCAGCTGGTAGAAATGCTCGGCCCACGCCGCGTGGGAAACTTAGTCGACGACCCTTATGTGCATTACGCGGCCGCTATTCAGGCACTGTACGAGAACCTCGCGGTTAAAATAGTGAAGAGCTATTTAGGCGATATGATTCATGAAACCGGCCGCTTAGCGGTAGCTGGAACGAGCTCGCTCAACATTCGGCTGAACCAAAAGCTCGGCGAGATCGACGGCGTTAAGGAGCTGCTCATCAACCCCGCAAGCGGAGATCCGGGCACTGCAATCGGCGCAGCGGCATTTGCCGCCTCTAAACAAACCGAGCCTTTAAAGCCGGCTAAACACTTTTTCTTAGGGCCAAAGTTTACGCGTAATCAATGCGTAGAAGCCTGCAAAGGCCATCGAGAAAAACCGGTTTGGGAAATACTCGACGACCCGCATGCAAAAGCGGTCGAGCTTCTCAAAGCAGGGGAGGTGATCGGCTGGTTCCGCGGACGCATGGAGTTTGGCGCACGCGCACTCGGTAATCGCAGCATTCTCGCCGACCCTTCACAGCCCGGCATCGCGCAGCGCATTAACAAGCTGGTTAAATTTCGAGAAAGTTGGCGTCCGTTTTCGGCGAGCCTTCTCGAGAGCGCAGCTGATGATTACATCGATCGCGGCAAGCTTAACTCCCACGACGAGGCGATGGCCCTAAGCGTGAAAACAACCGCAAAGTTTTGCGACGTCTATCCCGATGTTGTGCACGTAGACGGCACTGCGCGCCTGCAAGTGGTGCGCAATGATAACAACGCCGACTTTCATAACTTGCTCAGCCAGTTCGCCGACGCAACAGGCCAGCGCCTGCTCATAAACACGGCGCTTAATCGGCCTGGTGAAGCGCTAGTTTGCACCCCAGAAGAGGCGATTAACGCCTTCCACGGTACCGATCTCAATTACCTTATTCTTGGCGATTTATTGGTCAGCAAGCGCGAAGAAGTTGATGATTGGTAGGCATTTTGCCACGCGTCAAAGTCGGCGATAGATGCCAATACGTGGCGACTCCGCTGGAAAGGCAATAACGTTCTCGCCTTCACCGCTATCCACAAAAGATCGCATATTCTCGCGCATCTGCTCGTTAAGCTCGACTACTATCAGGGTAGCCACGCTCGCCTCTCGCAGAGTTTGCCGTGACAAATACCGAGGCGTTTTGTCATACAACTCGACTCGCTCGCTCGCGTACGCAAGCGTGTGATTATTGGTTAAGAAAGGCGCGCTGATCTCGTTACTTTGCACCCAGTTAACCGAATCTTGCAGAAAAGTTTTGCGCTCGCCAAAGCTAAAAAACGAATCGATTAGACAATAGGTAAAGAGCAGAACGACAGCCACGTTAACTCGGCGGCCGCGTGATACATCGAGCGCACGGTGAAGCAAAAGAGGAATAAGCAGAGCCACTAGCAGGCTCAAAAGCATGCCGTAGCGAGCCGAAACGAAACGCGTGATAAGCACGAAGCCAATAAGAATACCGAGATTAATCAGCGCGAATCCTGCGAGTATAATCAACGCGTCTTTTTCAACGCCGAGCCTGTCCACTAAGCTGGTCGCGGCTCGTTGCTTTGCCCCAAGCCACACTTTAATCAAAGCAATTCCGATAACAACGAGATACGGTAAACCGACAGCCGAGGTTAAACTCACGATAAGAATGCTGAGCAGGCCGGTGACTAGAAAAACAGGAAGGTAGTCACTCGAATAGGCCTCGGCATGCGTGCCGAAAAGTACGCTGCTAAGCTCGGTCCGCTGTGCTTCGTCGGGCGAAAACGTCGCTTCGAAAAACGGCAGATAAGTGGCGAAGAATTTGCTTAACAAGGCGAACAACTCGATGCCGGCTGCGAGACTGCCTACCAACGCCAGAACGCCGAGAGCCGCAAGGGCGAGGCTTACCCGCAGGGCATCGCCTACGCGCCGATTGCCGATGTTGTCGCGTAAAAAGCAAAACAGTAGCGGTGTCAGAATAAGATAACCGAGTGCCTCTGCCCGAAACGCAAACGCGAAGAGCAGCGCAGCAAAAAACGCAAACAGCCTGCCCCAAAACTGTGATGAACGCGCCGGCAGTCGTACGGCAACAATGAGCTGCTGAAGCCCTAATAGCATAAACGCCCAATAGCCAACGTCGCGAATAAGCATCGAGCGGTATTCGTTAAGCTGTGGATAAAGCAGCACGGTAACTGCGGCAAGAAACAATATCGCGCTGCGGCGCTGAGATTCTGCATTGCGAACGAGTTCGCCTGCGAGCGACACAAAACTCACCGCCAGCAGTGCATAGAGAAGCGCATTGAGCACGCGGCCTGCGGTAAACAGGTCGAGGTCGATGAGAATGAAATGCGCGAATAAAACAGAGTAGGTCGCCCACGGGTAATAGGCATAAGCGGCGGCAAGGCCATCGTGCAAGAGAATGTCGGCGACGCGGACATAGGTGTAGGCGTCGTCGTTAGGCCGCTCGCCGAGTGACAACACATACCCTGCGATCAACAGAGACCCGATCAGCGCGAATAAGCGCGGATGCTGGCGAAGCCAGTTAAGTGCGGGGTGATCGAGCATGATTGTGCGTGTCCTTGGATTGTAATGTGGCGACTTAGTATCACTGATCAAAAGAGCTGCCGGACTCCAATGTGCCCCAGGTTCTGAGCCCCAAGTTCTGAGCAAGAGACGATTGTAGCAGAGCGCACAGGCGCGACCACCCATTGCGGCTATGCTAAACTCTGGAAAAATTTCACAGCGCGCGGTAATGCCGCCCTGACGAGACAAAATAGACTATCTGGAGATGGCAGCCATGCCGCAATCGATGCCCCCTTTCCAAGCCGCCCGCGTGCTAGTCGTTGGCGACGTGATGCTCGACCGCTATTACCATGGTTCGGCTACGCGCATCTCGCCCGAAGCGCCGGTGCCGGTGGTGCGCGTCAATAACCAAGAAGACCGGCCGGGCGGCGCCGGCAACGTGGCATTAAATATCGCAGCCCTAGGCGGCGCTGCAACACTGATCGGGGTAGTTGGCGCCGATGCTACCGCAAAAGACTTAAGCTCGCGTCTCGCTGCGGCGGGCGTGCGCTGCGAGTTTTTAGAGTCGGCCGACAAGCCCACGATTACCAAACTGCGCGTGATTAGCCAGCATCAGCAGTTGCTGCGCATGGATTTCGAGCAGCAGTTCGATGCCGCCGACGTCGCCGGCCTCGACGCACGCTTCGAGGCGGTGCTCGACAACGCGCAGGTGGTTATTATTTCGGACTACGCGAAAGGTGCTCTGCAGGATGTTCCGAGCCTCATCAGAGGCGCGCGGGCAAAAGGCAAGCCGGTGATTGTCGACCCCAAAGGCAGCGACTTCGAAAAGTACCGAGGCGCGACGCTGATTACGCCTAATCTGCTCGAGTTCGAGACAGTCGTCGGCGCGTGTGTCAACGAACAGGAGCTGGTAGAGAAGGGCCTTTCTCTCATGCTCAAGCTAGACCTCGAGGCAATGCTTATTACCCGCGGCGAGAACGGTATGACGCTGCTGCGCCCAGACTCCCCCGAACTGCATTTGCCGGCGCGCGCACAAGAAGTATTCGACGTAACCGGCGCGGGCGACACGGTGATCTCGGTACTGGCGGCTAGCCTCGCCGCGGGCGAAGGCTTTGCCGAGGCGACTGCGCTTGCCAACCTCGCCGCAAGCCTTGCCGTAGGTAAGCTCGGCACGGCGGCGATTAGTGGCCCAGAACTGCGCCGCGCGCTGCATCAGATGCAGGCATCGGGCCGTGGCGCGATGAGTGCCGAACAGTTACGCATTGCGGTCGAAGACGCAAAAGCACACGGCGAGCGCATCGTGTTTACCAACGGTTGTTTCGACATAATTCACGCCGGCCACGTAGGCTATTTGGCCGAGGCGAAAAAATTAGGCGATCGTCTCATCGTCGCAATAAACGACGACGCGTCGGTGCATCGCCTCAAAGGCGCCGGCCGACCGATCAATCCGGTCGAACGACGCCTCGCAGTCCTCGCCGGACTCGAAGCCGTAGACTGGGTCGTGAGCTTCCCCGAAGACACGCCCGAGAATCTGCTGCATCTCCTCAACCCAGACATCCTTGTCAAAGGCGGCGACTATTCGATAGACCAGGTTGTGGGCGGCGAGTACGTGCTGTCCTATGGCGGCGAGGTAAAGTCATTAGACTTTCTCGACGACTGCTCGACCTCGGCGATTGTTGAGAAAATGCGGGAAGGGTAGTTTTCCCTAGGCATTCACCCCAGCAACAAAGCCCGAGCTCCACGCCCACTGGAAATTAAATCCGCCCAAGTGGCCCGTGACATCAACCACCTCGCCGATAAAATACAGTCCGGAATGATCGATCGCCTCCATAGACTTTGAGCTAATCGCCGACGTTGTGACACCGCCGAGTGTGACCTCGGCGGTTCGATAGCCTTCGGTCGCCGACGGTTTCAATTGCCACGCATTTAAGCGCTGTCCGAGGCTGCGCAGCACCGCGTCGTTGCACTCTGCAAGCGGGCGTTCCGCGATCTCGGGCCACCAGAGCTTTTCGAGTTCTGCAACCAACGCCTTAGGCAAATGCTGTGTGAGCACACTGCGAATTTTCTGCTTCGAGTTGTCGTGCTTTTGCTCGATAAGATACGTCTCGGCATCGAGCGCAGGCAGCAGATCGATGACAAGCGTAGCGCCCGGCTGCCAATAGTTTGAAATCTGCAGAATCGCAGGGCCACTAAGCCCGCGGTGGGTAAATAGCATGTCTTCGCTAAAACTCGCTGAGCCGCACCGTGCCTCGACACTCACCGAACATCCCGACAGCGCGTTGCAAAGCGCTAATGTCGCATCACTAAACATGAAAGGAACGAGGCCGGCGCTGCGGTCTATCAACGGCAAGCCATACTCCTGCGCGAGATGATAGCCACGATCGCTGCCGCCGAGCGTAGGAACCGAAAGCGCGCCGGTCGCGACGATCACCGACTCGCAGCGATAACTCGTCACTTCCTCGCCTTCGACACAGCGCACGGTATACCGCGCATGATTTGCGTCAGAATGGTTTAGTGAGGCAGTTGAAGAGGAAGCTTCCATACTGCCCTCGCGTTCTAAGCTCTCGCTGCTCTCGAGTAAGCTATCGACACCACTCACATCGCACCGAGTCCGAATAGTCACGCCGGTAAGAGCACATTCCTCCTCGAGTATCGCAAGCAAATCCTTCGCCGAATGCAGGCAAAACAATTGCCCGTGTTTGCGCTCTTCGTATTCGAGCCCGTGCCGCTGCATCAGGTCGATAAAGTCCCACTGCGTATATTGACTCAGCGCCGACTTGCAAAAGTGTTGGTTGGCAGAGAGAAAGTTCTGCGCCTCGATATAGAGATTGGTGAAATTGCAGCGACCGCCGCCAGACATCAAGATTTTCTTACCGATCTTATTTGCACGCTCGAGCACAAGAACCTTGCGGCCGCGCTGAGCAGCGGTAAACGCAGCAAAAAGCCCTGCCGCACCGCCACCGAGTACCACAACATCGTAAAACGCGCGCCGCGCTGTCTTATTCGTTTTACTTCGCTCTGCTGCCACTGCTGCGCCCGCTTTTCGCTAGGGGTGTTAACCCCTTTCGTCTAAATAGGCGGCGAGTATAGCGGAAAACCTTCACAACCCGCTAAACACTAGGGGCTATTAAGCGAAGAGAATGCTGACTCCCTGTTCAGTCTTCAGCTTTGAGCAAGAACCTCGCGAAATACCGCTACCGCTCGCTGCATCTCTTCGCGGCTGCCGAGCGAAATGCGGCAATGCGTATTCTCAAGCGGCGGGAAATCACGGCCAACTAAAATGTCATGTGCCAGACACGCCTCGCGGAACTTGCTCGCGGGCATGCCAAGATTCACGAACAGGTGATTTGTTTGGGTATAGGGCACTTCATACCCCAGGTCTTTAAACGCCTGCATCACAAATGTTTTTATCGCGTAATTTTCTTGTCGTTCCCATTCGATGTGATCATCGTCATTAAGCGCCGTGAGCGCGGCCAGCGCGCCAAGCATATTGACATCACCCATGCCCCACGCCGAATTAATCTTGGCGAGTGTATCGGTATGCCCTAGCGCATAACCAATGCGCATACCGGCGAGGCCGTGAGCTTTGGAGAACGAGCGCGTAATGAACACGTTCTTAAACTCTTTAACCAGCGGCAGCGCGGTTTCCATCGCTCCGGGGTCGGTGTAGTTAATGTACGCTTCGTCTATATGAATAATGGTATCGGGTGACGCGCGCAGGACTTCCCGCACAAACGCCTCGATAACCTCGGGGCCGTGCACTGTGCCCGAGGGGTTGTTGGGGTTACAGACATAAACAAGACCAGCCCCGGGCGCAAGCTTTGCGAGCGCGGGCAGATCGACATAGAGGCCAGCATCGAGCGGAACAGCATGAACCTTAACGCCCATGCGCCGCGCAGTTTGTTCGCTCGTCGAATAACTGGGTACGGCGGTAACTAAAGACTTTTGAGCAGAGCAGAACGCGTGAACAGACCCTTCGAGAATCGGCGTCGAGCCGGTGCCGAGTAAGACGTTAGTGGAGTCTAGCCGAAACCTCTCCGCAATCGAGTTGCGCAGCTCGTTTACGTGATCGGGCGCATAGCCGCGGCCGACACGCTTGGTGGTGTGTTGCCTAATGGCCTCGAGTGTCTTTGGCCCTGGCCCGCGCGCGCTCTCATTCTGATTGAGCTGCATAACACCGTTATCGAACACACCACTCTCTGCCTGCGCGAGCGTTTGCGCCTGTGCACCGTGCCGCGAAAAGGAATGGCTTAGCGCGAGCCCTGTCGCTGCGCCAAGTCCGATGCGTCGAACAAATTCTCGCCTAGTTGTTGCCATATCACCCTCCACAGAAAGCGCTATAAAACAGATCCCACTAATTAGACTTTATTGACTGCCATCGCGATGGAGTCGAACACCTCTTTGAGAACAAGCCGCGACGACGCAATGTTTAAGCGCATATGTCCCGCGCCACCGGCGCCATACATCGAACCCGGATTGAGATAGGCGCCCGATTTGTAGACGAGCCAGTCTTGAAAGTTTTCTTCAGGCGTTGATCTATCGTAGGTAGCCTTAAGTTCGTCCGCGCCGATGGCTGCGATAACCTGACTGAAGTCGAGGAAAGTCATGTAAGTGCCTTCGTTGCGGGTATACCCGACGCGCGGCATATTGGCCTTCACGTACTCTTCGATGAACGTGTGATTATCGTCCATGTAGGCATTAGCCTGATCGAACCACTCACCGCCGTATTTATAAGCGGCCTCGGTAGCGACAACGCCTAGTGTGCTGACATCGGGCCAGTGCTGTTGGTTCACGCGGCCGAGCAGCGCGGGATTGGACGAATAATAATAGGCGTTCTTGAGGCCAGCCATGTTAAAGGTCTTACTAATGGCGCAGAACGACAGGCTGTTGTTGACGATCTCTTTGTTTTTTAGAGCAGCAAAGGGCGTGTACTTATGGCCTTTACGCACGATGTCGGCATGGATCTCGTCCGAGATGACAACAATTTTATGGTCTAACGCTAGCTGGCCCATGCGCTCTAATTCGTCTTCGCGCCAAACATTGCCTGTCGGGTTTTGCGGATTACACACGATAAGCGTGCGGATATCGGGCGTCATCTTCGCTTCTAAATCGGCCCAGTCGACTTCGTAGCGACCATCAACTCGCCTCATTTGACTATCGACCGTGCCGATATTTGCCTCGCGCGCCATCGTATAAAAGCCGGAGTAGGCTGGCGTGACAATCAGGGTCTTTCCGCCCTGCGGAGTGAAGGCGCGCATGGCGGCGATCATGCCGGGGTAGACGCCGTCGGAGACGGTAATCGTTTTGGGGTCAATATCGAGCTGGTTGCGGTTTCCGTTCCATTTCACAATTTCGGCTACCAGGCTGTCGCGATCGGATAAATAGCCCCAATTATGATGTTTAATTCGCTCTTCGAGTGCCTCGGTTATGCAAGGAGCGCACTCGAAGTCTTGCGACGCTACACCCATGCCGTATTTGAACACGCCGTCGGGATAACCGCGTGCAGCGCCGTCCCAGCGAGCACAGCTGGAGCCGACCCGATTGTAAGGCGTATCGAAATCAAATTTCATTCCCGTGTGTGCCATCGTGCGGGCAGTGCCCTGCGCCTGACTTTCGCTAAATAGAGCGGTGGCTGCGGTGCCACTCGCAAGTGCTGCGACTGACGCGTTGCGCAGAAACTTGCGGCGTCCAAGGGTGGGTGCGGTGGTATTAAAGATTTTTGACATGCTCGATACCTCTCGTTCTTTTTACTCTTCTTTATAATTTTGGAATAAAGCGTCTTTCGGCATAAGGTGTCTTTTAAAATAAGACACATTAGAGAGTGAAGAAAAAATCGGCGAGAGTAAAGTTATTTCGCCTATGGAAAAGCGCGCAATTTAGTCGCAGTAAGAATAGGGGTAAAACGGTAACAAAAAGCTAAGCAGAGCCTGTCTGTGCCAAAACAGTTATGTCATTACTAGTCATCGACCGCCAGCGCGTCAACAGCAAAGCCGATGCGCTGCTGCAAACCGTCGCGCTATTAAAAGCGCTAGGGGGCGGGTGGGAATCGCTGTAACGCCGCTTACCCGAAGGAGTCTAGATGCCGCCTAAGAAAGCTGCATCGTTCCCCGATTTTTTGCTGACAAAATAAGGCGTGCCAGTGAGCTTGCCCTTATAGGTTCCGAGTATGAGCGAGCGCACGCGTTACGACGCGGCCGCCGCGCCGGGAATGCTCAGCGTTAACGACTTAGATCGGTCGGCGTGATAGCGACAGCCGAGCGAGTCGTGCTCATGACCGCCCTATGCGTCGAGTGCAGTGCCGAAGCCTTCTAGCTGTGTGTCTTGGTCTTCGCGGTAAACGTCAAAGAGCGCAATGCCGTCGTAACTAAAACTAACCAGTGGCGAATGCTCTTTGCCTTTGTAGTCTGCGTCATTATAGACACCGAGAACGCCTTGGCTTTCGTAGCCATCGGCATGGCAATGTGGTCCGCCGCCGCCCTGACCGACGTGACAACCGTTAGCCGACAGTTCGGCATCGGCCTGCGAGGGCATCAGACGATTGTTATAAACCGGAAACATCACCGCGCCTGAAATCATAATGCCGTTGTCGTTAGCACTCGCGTAGCTAAATACATCACGCGCGCGGGTGTCGCTAAATTTGTAGTCAGCGCGAGGTTGTCTGCGCTGTAGCTTGTCTCAACCCATTCGACGGAAGGACCCGCGCCATAGAAAATTGTATGGTCAGAGGCAACGGGCACAACTTCAGGCGCTTCTACTTCCCCGAGGCAGTTGGCGAGCAACTCGCATTTCCCAGCTTGGCTAATCAGAGCGCCCAGCGTGATCACGACGTTATACGCAAGACTAGTGCCGTCGGTAATAACCGAAATAGTCAGCTGACCAGTTGCGCCATTAAACGTGTCGTATTTAGCATCGCCTTCGGCGGCTTTCCCGATGCTCACGACTGAGCCGACGTTAAGACAACATCGTGGTAGTAGTCATCGCCGACTCTCACAACAGGCGCAGTGACTTGTCCGGTCGCACCGTCGTAGATGTCGGCGGCATGGAGCCCACCAATCAGTAGAGAGGCGGTAAGCGCAGCAACCGCGGCTGAACCTTTTAAGCTTCTTATAGCTTTGCTAACAAGTGTAGTTGGAATCGAGCGCATGGGTGGCTTACCTTATAATGCTGGGGGCGAGCTAATCTGAGAACGTTGATCGTATGAGTTTGAGACCCTTCTTTAGTCATTTCGTCATGGTTGCAAGCGTAGCGGAGGAAACCTTTACTTTTTTAGGGGATAGTGTACGTTGCTGGCCCGTATTCTTGGTCGCTTGTTGTGTCCAGCGGCCTGTTTTGCTGTATTATCTGGCAGTAATTACCAGAGTAGGAGAGCGATGTGAATAGGTTAAGTCAACTGCGTAAGAGAATGGCCTTGAGCCTGTGTCTACCGCTGCTCTCCGTCTTTGCGCACGCTAGCCACGCTCAGGAAGCGACCTTCATCGACAATGTCTTAACACTGTCGAAAGCGACTGTGGGTGAGACCGCCTATGCGCTTGAGCTTGGTTTGAGTGTGAACCAAGGCAATTATGATTTTGGCGTTCTCGCTGCCGCAGAAGTCCCGTTTACCAACACCGATGGTGCATCGATCTTCGATGGTTCGGTGCTTCGCGTTCCAACGGTTGATGTTGGCGGAACAAACTATTCCCTCGATCTTGCGCTTATCAGTGGTGATCCTGTTACGTTCAGGCTAAGCAGCTATGCCGAGGTGGCCGCACCCACGCCGTCAGCACTCGCACAGGCGACCACGCTGTTCGGCGATTCTATCGAAACGCAAATTGTGCAAGCTAAATGCACCGTGTGTCATAGAGAAGGGCTTATCGCTAGTAATTCAGGATTGCTGTTTGTGAGTGCTGGCGGTAGTTCGGCGGCGACTAACTTAGGCGCTTTCGCAATCTACCTCAATGGGTCGGAGGCTGCTCGCACGCGCATTCTCTCGATGGTGACTGGAGTAGGTCACTCGGGGGGCAAGCAGATGGAGGTGGGTAGTGACCTGCACCAGAATCTTGGCGAAATGCTGCGACTCTTACTAGAGCACCAAGCAGGAATCTAAGAAATTATCTCGGAGCGATGTCAATATGAATAACGTTGTTCGCCTAGTCGCGATACTTACACTACTTATCGGGCTTGCGGCCTGCGAAGCGGTGCCGGCTTATCAGCGCGGCGACCTTGCGCGCACCGAAATGGCATTCGATCCAGATCCGCTTGAGTCTCGACTTAATCAGCATATCTATTTCAGTAAAGAGGCGTCAACTGGCGGCAACGGTGTCGCAGCCGGCGGCTGCGGCTGTAACTAAAGCCGATGCACTCTAAAACCCTTTTAGCGCTTACCTCTTCGGCACTGGCTTTGCCAGGTGTTGTGGCTGTCTCATCGGCCAACGCCGACACGCCTCCCGTGGTAAGCGTTTTATCGTATCGCGCGTCTTCGTACAAAGAAGACGATCTCGACGCAAGCGTGCTCTTGGCAGGCAGCGCCGAACGCTATGACATCAAAGTGCATCAGCTTCGCTATTCGGCGCCGGTCGGCGAAAAGTACAGTTTCTCCTTAGATTCGTCCTACGAAAGCATGAGCGGTGCGTCGCCTTGGTACACTGTCGAAAGCGTAAACGGAGACTCTAAAGTCGCGATGAGCGGCGCGACGATTTATGAGAAACGTCGCGACATAACCGCGGCGGGCCGACGCTATTTCGACAGTGGGAATCTTGGCATCAGCCTCACGATTTCCGACGAGAACGACTATCGATCTAATAGTATGGCAGTGGATGGCAGTTTTACACTGGCAAACAATTCGACCACGATAAGCGGCGGCGCATCCTACTCTGACGATGAGCTTAGCCCGACAGACGCGCTGCTCTTCAATCGTATCCCGAGCGCGACAAAAGCGAACAGCTCGGCGTTCGTCTCGGTAACGCAGATTCTAAATCAGTTCTCGATAATACAGAGCGGTATAAGCACCGCGCGCGCCTCGGGCTTTTTAAGCGACCCCTACAAGCTCGTCGACCGCAGGCCCGAGGAGCGAAACCAATTTACTTGGACGACTTCGTGGCGGCGCTATTTCCGTGCTCAAACAAGTGCGCTGCACGCGAACTACCGATACTACGACGATGACTTTGGCGTCAGTTCGCACACGCTCGATCTGTCGCTACATAAAACCTTCAGGCGCTCAATCACCCTAGTGCCGAGCCTGCGCTATTATCAGCAAGATGCTGCCAATTTTTTTACCCCGGCAAGCGATTTCTTGCAGGCAAGCGATTTCAACTCTGCTGACTTTAGGCTGAGTGGCTACGGCGCCCTGAGCGCCGGTCTTAAACTCAATGCGCGCGTTGGAAAATACACGCTTGTATTGAGTGGTGAACGTTATAAGGCTGACGCGAGTTTCGGCGGATCGGGCGCTAGCAGCCCAGGCATTATCGACTTTACGCGGTTAAGCGCAGGCATCGATTTTACTTTCTAGATATCGCTTATAAATCACCTCGAAAATTTTCTATTAACCCCCCGTTCATTTAGAGACTGTAAACCGATGAGTGATACGCGCACTGGTCTGACATTATTCGACGTCGAATTTCAGGCGATGGGTACGCTTTGCACGATAAGTCTTTACGCGCACTCGTCCGACAATGCCCGCAGCCTCTGCGAGGTGGTCATAGCCGATGTAGCAAGGCTCGAAACCAAATACTCGCGCTACTTACCCGACAGCTTGCTAAGCGAGATAAACGGGGTTGCCGAAGCAGGTGGTGCACTCACGGTCGATGAAGAAACCGCCGCCTTACTCGACTATGCCGAGTCGTGTTTTGTAGAAAGCGATGGCTTGTTCGACATTACCTCTGGTCTTTTAAGGCGTGCGTGGAATTTTCAGCCCGAGGGCCAAACCGAATTGCCCGATCCAGAAGTGCTTGACGGACTCCTCGAGAGAGTCGGATGGGATAGGCTCGATTGGGAATCCCCGCTGCTTATTTTTGATACCCCTGGTATGGAGCTAGATTTTGGCGGCATCGTAAAGGAGTACGCGGCGGATCGTGCGGCGACCCTGTTAAAAGACGCAGGCGTTAAACATGCGCTAATAAATCTAGGCGGTGATATCTGTGTGACTGGCCCTCAGCACGGCGGCGACCCGTGGCGTGTCGCCATAAGCGATCCGAGTAATCCTGAGTCGCCGCTGCGCCTCGTTGCGCTTTCGCAAGGCGCGCTAGCATCGAGCGGAAGCTATGCTAGATGCATCGAAATCGAAGGAATAGAATACGGGCATTTACTTAACCCTCGAACGGGTTATCCGTTTGTTGGAATGGCAGCGGCTACAGTGCTGGCAGACCAGTGCATCGTCGCCGGTAGCCTCGCAACTATTGCCTTATTGAAAAATACCGAGGCAAGCCAATTTCTCGAACAGATGCAGCTTCCTTTTCTGTTGATCGATCAGAATCGCACGATTTTTGATCGTCTAGATCTCTAATTTCTTATCTCGAAAGCCCCTACCTGTTCTCCATTCGGTTTATCGATACACGATCGGTGAACCGAATGGCCGATTCAGCTATTGCCTCCTAAGCGCTTTACGGTAAAGTTAAGGACATCGCTTAACGAGAGGTAATCATGAACACAAAAACTCGATTTTTTACCAACGCAGCGTTGGCATCGGCCATCATACTCGGCCTAGCTTCACAGGCTCTCGCCCAGCAAGACTGGGACGCAATCAACGAAGAAACCCTGCGCCATTTCCGGGCGCTTCTCCAGTTTGACACGAGTGATCCCCCCGGCCGCGAACTCCCTGCTGCAGAGTACATTCGCGATGTACTCGAGGCAGAGGGCTTTGAGGTAGAAATGCTTGCCAACAACGACGAGCGTCCGAACGTGGTGACTCGCTTAAAAGGCAACGGCAGCAAAGAGCCGCTGCTCATTATGGCGCATACCGACACGGTTAACGTGGATCCTGCTAAGTGGACTTTCCCGCCGTTTAGCGCAACCGTCGACGACGGCTACGTTTACGGGCGCGGCGCGGTCGACGACAAAGACAATCTTGCCGCTGGCCTCATGGTAATGCTTGAGCTAAAACGCCAGGGCATCAAACTCGACCGCGACGTGATCTTCCTCGCCGAATCGGGTGAAGAGGGCGCGACCGAATTCGGCATCGAATTCATGATTAACGAGCATTTCGATAAAATCGAGTCGGAGTTTTGTTTAGCCGAAGGCGGCTCGGTGGCACGCGTTAATCGCGAGGTGCAGTATGCGGGTATCCAGAGTGTTGAGAAAATTCCCTACCAGATAAATCTCACCGCCACAGGCGTTGCCGGTCATGGTTCAGTGCCGCTGCAGACAAACCCAGTCGTGCGTCTCGCTAAGGCGATGGCGGCAGTCGCCGACTGGCCTTCGCCCACTAGACTCAACGAAACCACGGCGGCGTATTTCGAGCGCCTAGCGGGTATTTCTCCGCCCGATGCGGCCGCACGCTATTTAGCCGTGCTCGACCCCGCAACGCAGGCTGAGGCAGATGAGTATTTCCGCGAATTCGAGCCGCGTCATGCATCGATGCTGCGCTCGTCTTTGTCGCCCAATATTATCGATGCAGGCTATCGTATTAATGTGATTCCGTCGGAGGCCAAAGGGTATGTTGATTTCCGCGCTCTGCCTGATGAGGATATTGATGCTTTTTTGGATCAAGTCCGCGAGGTGATTAATGACCCAGCAGTCGAGGTCGCACTGGGACCGAGAAACACGCGTCCGCGGGGCGAGGCGCGGTTAAACACGCAGGCGTTCTCGGCAATCGAGGCGGGCATTACTAAGCACTACGGTGTGGTGACGCTGCCAACGATGAGCACAGGCGCAACCGACATGGCGTATCTGCGCAACAAGGGCATCGAGTGTTATGGCATAGGTCCTGCGATAGATCGTGAAGATGCTGCCCTTGGGTTCGGTGCACACAGCGATCAAGAACGAATCCTAATATCGGAGCTTAACCGCTTCGTGCGCTTCAACTGGGATATCGTTCTGCAGATTGCTGCTGAGCAGTAAACCCCTCGCTTTAAAACGCGGGAAAAGGGCCAAGCACATAACTTAGCCCTTTTTTTGCGCAGGGTTTTTATCGAAAGGGTTTAGCGAGAGGGCTACACCGCGGCCTTCACGTTGTCGCGCAGATGCTCCAGATTGATCGTTCCAACAATGGCCGAACTCACGCCAGGAATGGCGAGCACAGTACGAAGATTATTTGCTGTCTCATTGGGTGTGCCAAGAGCGTCGTGACCACTATTGAGTGCTTTCTTAATTAGAACACCTTTGTTAGCTGCGTGGGCCGCGGCTATCACTGGTGCGTCGTTGGTATAAGAGGGGTTGTAGGTTGCCATTACAAGGTCGAGCGTCTCGACCGCGCGAAGCCCGCCCTCTAGCGTTTTTGTCGACATACCGATTGCGCGTATCTGTCCTTTTTCTTGCATCTTAAGCAGGGTTACAAGGCAGTCGGTCTGCTCGAGAATTTTTAGATCGTCGCCGTCCGAATGAATCAGTACAATGTCGAGATAGTCGGTTTTCATATCGCGTAAGCTGCGCTCGACACTTCTGCGGGTGTGCTCGGCACCAAAGTCGAAAAAGGATTTTCCGGTGGTAAATTCTTCGCCGACTTTGGTGCAAATAGCCCATTGATCACGGTCGCGCAGAAGCCGACCTATGCGCTGTTCGCTACTGCCATAGGCGGGCGCTGTGTCGAGAAGGTTAATGCCGCTTTCGCGGGCGACATCTAACAGCGATTCGATCGCGCGATCGACGGGCAGCGAAAAGCCGGTGGGGTATTTTACCTCTTGGTTGCGGCCGAATTTTACCGTCCCCAAGCCGAGGCTCGAGACCTCGATGCCGGTGCTGCCGAGAGGTCGTTTTGCTAAAGTCATCAAACTTATCCTAATTAATTACAGTGCAGTCAGGCGATAGGCGCTACTGCTTAATTTTTAACGATCCCAGTGGGCTTTGGCGAGCGTTGCCTTGGGGAGAATTTGTGCCAATGCGTCGAGCGTATGCGTTCTATCGCCAGAACGTTTTGTCACGCTGCCTGCGAGCTCGGCGAGTATGCTGTCGGCGAGCGCTGGGGTAAGAGTGAGCTTGGTTGGCCAGGCGGCAATATAGCCGTCTTCGGCAATAAAGAGCGCGCCATCTGGGCGCGAGCCGTCAGCCATCTTCGCCTCGGCACGGTCGATCGCGAAACAGCCCCACTGTGCGCCCGTTAAGTCTACCCACGGAAATAAGTCAGCAATAAGTCGCTTGGCGCGTTCGATTAATTCGTCGTCGGGCACGCCGACACCAGACTCCGCAATTTCGCCACCCAGATACCAGACCGGCACTCCGTCGTCCGCTAAGTGGGTGGTGACCGTGAGTTTTGGCGTGAGGCTGAAGTCTTCACCAATGCAATGCGCAAAGACCGAGCTGAGCCCCGCTTTTTTCACCCACACCATATTGAGCGGCCGCCGCTGCGAGGCAGGTTTGCGCATACCGGCTGCGTCTATCAGGGCCTGATTGCCTTTGCCCGCACAGAAAATCATGCGCTGGGCCTCGATGCTGACTGTGCTGTTCTCGGATCCGCTTGCTTCATCACCTAATCCTGCGCCCGAGCTAAGCGTGACAGACTGCGCGTACCCACTTGCGTTTCGCGTAAACCGGATGTCGCGCGGATCAATCTTAAAAATCGACTCTTCACAGCGCGCGTGAAGCACCGAAAGGAGACTAGGCGTATCGACCGCGAAATCGGGCAGGGCGTAAAGCGAGCCCTCGACCGTTGCCTCGGCAAAGAAGGGAGGAAACTCGTCCCGCGGTACTGCTTCCACGCGCCCTTGCAGACTTTTGCTCCCAAAAAAGGCCTTTATTTTGGAGCGGTAGCTGGCGCTAGACCACATGTAATACCGCTCGCTCAGCACCTCGCAGCCACTGAGGTCGATTTCGCCCGTGCCGTCCAAACACGCGCGCCAGCGTGCCGGCAGGGCGGCGATGGTATTTGCAGCGTCGGTTACCAATCCGCCAAGGGCGTATTTAAGCCCGCCGTGAATAATGCCCTGAGAAGCTAGCGTCTGCGCGGCGCCGAGGCCGTCGGCCTCGAGCAGAATGGCGTCATAGCCTTCGTCGCGCAGGCGATTGAGCAGCCAAAGGCCGGCAATGCCGCCGCCGAATACGACGATGTCTGTGCTATGAGGCGCGGTCATTCTGGGCCTATTCGGGTGTTTAAACGGGGGGTAGAATTAATCTGCATTTACGGTAGCGAGCAACAGGCTCTTTTCTGTACGATACGGGCATAAAGTATATCGACCGCTATGCGGATTTCACAACAGCGCCGCCAAGAGCCGACACGCATGCCAAGAGTCCTTTACTCCATTCTGTTTATAGTGCTCACGCCGCTTATTTTTGTCCGGCTGTTGGTGCGCTCAGTTAAGGCGCCCGCCTATCGCCGGCGAATAGCCGAGCGCTTTGCGCTGCAGTGGCGGCCCGCCGAGCGCGATTTATCTAAACCGTTACTTTGGATTCATGCCGTCTCGGTTGGTGAGACAGTTGCTTCCGCGCCTTTAGTGCGGGAGCTTCGTCACGACTACCCCGAACACCAAATTCTCATTACCTGCATGACGCCTACCGGCTCCGCCCGCGTAAAGTCGCTTTTCGGCGACACAGTCCTTCACGCCTACCTGCCCTACGATACGGCAGGGGCGATGAAACGGTTCGTGAAGAAATTCGATCCGGCGCTGCTTATTCTCATGGAAACAGAGCTTTGGCCAAACCTTATTCACTACTGTAGCAAGGCTGAGGTGCCGGTTGTTCTTGCCAACGCGCGCCTGTCCGCCCGATCTGCGCGCGGCTATAAGCGCTTTGGCGCGCTTACTCTGCCGATGCTGCAGCAGCTAGAGCTTGTTGCGGCGCAGTCGCAAGACGACGCCGAGCGGTTAATTTGCGCAGGCGCTAACGATATCGATGTGCGAGTAACCGGCAGCCTAAAATTTATTGTCGATGTGGATAAGAGCGCGCAGTTACCGGCTGGCGTGTTCGACGCCATCGACGACTCAAACCGTGTAGTCATCATCGCGTCGAGTACCCGCGATGGCGAAGAAGAGAAAGTCTTAACTGCCTTTAAACGTGTGCTCGAAAGCCATCCCAGCACGATGCTGCTTCTGGTGCCGCGCCATCCCGAGCGCTTCGATGCCGTTGCGACACTCGTCGGGCGCATGGGCCTTAGGCTAGGCAGGCGCAGTAAAAATGATCTGCTCACGGCCGAGATGCAGGTCTATCTTGGTGACTCGATGGGCGAGATGATGAGTTACTACCGACTCGCGAGCATCGCGTTTGTGGGCGGTAGCTTGGTGAATACCGGCTGTCAGAATGTGCTCGAGCCAGCAGCGTTCGGTATTCCAGTGGTGACGGGACCGTCGCAGTTTAATTTCGCAACAATCTGCCGCCAGCTCGAAGCCGAGTCTGCGTTGCGCACCGTGGCCAACGAGAAAGAGCTTGCCGACTTTCTCATCGACCTGATTCCCGATTGGGCGCGCCAAGCCGAGATGGGCCGCCGCGGCAAAGCCTTGGTCGAAGACAATCAGGATTCTCTGCCTGCCTTGCTAAGCCTGTTAGAGCCGCTTCTGGCCGCGCCTTCTAGCGACGCGTGAGGTTTTCAGCGCCTGTCGCTGTTACCCGAATATTGTCTTCGATACGGATACCGCCGCTAGGAATCAGCTCGTCTATTAAGGGCCAGTTCAAGGCCTCGCGCGCGTCACCCGTGCGCAGCGGATCAAGCAGCATGGGAATAAAATAGAGACCTGGCTCAACGGTAAACACCATATCCTCGGACAGCATGCGCGTTGTGCGCAATGCAGGCGAATGCGCCGGCGGCTCGATACGCCCGCCGCTCGCATTACGCTGATGACCCCCAACGTCGTGCACCTGAATACCCAAAAGATGCCCAACACCGTGCGGCATAAAGGCATGCGCGAGACGGCGTTCGATGAGTTCACTTTTAGCGACTTTAGCGATGCCATGTTCGACTAACAGGCTCGCGACGCCGGCAATTGCCTGATCGTGGAGAGTCGGATAGGTGACACCGGGTTTAACACTCGCGACGATCTCGAGTTCAAGCGCCTCCATGCCTGTGATGAGTGAGTCCATAACAGGGTGGCAATGCTGAGAGGGCGTCGTGCGAGTGATATCCGACCCATAGCCATTGACGCGACTGCCGGCGTCGATCAATAAAAGCTGTGCATTGGGTACACGCGTGCGGGATTTGTGTTGGTAATGCAGCACGGCAGCATTGGTATCAAGCCCGACAATATTGGTATATGGCGTTTCGTATTCGAGCAGACTGCAGCCCTTCAAGAACGCGTTGTGAATTTCAAACTCGCTACCGCCGCCGAGAAAACATTCAGCCGCTGCCGCATGCCCGACCAATCCTTGCTGATTGGCAAGGCGCAGCTGGTCTATCTCATATTCGGTTTTTACCGCGCGGGCAAAATCTAGCGGGGCAAGCAAAGCGGGCGCGTTGGTTTTTGCCTGCGCAATGCCCTGTGCTGCGGCCCACGCGGGGTTTGGACCTAGGTAGTCGCAGGCAGTAAGGTCAGTCTGCTTGGCGACGTCGTCGATGCTCGACAGCCGAACCACATCGAACGCCTCGTGGATTGCCTGCTCGAGGTCTGCGTCGATCTGCAGGCTCTGGTCATACCAAAAATCCTGCGGAACAACCTGAAAATAGCGCGGCTCGTCGCCCGCTTTCACGAGCACAAAATGGTCCGGGCGATTCACCGGCAGCCAGTGGGCGAAATGACCGAAAGCTTGGAACACGATCCCGCGGTCGTCTCCAAAATAATACTGCTCGCTGCCGCTGTGAATCAAGACGCTCTGGCCCGCTGCAAGTATTTGCTCATACTTGCTGGCCAGTGTCGCGACATGGTTTGCATAGGTTTCAGCATGGATGGTGGTCGCGCTTGTGGCGGTTGTAGATTCGTGCGTCACAGGAAATCCATCCTAAGAGTTGTTAGCAAGAGTAATGAAGAAGTTTAATAGTACTAAGTATACTGATAGTCTGATGATGCCGCTCCCTTTTCGCTGATAAAATGACAAAGCGCGGGAGACCTACTTTAATATGATCTAAAAGAGAGACAGTCTATGTCAGATGCTCCTGCTTATGTGCTCGCCAATTTAATCATTAACGATGTCGACGAGTACCGGAAATACGAGAAAGGCTTTTTCCCTATACTCAAGCGCTTTGGTGGAGAGTTCCTGACCTTTGATGATCAGCCTCATACTTTTGAGGGAACTACGCCACCTGAAGGGAGGCTAATTCTTTTTAAATTTCCATCTGCAAATGTCGCTCAAGCCTGGTTTGATGATCCTGAATATCAAACCTTGTCGTCACATCGGCGCGCTGGAACGACAATTAAATGCCTTAC
>OJFP01000776.1_pt1 | contig 20108 bp, 23 predicted proteins | sample 1594141 | NCBI WGS metagenome assembly OJFP01 (sample SAMN05416843, study PRJEB24817) | seawater metagenome | isolation source: Sea water | place: Canada:Atlantic | collected 2013-07 | reverse complement strand
GAGATGTAGAGAGGTCTCGTGGGCTCGGAGATGTGTATAAGAGACAGATTTACTTCTTTGGGTATCGGAGATGCGACGGGCATTAAAAAATGGTATAACCACCTCATCCCAAAAGTCATGTCGATCACTTTTGGTGTATCTCCTAACTCAGGATCATAATTCTCAACATACTTTTCGTGAAGTGAATCCTTGAAAACTACCCAAAGCATGGGCTCCTTCATGGTTATTTTATAATCGTAATATTGAAAGAATTTCCAGAATCCATATATGACATCACTGATCTTGTCTACATCCTGAAATGGATCATTCAGGCATGAAATAAAATCTCTAAATAATGGCAGAAAGTGTTGTTTAACTACCTCTTTTGTAGTTCTGGCTTTTTTTTCAATTTGACCCGAGAACGGAATTGTTTTATCAAAATAATGGACAGGTTCTTCAACTCCCCAAAGCGGAATATGGATAATATCTGTTATATTCTTAGGAAGCTTATAACGAGGCTCCACGAATGGATTACCGGTAATTGCCATCAGATGAAAATCCACTTCTTCCTGTAACTCTGTACATAATATGTGAGCCCAGGTGCTTACTCCTCCTCCACTAAATGGATAAGAGCCCTCTGTTTCAAATAATACAACCGGTTTTACTTCTTCCATCACTAAGCATCTTCAACTAAAAGTTCCCGGAAAAGCTCGTCGTACTTCTTAAATATGGAAGTCCATGTATGATTATAAGCTACCAGATCATATTTACTTTCTGTTAACTCATTGAATTTCGGTGAATCTTCCCAAAGAGCACTTACCTGATCAACCAGAGTATTTGTGCTAGTACCTGATGGAACCACGAAACCAAATTCTGAAGTAAGATCTCCAACCTCCCAACCAATGGGCAAGGCTTTGTTTGATAGCGCTTCAAACATGACTAAAGGCTGAGATTCGTTATGACTGGTAATGCACAACATATCAAACTGATGCAAATACTGATGAGCAGGTTCATTCCATATCATGGTTACTTCCGGATGCTTTTTTGCCAATGCTCTTACTTCCTGCTCAAGTTCTTTTTCATTTGCATCACTAAGCATCATAACAAAACTCACATCCAGAGACCTGCTTTGGAATACTTCCACAATCTCAAAGAACAGTTTAGGATTTTTCATTTCCGCACATCTTCCAATCCATCCTATAACCGGTGTATTCGTCCTTTTTTTATCCGGTGTTAACAAATCAGTTGGAACCCCGTTGGGAATATACTTCGGCGAGTCTGCTCCAAATTGTTTCTGATAAGGGATGTTTACCCTCGAAACAGAAACAACTTCTTCTGACGACGAATAAACTTCAGATGCAATTTGCTTAAAAATATCTACTATTTCTGATTTTGCTTCAAAATTATCAGGTATTTGGTAGCCACATTCCAAAGCCACTGCTCCTTTCTCTACCTCTTTCCAATATAAAGCGTGTTCAGTTAACACAAGTGGAGCATTAAAAAAATCAGATATTCGGATACCCAACCAACCTGCAAAACCCGTATTGGTTACATGAATGGTATCGTATTTATAAACAGGAACCGATTCAACAATAGATTGAAACCAGGTCTCTTTAGCCGTTTCCCAATCAGATTTCAAAGTTGGCGGAGGTACGCGGGTAAATGACTTAACATTTTCTGTAATAGGATAAAGAGCGTTATAAGGATCAAGCTGTTTAAATTCATCTGTAGCTACTTGAAGAATATGAAAATCATAACTATCCAGTTCTTTCAAATATTGATAGACCCATTCACTAACTCCCCCTCTGTACCAGGGATAGGTTCCTTCAATGATCAGTAAAATGGAAGTATTATTCAGACTCATTTATTTTTCTGGTAAAGCCTCCAAAGTATTGCTCCGGTTTGAGTTACTAATCTGGAAATTAATTCAAATTCTTTACTTGAAAATAGCTTTGATCGCTTAACTATTAACATTCCAAAAAGCTCTGATTCTGCAGGTGCACTCAGGTTATTCATCAACATTGCCTTCTCATTTGCTGAAAACAATGGAACCCCTATTTCTGCCGGCATTTCATTTTTGGTAGAGAAGTCCAGAAAACATCCGAATTCCTCATTATAGATATGATTGCTCAGATAGGATTCTTTTTTAGTGTTTAAGTGATCAAAAGAGTTAGAGTTTTGAAAGGTAGAGAAATCAGCATCAGATGGTTTAATATCTCCATGAACAATAAGTGGCTTAGGATTTCCTTCTTCTAATACAAAGAAGGTTAAAAGGTCACTATTAAGAATATCTGATAAGTAAGTACAAAAAGTTTCAGCCGTATCAGTAAATGATCCTTTAATTGCTGACTCCATCAATTTCATTACAAGCTTATTCTTACTTTTCTCCAGATCCTCATCCAGTCCTTTTACATTAACATCAGTTAGAATTTTCATTCTTACCAACTCAATAACCCCTTCACGGTCTGTGTTGAAACGTTCTTTTTTGATAAAATCAACAGCTCCAAGGTCTAAGGCTTTTTGTTCCTTCTCGACAGTTGGAAGGTTTGTCATGATAAGTACAGGGATCTTGCTCTTTTCTTTATCATCCCTGATTGACTCCAACAATTCCAAACCGGATAACCCCGGCATATGAATATCCGATAGAATTAAATTAACAGGTGTTTCAGATAGTATATTTATAGCCTCCTGAGAGTCTCTTGCATTCACCAGTTGAAATTCTTTTCCAAGTAAACTCTTTGCCATGATGTGAATTGGTTCATCATCGTCTATTACTAAAATTGTATGCGACATATTTATTGTAAATTTCCCAGTGGTAGTTCTATAAAAAAGGTTGTTCCGCTATTTTCCTCTGACTCTACCCATATCCTTCCTTCATGAGCATCGACATAAGATTGAACATCTTCAAGTCCAAGTCCACCTCCCAAAATACCCCCGGGGTTAGACACTTGTTCTTTATTAGATGATATTAAAAAATTTGGTAGCATTGTATTAGGAATTCCTATACCAGTATCACTGATTTTTATTATGAATGTTTCATCTTCTGAATTTAGAAATTCAACCTTTACTTCTCCGTCTATAAGAGTAAACTTAACAGCATTAGACACCAACGTATTTAGTACATACCGGATCTTCTCTTTATCTAACTTCACAATTAGCTCATCCTGAAAAGTGCTCAAGCTGAGGTTTATTTTTTTTAGAGTAGCTTTAGGTTTATTAGCCTTTATTACCTGATTTGCAAGATCAATAATATCTACCTCATTCATTTCCAAAGCCCCAAACTCACCACCTATTACTTCTTTATCCAGAAGATCTTTTACAAGCTCTAATAACTTCTCGCTACTCTGCTTTATTAGCTCGAGCATCTCATTTTTCTCTTCCTCATCAAGCTCACTATCTTCCAAGAGAATTGTTACCAATCCCATTATGCCTGAAATAGGGTTTTTAAAATCGTGGCTAAGCATTCTCATCAACCTATGTTTCTTTTGGTTGGCCTCACTTAGTTCAATTTCTCTTTCTTTTAAGATTCGGAGTCGCTCCTCACTTTCTTCTTTCAATACCTTAAGCATTAAGTGGCTTCGAACTCTGATGATGAGTTCATCTCTATCAAAAGGTTTATTTATAAAATCCACTCCCCCTGCTTCAAAAGCTTTTACTTTATCAACTGATTCATTCGAACTACTTAAAAAAATAATCGGAATATCTTCAAACTCAGACATCCTTAAAGCTTTACCAACCTCTAATCCTGACATTTTAGGCATCATAATATCCAGGAGTATGATATCCGGATTAACTTCTTTAATTCTCTTTAAAGCTTCTTCGCCATCGTAACTCTTCTCTACATGAAAACCTTCTTTCTCCAAGACATGAGATAACAATATTACATTGGGCTTTGAATCATCTACAACAAGAATTGAGAAATCTAATGGATTCACTTCATTTTGAGCCATGAATTCTAATTTTTTTCTTCAGAATTTGTTTTATTTTAAAAAACGTAAAATAAGTTGAAACTATTCAATGTTTAATACGTCATATATAAAGTTGAATACAACAATGTACATAGATTAACGTCTTAAAATGCAATTTTTAAAGCACTCATTTATATTCGCTTGCATTCTTACTTTCAGTAGTACTCTAATTGCTGATGGAACAGATCCTGTAAATGAAAAGCCTGCTTTAGTCGAGATTGAAGATAAGTACAACGAAGTTAAACTTTGCCTCACTAAAACTTCAGTTTATATGGTCATGACTGGTTCAGTTAAAGATTATATGAATCAGGAGATTGCTCAACGACATAGTATAGAAGCCAGTCAGTTTATTGACTCACAAGGTCATTTTCTTTTAGGTGATGCTGTACTTTTAAGCTCAGAGAAATTGGAGTATTCATTTAGTGATATTGAAAGTGTCTCTTTCGAAAACGGGGAACTTTTATTTAGCTACAAAAATCGTCAATCATTTGTTTTTTCAGACATTCTAGGAACAGATGGTAACCCTGCTCTCCAAAATTTTTATGTAGAAGATCTCGAAAAATTCTACATGAACTACAAAAAAATCGTTTCTTAACCCCTCTTTTTTGTAACGCACAGTACCTCTTAATCCTCTTTTAGGAAAAAGGACAAATCAAGGAGACAAGATGGTTAAGTATTTATTACTCTGTGTAGTAATTGGATTATCAATAATGGCTTGGTCAGAGATTCCAATTAAAAGAGGCCCCGGCATAACAGCTGATGAAGCACCAAAAGCCACCAAAATAATTGACGACAAGGATATCACGTTTGATGGAAATACCTTTTCTCCATATAAAAAAATTAATGCCACAGTTCGGGTGCTCGAAAAATCAAGGTATTTTTTTGATAACATGTCTGAATTCTCAACTTACGATATTTTAATTGGGTGGGGACAAGTTTCTGATCAAAAAAATCTGGATTACATTAATTTTAATTTAAAGAATCGATCGTTCACTTATAATAAAATACGCCTTCCTCTTAAGCATGATATAATAAACAATAGCACCTTACTTTGGCATATTGTTCCTTCAACAGATGAAATCAAAAGCAGTCTTTTTAGCTTGAGAGAAGGACACATTATCGAAGTCTCCGGTTACATCGTTGACGTTACAACTAAAGAAGGATTGAATTGGAATTCAGCTTCTTCTCCTTCTCAGAAAAGTAAGTCCGCCAATCGTCATGACATACTCTGGATAACATCTCTTTCAAAAAAATAGAAAGTACTACTGTCACTTTTTTCAATTAACAGCTACCTTATCAAAAAAAACTGTATGAGTTGGCTTAAAGATTCGATCTTAGATTTTGTATTTCTGGGAGTGATTGTTTCTACAATATTTCTGCCTTATGATGCTTCTTTCATAATAATATGGATTTATACCGGACTGTTACTGGCAAGTAAAGTACTTGCCGTTTTTATGTCTTCACTTCAAAAAAGAGCTTCAAAAACGAGTACACCAAACTGGGTGTATCATTTAATTTATGCTATCTCATTAGGAGCTTTACTTTATATCCAAAAGTGGTATTTAGCAGGCGCATGGGCTTTAATCTGGATGCTTTCAATTTTTCTTCTCACAAAACAAAAGAAGTCTTGAGCCGAACAATTAAGTCCTTACTGGTATTAGTTTTTATCGTGTTTTCTATTAATGGCTTATCAGTTGCTCAGGAAAAGCTAAAAAATCAACCTGCGCAATTTCGGCTGTGGTCAGGCTATTCTTTCTCCTCTGTTTATCTGCTTGGTAAAACAAAAAATGCTACTTCATCAATTGTAGGAATAGGATTTCGTAAAGCTATTCGAGCTTATCCTGATAACGCCCTGCTTTATTACACAGCAGACATAATTCCCATTATCCATTTTGATTATCCTAAAAGAGATCAGAATAATGAATTTGTTAAAGGAACCGGATTCGGATTTTCGCCCGTAGGTTTTCTGTTCCAAAAAAAGATCAGCTCTTTATTCTCGTATCAAATTGGTATTTCAGGATCATTTATTTTGATGGATGCGACCTTTCCTACTGATAAAGGAAGAAAACTAAATTATACCTTTGATCCTTCATTTACCATACAGACTCATTTTTCTAAATCTGTAAGCCTTGCAACAGGATATAAATTCCATCATATTTCAAACGCTCAAACCGGAAGTGAAAATCCGGGAGTTGATTCAAACTTTCTATTTCTAAGCCTCATAATTAAATAAAGACCTATGGTAGCAACTATAAAAACCAACAAAGGAGATATTAATCTCAATCTCTTTCCTGAAAAAACTCCTAAAACGGTAGCTAACTTCGTAAACCTGGCACAACGTGGGTATTACAATAACTTATCCTTTCACAGGGTTATAGATAATTTTATGGTTCAGGGTGGTTGCCCTAATGGAGATGGCAGAGGTGGACCGGGCTATTCATTTGAAGATGAATTTGATCCTGAACTAAGACACGATACTCCGGGAGTTCTGTCGATGGCTAATGCAGGCCCCGGAACAAACGGAAGCCAGTTTTTTATTACACATATTGAAACAGCATGGCTCGATGGCAAACACTCCGTATTCGGAAAAGTAGTGTCTGAATCCGATCAAGCTGTTGTTAATGATATTTCACAAGGCGATAGAATTGAAGAAATATCAATTGAAGGTGATACTGAGACATTACTTTCAAGTGTAGATGAAGTTTCTATGTGGAATGAAGTGTTAGATGAAAATTTTCCTGTTTAGTTTACCTCAACTATATCTTTTTTCTTCCAACAAGTAACATTTTTGAATGTATATCGTAATCGGGTTCGAACTTAAAATCGAACCTGATTATGAAAAACAACTTTGCTCTTTCAATTATAGCCATACTGCTGTTCAGTTTTTCTGCAAGCTCATTATTAGCCCAGAGATATGAAAACCGGTACGGGGATCTCGAATATCGAAAATGGAGACTTACCCTAATTAACCCTATTGGTACAAATGGGATCGCTACTCCTCGTTATACTGCAAAGTATTCTATAAATCTTTTAGGTGGTTATCACGGGGGGTTAAATGGATTAGAGATCGGTACCCTCTACAATTATAACAAAGAGTACGCTTCCGGATTCCAGATTGCTGGTTTAGTAAATGCTACAAGTGGCTATGCCGAAGGCGTTGGTCTTGCAGGACTGATCAATTATGCAGGCAGCGACCTTTCCGGTATCCAAATCGCAGGTTTTGGAAATATTAGTAAAAGCAATATTGAAGGTTTACAAGCCGCAGGAGCTCTTAATTATGCAAGTGGTGATCTTTCTGGTTTACAGGGTTCATTTGGGGCAAATATTGCTCGAGGCGATGTAGAAGGAGCTCAAATTTCAGGTCTGCTGAATATTTCTCAACAAACAATGAGTGGTCTTCAAATCACAGGTGGAGCAAACGTCGGTTTAGATAACATGGAAGGCTTGATGATTTCAGGAGTATTTAATGCAGCCAAAGGAGATGCCAGTGGTTTGTTTATAACGGGTGGTGGTAATATCGCATCTGATAATATGGAAGGCTTAATGATCTCTACTTTATTTAATGTTTCATCAGAATACTCAAGTGGGTTGATGATTACGGGAGGATTAAACTACTCCAGATATCAGGAAGGATTAATGATCTCTGCGGGAGCAAACATAACTCAGGAAATGGAAGGTGCTCAATTCGGAGGGTTTCTTAACTATGCAACCACTGCTACCGGTCTTCAGGTTGGTATTATAAATATTGCAAGTGAATTTGAAGGAGCTTCTGTAGGACTTCTAAGTTTATATGGAAATGGTCGTAAAAACTTTGACGTACGCTACTCTGATGCCGGATTTACAGATATCGGAATAACCACTGGTACTCACAGGGTGTATAACATGGCAATTCTTGGATATAACACTTCTTTTGATAGAAATGTATATCGCTTTGGTTTAGGTGTAGGTCTGGAAAAGAACATCAATGACTCTTTCAGAAAAATAGAGAGTGAAGACCTTTTTGTGAACCAGGAATTTACGGTAATGCACCATTTTGAAGAAGATTGGAGCAAAAAAACGAATCTAATATTTTCGTATAAATATTTAATTGGTAACCGATTTAATTCCGGCTTATCACTTTACGGAGGTCCAACTTATAACATTCAAGTTACCAGAGTAAATTCAGCAAACGATTACACATGGTATAGTTTGTGGAGTCCGGAGTGGAATGGCAGAAAGTACCGCATGTGGGTTGGATTTACTGTTGGAGTCAGGTTCTTCAAACAAAAGAATCTACCCCTTCTGGATGATTATGATTTTGAGTATGGTTGGGATTGATCAGATGTTATAAATCTGTGAAACAATTCATTTCGTATTATTGTTATGTTAGAAAGAACTTAAAACAGACAGTAATTATGAAAACGTTAGCAATATTTGTTTCAATAGCTCTTATAGGTCTTTTTTTAGTGGCAACACACTCTGACAAACCTACCAAAGAGCACGATCATACTGACAATACTATGACTACTCAAACACAACCCGATCCGGATAAAAAATATCCCTATCAAAAATCCGAAGCCGAGTGGAAAAAGATTTTAACAGCTAAAGAATTTAAAATCCTTCGAGGTAAAGGTACGGAAGCACCTTGGTTTAATGAATACAACGATAACAAAGAAGAAGGCCTTTATGTATGTGCCGGATGCGGACAAAAACTATATAGTTCTGAGCACAAGTATAATAGTCGTTCCGGATGGCCAAGTTTTTGGAAACCATTGGCAGATTCTTTGGTAGCTGAAGAAGTGGATAAAAGCTATTTTATGACCAGAACTGAGATAGTTTGCTCAAACTGTGGTGGACATTTAGGTCACGTTTTTGATGACGGACCCGAACCTACAGGGTTGAGATACTGCATGAATTCTGCGGCAATGGACTTTATCCCAAAAAATGAACTAGCCAGTAAAGAACAATAGTTCTGAATCGCATTTTTAATTATACTCAGGGCGAGCTTATTTTTAGGCTCGCCTTTTTCATATAATCTAATTTTAAATACATGACAGAACCGGCAAAAACTTTATTAGAAGCCAGCTTCAACCCAAAAATTAAATCGTATCTCTTATGGTATGGAGTGTTGATGTGTGTTGTTATGATATTTACAATTCCCTTTATCCCTCTTTGGTTGATTTTCGCATCCTACTTTGTGAATAAATACTTTGAAAGACTTCATTGCGAACTTACAACTCGTTCACTCAAATTTAACAAGGGTTATATTTTCAGGACTGAGAAAACCATTCCATTGGACAAGATTCAGGATCTTACATTTAAAGAAGGTCCCCTTTTGAAAGCTTTCGGTTTAAGCATTCTTCAAATTGAAACTGCCGGTAGTTCAGCTTCCGCATCTGCAGATTTATCTTTGATCGGAATAGTTAACGCATCTGATTTCAGAGACAAAGTGCTCGACCAAAGAGATGTTGTAACTGAAAATACCTCATCTGCAACAAGTTCTGATAATTCTGAAAATGTACTCGAAGTCTTGAAAGATATCAGAGCGTCTCTGAAAAGGATTGAAAATTCGAAGTAAGCAGCAGATCAACCGCCACTTTGGTGTAAACGGATGATTTCAGAATAGTTCATATCGTCCAAAAGATCTCTTTGATAAAGACCTTGCAGAAATCCTTCAGATACCCCTGATGTGTATAAACCTATGATCCCGGAATAATTTACTTCGTCCAGATAGTCTACATCATCTAAAACAGACAAATAGCTTTCAGGTACTCCGGAAGTATATAAACCAATGATTCCTGAGTAATTCACCTCTTCCAGGTAATCTATATTTTCTAAATGCTCAATATAACTGATCGGTACCCCGCTGGTGTATATACCGATAACACCGGAATAATTTAGCTCATCCAAATAATCAACATCATCCAGGGCTTCAAGATAGTCGATGGAAACCCCCCTGTTGTACAGGGTTGTAATTTGAGACGTCGACGGTGTGCTTCCAAAATCCAATTGCCGTACACGATCCAGATAGTCAAGCTGGGTTAAATTCATGGCATCTGAATTGGAAGTTTGACCAACAGACTGAGTCTCCTCGCTATCAAATAAATTGGTTATAGAAGTTCCAATACCGTAAGCCGCTTTCATTGGACTCCAATCAAAACGCCATAAAACCGTAACTACAATGAAGATTCCGATAACCCATGTGTTTCTTCTGGAAAGGATATCTTCCGGATCGGAAGGTTTTCTCTTTTCTTTGGGAACTTCATCACTATAAAAATCAGAAAAATCTTTTTCTTCTTCCCCTGAATCAAGATCGTTGGTAAGTCTGTTTTTATTTCTTTGTCTGCTCATGTCTCTTAATCAAAAGCTGTTTCAGGAAAGTAATAAATCAATTTATAAGTTTTTATTCTTTTCTTCTATCCACTTGCTCATGTACTTATAACTTTGAAGGGTATTCTGAAGCAACATCGATCCGATAAAATTTCTCTTTCGATGATTCTGAAGGTTTTTGTTAACTGATTCGATCTTTGCTTTAAGATTTTGTCCGTGCTCAGCTTTATTAAACAGTTGATTGAATATCTGAAGCCCTGTTTTTTGCGCTTCAATCCATACTGACTTATCCGAATATAGCTGCACAGCTTTTTGGGCTATATCATCCGGAGTTTCACCCAGCTCTCCACACCAACCTACGTTTATTTTCATTCCTTCAGCTCCGATTTTTGTAGTAACTGATGGAGTTCCAAATTTCATAGCATCTGTAAACTTACCTTTTAAACCGGCTCCAAAGCGTAAAGGTGCTAATAAAATCCGGGATTTTTTGAACACTTCTTCTGCACTGATTGCTCTCCCCTTTATCAGGAATCCTTCACTCTCATTATTAAGCTGCTCTACTTTCGAAGAAGTATACGCTCCGTAGACATGCAGTTCTGCATCAGGTAATTCCTTTCTGATGAGTTTCCAGATATCTTCTTTCAGAAATCGCACGGCGTCCCAATTCGGTTCATGCAAAAAATTACCGATCGATATAAAATGCTGCCTTTCTTCAAATTTCGGAATACCAGAAAGATGATCCGAGTCTAGTTCTTCAAACATAAACGGAACGTAATGCAAAATTCCTTCGTCAATGCTGAAAAAATCTGTGAGTAGTTCGTGTTCAAATTTTGAAATGATCAACGAGATATCACAACGATAAATAGCTGCAATTTCTCTGCGAGCTTCATCCGAATATAGATCCTCAAGCTTAAATTCATTGCCGTTTTTCAAAGCTTTGTGCCGGGCGTACCTCAAACAATGCAAATCTTCGGTATCAAGTATCTTTAGTGCATCGGGACAATGCTCTGTTACCCGCCAACCAAATTGTTCTTCGGTCATAAACCGATCAAAAAGTACAATATCAGGTTTTAGATCCTGTAATAAGCGATCAAAACCGGAATCATTTATCTTAATGCTTTCGGTTTTGATCTCAAGTGTTTTAAGATCTTCAGAAAATTCCAGATTAGATGCAGAACAAGCGAATGTAACTTCAAGCTCGTTCACCTGAAAGAACTCTATCAATTGCATCATTCGGGAGCCGGCTGCTGAAGATTCAGGCTCCGGCCATACTGTCCCGATAATAAGTAATCTCTGATTTGCGAACATTTACACTTCTGATAAAAAACTTATAAAATAATTCTGCTTATTAAAGTACAAACAAATTCAATCAGCCTGTATGAAAAATATATTTCTGTTGATCTTCCTTTCTTTTTTTGTTGTATCAGTTTCAGCTCAATATGAATACGAGCCAAGTAAAGAGCACCCATACGGACAATTAAATCCTGATGCATTTCCACAAACCGGAGACTATGCTCCTTTAATTGGAGTGAGTGAATGTATTTCTGAAAGCAGAGCTCCTGATGGTTCTTGGAATGATGAAGTTCAAATGCTTTGGAAATGGAAATACATAATGAATGGGATGGCTGTTCAGGATGAAACGCTTAAAGCGGATGGTTTACATTCAGGCAGTATTCGCCAGTTTAATGCAGACAGTAGTAAGTGGTATGTACACTATTACTCCTCAGTGCCGGCCTCACCGACGTTAAGTACATGGGAAGGCACAAAGACAGATGAAAGCAAGATCGTTCTTTACAGACGTCAAGCAGCCCCAAACGGAACCGATGGTTATTATCGCTTGACGTTCTATGAAATTACCGATGAAAGCTTTAAATGGATCGGTGAATGGGTAAATCTTGGTGAAACGTTTTCTTATCCAACCTGGAAGATCTCTTGTGAAAAGAAAAAGTAACGCTCGTGCATGAACAACGACTTAAAATTTACGACGTACTGGTAGCAAAATGCTCCCGTTTTGAACGCAAAAGCAAAACCATGCCTTATGCCTCTGCCCCAACCTAGCGCCAGCGTCTCGCTGGTGCGGTTATGTAGTTTGTCCAAGCGAGACCTTGAATGTTTCTGAGTTAAAAACACTTAGTGTTTGTAACTAGTTGTGTAGATCCTTCGGAAGCATCCTCAGGATGACTTTGTTTTGTCATTCTACTTAAAACCGGAAACCAAAATCCTCCTTTGAAGGAGGTGTCCGCCGAATTGTGGACGGAGGATGTCGTGAGGTTTACCAATTCATAAACATCACGGCATCCCTCGGATCATCCAAAGAACCGTTTGGATGATCGGCTCCCTTCGAAGGGAGATTTTTTTAGCGTAAATCAAAAACTAATCAGCGCAATCAGCGATCATTACATATTCCGTCTGTACTGCCCACCAACCTCATACAAGGCATGTGAGATCTGTCCCAATGAAGCTACTTTCACGGTTTCCATGAGTTCATCGAATAAGTTACCGTTGTTTCGGGCAACTTCCTTCAAGCGTTCAATAGCTTCAGCATTTCTGTCTTCATTACGTTTCCAGAAGGCTTCTAAGTTGTCGATCTGTTGCTTCTTCTCTTCTTCTGTAGATCGGATGAGCTCGATTGGCTTTTGCTCTTCGTCACCGGCTCCTTCTTTCAGGAAGGTATTTACACCGATGATCGGTAGTTCTCCGGTATGTTTCTTGGTTTCGTAGTACAAACTTTCATCCTGGATCTTTCCGCGTTGGTACATACTTTCCATTGCGCCCAGAACTCCGCCGCGTTCAGTGATTCGATCAAACTCGGTAAGAATGGCTTCTTCCACCATATCGGTCAATTCAGAAATGAAATAAGAACCCTGATTGATGTTCTCATTTTTAGCCGTTCCCATCTCTTTATTGATGATCATCTGGATAGCTAATGCACGACGCACAGATTCCTCAGTCGGAGTTGTAATTGCTTCGTCGTAAGCGTTGGTGTGCAAGGAATTACAATTGTCGTAAATTGCTAATAATGCTTGTAATGTAGTACGGATATCATTGAACTGGATCTCCTGAGCATGCAACGAACGACCGCTTGTTTGAATATGATATTTCAACTTCTGAGAACGATCATTGGCTTCGTACTTCTTTCTCATAGCTACCGCCCAAATGCGACGCGCTACACGTCCGATCACTGCATATTCAGGATCTAATCCATTGCTGAAGAAGAACGACAGATTATGAGCAAAATCATCGATATTCAATCCACGGGCTAAGTAGTATTCTACATAAGTAAAACCATTTGCCAGTGTAAGTGCAGCCTGAGTGACCGGATTGGCTCCCGCTTCAGCAATATGATATCCGGAAATAGAAACAGAGTAATAATTACGAACTTTATGCTCTGTAAAGTATTCCTGTATGTCTCCCATCATTTTAAGAGCAAATTCGGTCGAGAAAATACAAGTGTTCTGCGCCTGATCTTCTTTAAGAATATCGGCCTGAACAGTTCCTCGAACCGACGAAAGTGTCTTTTCCTTGATCTGATTGTAAGTTTCAGCATCAATAACTTCGTCACCGGTCATTCCAAGTAAACCTAAACCAAACTCATCATTCCCTGCAGGAATTTCATTTGAGTACTTCGGAACCGGCAATCCAAGCTTCTCGTACTTTGCTTTAACATCCTTAATTGCTTGCTCCCATTTTCCTTCTGCTTTCAGATATCTTTCTACTTCCTGATCGATAGCTGTATTCATAAACATAGCCAGAATCATTGGTGCCGGACCATTGATAGTCATTGATACAGAAGTAGTTGGCTTGGTTAGCTCAAAACCGGAGTAAAGTTTCTTCATGTCATCCAGCGTACAAATACTCACACCCGAATTACCGATCTTTCCGTAAATATCAGGGCGATAACCGGGATCTTCTCCGTACAGTGTTACTGAATCAAATGCGGTGGAAAGGCGCGCAGCTTCCAACCCTTCGCTTACAAAATGGAATCGCTTGTTGGTTCGCTCCGGAGTTCCTTCACCGGCAAACATTCTGGTTGGGTCCTCTCCTTCGCGCTTGAATGGGAATACACCTGCGGTATATGGGAAATAACCCGGGAGATTTTCTTTTAAAGCAAACTTAAGCCTCTCTCCTTCGTGTTTGGTATCCGGCATTGCTACGCGCGGAATTTTCAATCCACTTAAAGATTCCCGGTACAATTCATTTTTGATTACCCGATCACGGATCTTTACATCAAACGTCTCTTGTTTGTATCGTTCATACAGATCATCCCAGCCATCTAAGATCTTTTTTGGAGCCACATCCAGCTTAGAGATCCAGTGTTCTTTCATTTTGGAAAGATCGTTTTCTAATATTTCTTTATTATCTGGCTTCCAATTACTTAGTTGATTCAGCGTTCCATTAACCTCAGATAATCTGGAGGCAATTTCAGATTGTTGTTCAGCCCAATCATGGTAATTTCTGATCGTCTCTGATATCTCACTCAGATAACGAACTCTCTTTCCGGGGATGATCGCCTGAGCCTGAATATCTTCTGCTGGCGAAGCATCGGTATAGAGCTTAGGCTCCCACTCAAAACTGTATTTTTCGTTGATCTTTTCAACAATAGCAGCAAACAGGTTGTTAACTCCTTTGTCATTGAACTGAGCAGCAATCGTTGGATAAACCGGCATATCTTCGGGTTTAGCGTGCCATTCACCACGATTACGAATCATTTGCTTACGAATATCTCTGTAAGCATCTAACGAACCTTTCTTTTCAAATTTGTTTAGCACTACAATTTCAGCAAGATCAAGCATATTGATCTTCTCTAACTGCGTGGCTGCTCCATATTCGCTGGTCATAACATAGATCGGAATATCTGATATATCTACGATCTCAGTACCGCTTTGACCAATTCCGCTGGTTTCTACGATGATCAGATCAAATCCGGCTTGCTTATACAACTCAATTGCTCCGGTAAGAGCTGCGCTTGTACTTCTGTTCGACGCTCTGGTAGCCAGACTTCGCATATACACGCGTTCTGTGTCGATACTGTTCATTCGTATGCGATCACCAAGTAACGCTCCTCCTGTCTTAATTTTGGAAGGATCTACAGAAATAATACCGATGGTGATATCTTCAAATTCTGTCAGAAAGCGTAATACGATCTCGTCTGTCAATGAACTCTTTCCTGCACCACCCGTTCCTGTGATTCCAAGTACCGGAATCGTTTTCTCGGATTTTGCTTTAAGTGGTTTTCCGTCTTTCTTTAACAGCTGTTTATCAGAGAAGCTTATTAACTCTCCATTTCCGTTTTCCAGTGCCGTTATTGCTCTGGCGATCGCTTTTGGCTCTTTATCGAGCACTTTTTCAATATCTATCTCAGTTTTTGTAACGGGATCATAATCACATTCGTGGATCATGTAATTGATCATTCCCTGTAATCCCATTTCACTTCCGTCATCAACTGAAAAGATTCTGGAAACTCCGGAATTATGAAGATCGTCGATTTCGTCCTGAACGATCACTCCGCCACCGCCGCCAAATACTTTGATATGACCGGCTCCCTGCTCTTCCAACAATTCGATCATGTATTTGAAATACTCTACATGTCCGCCTTGATACGAACTAATTGCAATTCCCTGAACATCTTCCTGAATAGCACAATTAACAATTTCATGAACAGAGCGATTGTGTCCCAGGTGAATCACCTCTACTCCACTGCTTTGCAAAATTCTACGCATGATATTGATACTGGCATCATGACCATCAAATAAACTGGCAGCCGTTACAAAACGAACCTTATGCGTAGGTTTATGAGGCTCTGTTAAGCTAAATGGATACTTATCTTCTTTAAGTTCTGTAGATTTTTTTTCTGTCTTGATCGACATACGTATGCTTTAATTATAATTTCATGGAAGCGATTCCAAAATACCAAAAAAAAGCCCCTTATTAAATAAGAAGCTGTAAAATGATTATCGAATAATCTAGAGATAAAAAATGTAGAGCTGAGCTAAGAAACGAGGTTTAGATCTTTTTCAGCTTGTGGGATAAGAATTAACGTTTTAAGCACTAGTTACAAATATTTTTCCCGGATTTCATCCCATGACTTTCCATTCGCTGTATCATTATCTAGGCTTTGTAAACGCTCTTCCAAAAAACTTTTATGATGTTCAGGTACATCAACTTGCTCAGGATCAGAAGCTATTGAGTCCCACAAAGCCTCTACTAAAATGATCTTCTCGTTTTTGTTTAGTCGTGATAGTTCTTTGATAAGAGCGTCTTCCATAATGACTGAATTAAATTAGATACAATAATTAGAACACAAAGAACTTCGAAAGCAATCGCAGGATAAATTAATGTGGTACACTAACGACCTCGCGTTTAAGCGACGAGCCTTGGGATTAAAATTAAAGATCCGAACTTCGTCCTCATCCGATTTAAAAGACCTTGTTATGTTTTGAATTTACTGGATTTCGAGCTTTACCTTTTTTCCTAATGCCTTTGCATATTTGGTAAGCGTAGAAAGTTTAATATCCTCGGCATGATTTTCCATTCTGGAAATCACTGATTTCGTGGTGTTCAACTTCTCGGCAACATCAGCCTGAGTTGCTCCCATATTTTCACGTGCCTGACGAAGAATTACTCCGATCTTGAAATTGAGGTATCCTTCCTCAAAGTTTTCGGCAAACTCCGGGCTTTCGGCTTTCTTTTGATCGATAAAAATTTCTAAATCATCTTTACTCATTGTTCTTTCCTCCGGTAATAATCACGTTTACGTTCTTCGGCGGTCTCAATTTCCTGTTTTGGGACTTTATTTGTCTTCTTAGCAAAACCACTTGTTAAGACAATTAGTTTTGGCCCGTCAAAAAATCCCAACAACCGGAAAGTGTTGTTTCCAAGTGTTACCCGAACTTCCCAAATATCATCGGTGCTTTTAAGCTTCTTCAAATACTGAGCGGGAACCTGTTCTAAATCACGAACAACACGAAGTGTCCAGGCTACTTTCTTGGATTGCTTGTCAGGAAGACTTTGTAAGAAATCTTCGACAGGACAATTCCCGGTTTTTGTTCGGTAAAACTTGATAACGCGCATTTCTTAAAGTTAGCATATATGCGAACATTATCAAATAAATTTTATAGCGAAAAGAATGGGGAAGTAAATGAAGAACATAACGACCCGGCGTTTAAACGGTGAGACTGGTTATTAAAATTAAAGATCCGAACCGCGTCCGAGGTAAAACACTCAGTTATGCCTGAGCAGCCTTAAGTGGAGCAATTTCTTTGCTTGGACGATGTGAGGATAAATCATGCATAGCCTGTAGATTTAACCAAAATTCAGGAGAAGTATTTAACGCTTTCGATAGTAGCCAAGCAGTATCCGAAGAAATGCCTCTTTTCCCTCGTACAATTTCATTAATCCTTTGAATGGGAATATCCAGATGGTCAGCTAATTTTTTCTGCGTTAATTCCATTGGTTCAAGATACTCTTTCATTAAAATCGTCCCGGGATGTGTGGTAATTCTGTTCTGTGGAATCATGGTTTTCACTTTTTTAATGATAATCAACAATAGCTACATCAAAAGCACTGGAATCTTCCCAATGAAAAACGATTCTCCATTGGGCATTAATTCGAATACTGTGATATCCTTTGTAATCTCCACGCAGTGCTTCTAATCTGTTGCCTGGAGGTGATCTTAAATCATCTAAAGAAGTGGCAGCATTCAGTATATCCAATTTGTAAATAGCTGAATCAAGGATTTGAACAGGTAATCTCCGAACTTTACTGCTCGAATTTCCATGAAACAGATCCGATGTTGCTTTATCTCCGAATGATTTGATCACTCTTTAATTTAATGGATTAACGGTATCCATGCAACGAAATTGTTTTGTGAATGTATAACGACCCCGCGTTTAAGCGACGAGTCTGGCTTTAGTTATAAAAGTTTCGAACCCTAAACGAAACCGCTTGAACCCCTTGCAATGTATATGATTTTCTAGCAAGTCCAGTAAATTTTGTTAATTAAATCAACGACTGTTGGTCCATCAGAACAACCTCCAACTTCAAGAGCATTCTTGTCTTTATCTGACTGGATTATTATCCATTTCTGAGTCGCTTCGTGAAAAAAGAGCTCTCCTTCTTCAATAATACCGATAGGCCAAATTTTTGATTCTTCAATATTCTGAACAACAATTTTTGGGTTATCAATTATGACTTCAAACTTAATATCACTACTTGTATTCGGGTGTTCTGCAAATTTATGTTGAAATAGATAAGTACCATTTGAAATAGGTAATTGGGCAGTACAACTAAAACATACAAAAATGAGAAAAAATAGATAGTAAGATTTCATGTTCTAAATACAAATTAACCCCCGGCGTTTAAGCGGTGAGTCTGGTTTTAATTATTAAAGTTTCGAACCCTAAACGAGATCGCTTTAAACGCTTGTTATACCTTCAGATTTATTAGATATACTACTTATCATAAGATTCTTTAACAGTCTGAATTCGTTCTTTTATATCATCAACTATTCTGGTTAGGCCGAAACCTTCGATTATTTCTAATGCATTTAAAATTGAAGACTTTTTCTCATCATAATGCCATTCAAGTAAAGTAGCGATTGAAGTTTTTTGAGTACTTGAAAGAGTAGCATAGGCGTTAGAAAAATGAAGTGGGCTTTCAAGGAAGACTTGTAATATTTCATCTTCCCACCACAGACCAAACAGATTTACAATTTCTAGTTCATCCTGGCCAGCTAATAGAAGCATATTTCTCATTACCAATTCATTATCCAAAGATTCAGAAACTATTCTCGCCTTTAAACCTTTTAGTTCATCCTCTTCAAATGGATAAAAAAAGTCATATTCCATCTCTAGCATTAAGCCATGTAGACTGACAAGCTTTTGAAAAGAATCAATTTTAAGTGAATCTTCAGAAATTAAAGTCTTCATGTAATCAAATAAAGTCGAAGCTAGAATCTCTCTTTCTTCATTCTTTGCAAATATCTTTTGATTTTCTTCCCATTCACTACCAAATCGTTCATTAATCTGATAAGGCTTTCCGTTCAAATAATTCCAGAATGTTTCTAAAATGGTAGCAGAGATATTGTCTGGATGGCTATAACCTCTTTCATAAAACCAAATGTATAAGTCTGACCCAGCCCACAAACCCCAATTATTACGAAGCCACATACCAAGCCCCAAATGATACCTAATTGTAGAGTTTGAACTAGGTAAATTTTTAATCTCAGCAATATCTTCATCAGATAATAGATTCTCTAACTCACAATGAGCTTCCTCAATATTTTCGGGGATATTAAGCCTGCTATTTAAACTGTCTGAAGCTTGAATATTGGATTGGCCATATACAACCGAACTGATGAACAAGAAGTAAAAAAAGAAACAATATTTAGGTTTTTGTACGATCATGTAGGCATAACGACCCGGCGTTTAAGCGGCGAGTCTGGTTTTAATTATTAAAGTTCCGAACCCTGTTCGAGTCCGCTTGAAACGCTTGTTATGTTGCTTATTCATAGGTTTTACCAGCCATGATTGCTTCTGCAAACAACTCCCAAGAAGGAGATACATTTTTGTCTTGGCTATCTGTTAACCAAGCTCTCATAGATTCAAGGAAACTTTCAATTGATGTATTTTCCCATCCACCTGCATCTGGACCGAAAGTTGAAGATTGGCTCTTTGCCTCAAGTTCTAAAGACTTCTTTCGATCTTCTTCCATGGCTTTTAGAAACTTCAAAAATGAATCGAATGTATCTACTTTTTCAGACATGTTTACAAGTTTAGTTGAAGCAACATAACGACCCGGCGTTTAAGGTACTGTGTTAAAATTCAAGAATAGAGTACAAAAATAATTATCTTT
>OJFP01000756.1_pt1 | contig 20548 bp, 15 predicted proteins | sample 1594141 | NCBI WGS metagenome assembly OJFP01 (sample SAMN05416843, study PRJEB24817) | seawater metagenome | isolation source: Sea water | place: Canada:Atlantic | collected 2013-07 | reverse complement strand
CTACACTATCCTCTTCGTCGGCAGCGTCAGATGTGTATAAGAGACAGGTTCCTAAACTGTCTTAGCACCGCCTGCCGAGGCGTCGGCAGAGGCCCGGCTATCGTCGTGGCTATGGTCGCTGCTTTGGGACCGGAGAGTCGAATAACCGCCACCCCGCCGCGACCAGGCGGAGTCGCGCGGGCTACGATGGTGTCTATCGCCATAATCCGCCTCCGTTAAAAGCCCCTTGTCAGGCGAACGCCTGACTGATCAGGAAGCCGTGTATTGGCGGGTGATGTGCCATTGCTGGAGGATCGACAGGATGTTGTTAACCACCCAGTAAAGCACCAGACCGGCGGGGAAGGTGAGGAAAAAGAAGGTGAAAACAATCGGCATCGCCATCATCACTTTCTGTTGTATCGGGTCAAGCTGGGTCGGGTTCATGCGCTGTTGAACCAGCATACTCACCCCCATAATAATCGGTAACACATAGTAGGGATCGGCCTGGGAGAGATCAGTGAGCCAGAGGACAAAGCCGGCCTGGCGCAATTCCACACTTTCAAGCAGTACCCAGTAAAGGGCGATAAATACTGGAATCTGAATAAGGATCGGCAAGCAACCACCCAGCGGATTGATTTTTTCCGTGCGGTAGAGCTCCATCATTTTCTGGTTTAACACGGTCTTGTCATCGGCATAAGCTTCACGCAGGGCGACCATTTTTGGCTGGACACCCTTCATTTTCGCCATTGACCGATAGCCGACCGTTGAGAGCGGGTAAAAGAACGCTTTCAGAATAACTGTAACGCCGATAATAGCCCAGCCCCAGTTGCCGAACAGCCCGTGTAACCATTTAAGTACCCAGAACACCGGTTGCGCGAGAAACGTCAACATGCCGAAGTCGGTGGCCAGCTCTAAACCCTGGGAAATAGCGGTTAGCCGGTGCTGTTCTTTTGGACCCAGGTATAGGGTTACTGCGTCGGATAATTCCTGGCCCGTCTGGACCGTATGACCAGGACTCAGGGTACCGACAGCATACCGCTGGGCCTCGAGAGCCCTGGTGTAGAAACGCTCTGTCTGTTCAGGGACAAGGGCTGTAACGAAATAGTGTTCAAGCATCGCTACCCAGCCATTGTCCGTGGGCAGCGCCATGGGCTGGTCATCAATGTCGTCGTAGCTGACCTTGTTGTATTTCTGGTCAGCCGTGTAATAAGCCGAACCCTCGTAGGAGGCCGGAGCAAAAAATGACCGTTCGGCGCCACTGCCCGGTGATCGAACCAGCTGATTATAGAAACGACCTTGCCAGGCGCGCTCAGACTGATTCGATAAGGTGGTTTCTATTTTTACCTGATAGCTGCCGCGTTTAAATCCGAGGCGTCTAACCGCAGTAATCCCATTCTCTAACCGGGCGGTGGCGACTATTTCCAGCTGATCTTTTCCGTCAGTCAGCTGGTAATTATCGGATTCGATCGTAAACAGGGTGTTGTGATTAGGAGCCTCCAGACTCTCGGGGCTAGCGACCAGCCCAGACTGGACGTAATACTGGCGTGCCGCACTGTCATCCAGAATAACCGTGAGTTCCTCCGGATTTTCCTGAGTCACCGGATATTGTTTTAGCCATGCTCGACGAGGTACGGCACCGCGGCTATCAATCTCGACGATAAGGGTATCGGTTTCTACCCGGACCGACCGGGAAGCCTGCTGGCTTAAGGTGTCGTAACTGCCTGCAGCGGGAAGTTCTGCCGGCGTTGCCACGGATTGACTGCCCGGCATCGAGTCGACATCTTCCTCAATATCAACTGGAGCAGGAATATCCGGATTAGCAACAGCCTGTGCCAACGGTTCGGGCTGATTTTCCTGCTGCCAGGATTCCCATATTTGCAGCAGAAGAAAAGCCAAAATGACAAAAAGGACGAGGCGAACAGTTTCCATATTCATCCGAAAGGTAGAGGTGACCGGTTAGGGGGTTTTATCGGGAATCGGATCGATTCCGCCTGCGGACCAGGGATTGCATCTTATTATTCGCAGAAAGGTCAACCAGATAGCCCGGGGCGCTGAGAATTCCTGCAAACACTGAAGACAATAGTCGGAACAACTGGGACTATACCGGCAACTGCTCCCCAGTAATGGACTCAGAAAATACCGGTACCCACGCACCAGATAGCTCAGCAGGTGATTAACCATCGCCAAGCCTTTGCCAGAGCTTATCCAGCGCATCCTTTACCTGGTCGGACTGAAATGACTTTATGTCTCGGCGCACTAGCAACACCAGATCAACGCCGGGAAGCTTTAATCGGTTGCGCCTAAAGCTTTCGCGGGCCTGGCGTCGAATCCGGTTTCGACCCACGGAAAGGCGCACATTTTTTTTGCTAATCACAAAGCCTAACCGGGGGTAGCCCAGCTGGTTTTCTCGGAAGAGCAGGGTAAATGGCGGGATTATTAAGCGAACAGGCTGTTCAAAAACCCGATCAAATTGATGTCGCTCTAAAAGTCGGTAGCATCGGTCAAAAGATTCGCTATCCGTATCGGCCTTTGACAACCCAGCGGTCAGTTTTAAACCGCGTTACGGGATTAGCCGTTTGCGACCTTTGGCTCTGCGAGCATTGATAACTTTGCGTCCCCCGAGAGTGCGCATACGTGCCCGGAACCCATGGGTTCTAGCCCGTTTAATCTGGCTTGGTTGAAATGTACGTTTCATTGGAATCCAATTGGTATTGGCCTGGCAAATAGCCGGGGCGAAAAAAATGGAACGCAAGGCTACCCGAGGCGACCCCGCCAGTCAAGATTTTCGCGGTAAATCCTGGTCGAAATCGACCCTTAACCTTGTATACACACCATCACGGTTACGGTTAAATTACCGGGGATAACGAACGGGTTCGTTTAACCATTTTGTACGGATAGAATTAGCCCTGTTAGTCCGCTAACAAAGCACCCGTTCAAACCCCAGTTTTATTCGCTACCGTATGAGCACTGACGATTTGTGGAATTCCTGCTTACTTGAACTACAACAGCGTCTTGGGTCTCAGGAATTCAACACCTGGATCAGACCGTTACAAAACGTAGAAGCGGACGAAGGTAACGTCACCCTGCTGGCGCCAAATCGGTTTGTCCTTGACTGGGTTAACGATAAGTACTACCACGACATTGAAGCCGTGCTTGCCAACCTCTCGGGCCAGCAAACCAAACTCACCATCAAACTGGGGTCAAGCCGGGGCAAGCCAGCGTCCAGAAGTCCCCTGAAGAAAACGGCCCTTAAACGGCTGACTGCCAAAAAGGACGACATCAAATTCAATGATGTCAGCCATAAACTCGATGAAAACCTCTCCTTCGATAATTTTATAGAGGGGAAATCCAACCAACTGTGTCGAGCAGCAGCATTACAGATCAGTAACGGCGACGAGACCGTGTATAACCCGTTGCTTATTTACGGGGGGGTGGGGCTTGGAAAAACCCACATCATGCACGCCTGTGGATTACGCATAAAGCAGCGGCAACCCGATCGGAAGGTCGTTTATTTACACGCTGAACGCTTCGTAGCGGATATGGTATCGTCCCTGCAGCACAATCGGATGGACCGATTCAAAAATTATTATCGTTCCGCCGACGTACTGCTGATAGACGATATTCAGTTTTTCGCCGGCAAAGAACGGTCACAGGAAGAATTTTTTCATATTTTCAATAGCTTGCTGGACGGCCGCAACCAGGTGATTCTGACCTGTGACCGGTATCCGAAAGACATCAAGGGTCTGGAAGACAGACTGATTTCTCGATTCGGCTGGGGCCTGAGTGTGGCGGTGGAGCCACCGGAGCTGGAAACGCGAATCGCTATCGTTAACAGCAAATCGATCCTGTCAGGGCAAAACCTGCCGGATGACGTTGCCTTTTATATTGCTAAAAACATTCACTCCAATGTGAGGGAGCTCGAAGGAGCTCTGCGGCGAGTAGAAGCCTACGCAAATTTCACTAACAACCCTATCTCCCTGGAACTTACCCGAGAAGCGCTCAAAGATATCCTGGCGGCTCAGAGCAGGACCATCACGGTCGAAAGCATCCAGAAAGTCGTCGCTGAATACTTCAGGATAAAAATTTCCGACCTTCACTCGAAAAGCCGTAAACGAGTCATCACTCGTCCCCGGCAAATTGCCATGTGTCTGTCGAAGGAACTAACCAGTTGTAGCCTGCCAGAAATAGGATCAGCGTTTGGGGGTCGCGACCATACCACCGTCATCCATGCCTGCGAGCGGGTCAACGATCTCAAAAATAGTGACGCTAACCTCGCTGAAGATTATCAACTACTAGTGAGGACACTTTCTGCTTAGTGATCGCCTGTGCATAAGACAACCGGAAACTGTGGATAACCTGATGAATGATGAAAAGACCCCCTGGTTATCCCGATTCATACCCGGATATACACAGATTGACCGCTCATTAAATCGGCATATGTTTTTGTTTTAAATGAATAAATTTAGTTATCCCCATAAACCGACGCCTAATAGTAATAATAGGTTTTTTATAAACTTAAAGTATTAATATTAATTATGGAATTTTCAGTCATAAGGGAACAACTCCTTCAACCACTCATGGTAGTCAGCTCTGTAGTGGAAAAAAGGCAAACACTGCCTATCTTATCCAACATACAGATCAAGATAGATGGGGGGCTTGCCACTCTTACCGCGACGGACCTTGAAGTGGAAATGTCCGCCAGAGTGCCATTGAAGGAATATTCGGATTCGTTGGAAACAACGGTGCCTGCCCGAAAACTGGTGGATATTTGCAAAGCCGCACCCGCCGGCTGCGAAGTTAAATTTGTGGTGGCTGCCGATAAAATTCGGGTGCTTGCCGGTCGGGCGAGGTTTACGCTGTCAGTAATGGATTCGCGGGAATATCCAACCATCAGCTTGACTGGCGATGCTTCCACAATTCAGTTAAGTAATTCGGAACTTCAACGAATACTTAGTCAAACGCAATTTGCGATGGCCCAGCAGGACGTTCGTTACTACCTGAACGGCCTGTTCTTTGATCTGCAAGGCAATAAGCTCACCGTCGTGGGGACCGAGGGACACCGGTTGGCGATGGCTAAATTTGAAGTCGACCAGGCGGTGGACAAAGACCGGCAGCTCATCGTGCCTCGTAAGACGGTGCTTGAAATGCTGCGATTGTTAGACGGTTCGGACGACGCGGTGCAACTTGTACTCGGGGACGATCACTTTATTTTTGAAAGCGGCTCCACCCTGTTTAAATCAAAATTGATCGAGGGTAATTTTCCTGACTATCGGCGGGTGATACCGAGTGGAGTGGATAACAAGCTGGTTTGTAAGCGCAAAGAACTGCGGGAGGTGCTGGGAAGAGTCGCCATTCTGGCGAATGAAAAGTACCGTGCTGTCCGGATGAAACTGAGCGCCGATAACCTCGCACTGTCGGCCCATAATCAGGAGAACGAGGAAGCGGAGGAAGACCTTGGAGTAACCTACAGTGGCGATGAGTTCGAAATAGGCTTTAATGCCAGTTACTTTCTAGACGTGCTCGGTGCCCTGACCACGGACGACGTCGAGATCAACTTCGGGGATTCAAACAGCAGCTGCCTGATCGTAGCCCCCGGCAGTGATCAGGCCCAATACGTTATTATGCCCATGCGCTTATGATTTAGATTTCCGTTGAATCTTTCAAATTTAACGGTTAGGAACTTTCGGAATATAGAGGGGCTTACCGTTTCCCTTTCACCCAAAATCAACTTCATTAGTGGATTAAACGGGGCAGGGAAATCTTCCATTCTGGAAGCCATTTATTTGTTAACCAATGGCCGTAGTTTCAGGGGAGGGTATCGACAGTCCCTTATCCGGGAAGGTTCATCCGGATTTTTGATAAAAGCATCGGCGATAGATAGAGACGATGTTAAGACCGAAATCCAGGTAGTCAGGGAGGGCCGTCAACAGAAATTAACGCTCAACGGCAATACAGTGAGAAATAGATCTACCCTGGTCAAACAGTTACCCCTGCTAGTCTTTTCGCAGGAAGTGCTGGCGGGGTTGATCGATACCTCACAGAGTAGAAGAAATATCCTGGACTGGTGTTTGTTTCACGTGGAACCCCACTATCACGCAGAGCTAGGTCAATACAAAACCTCCCTAGACCATTATGTGGCCGCCCTAAAATCCCCGTCGATGGATGAGTTGCATTGGATGGCGCTGTTAGCAGAGGTAGGAGAAAAGCTAACTGCTTTGAGAGCAGCAATGGCGGTAAGAGTCGGAGATCGGCTGAAGTCGCTACTTTCTTCGTTTAAGAATTTGCCTCTGGTGGAGATTGATTATCGGTTTGGCTGGAATGGCGCGAAGAGCCTGCTGAATGAGTTGGAGCTGCGGCGCGCAGATCATCTAAAATTAGGGTATTGTGCGGTGGGCCCTCATCGAAGTGATCTGAAATTCCATTCCAATAAGGGTGATTCAAAAAACTGGGCGTCAAGAGGGCAGACTAAGGCCTACTATTATTTATTGATTATCGCTGTCTTATCGGTGGTTGCTGAAGATACCGGTCGAGCACCGGTTTTCCTGGTTGATGATCTCTGGGCAGAGTTTGATGATGAGGTGGCAGAGTCCATGATTGGGGTTACCGCAGCGCTCGGTGGCCAAACTATTTATACCGGGACGGGCCTTTCTGAGGCAGTCAGGAAACATTTTGATTTGGCTCTGTTTCACGTGAAACAGGGTGTGTTGGTTTGAAAGACATTCACCAGACGAGCAATGGTTGAAATTATGAGTGAAGAATACAATTCCGAAAATATCAAAGTTCTAAAAGGGCTTGATGCAGTGAGAAAAAGGCCAGGGATGTATATCGGTGATACCGACGATGGCACAGGCCTGCATCACATGGTCTTTGAAGTGGTTGATAATTCGATTGATGAGGCTTTAGCGGGACATTGTGATCGCGTTGATGTGGTTCTTTACTCAGATGGTTCTGCCAGCGTCGCTGATAACGGTCGAGGGATCCCGGTTGATGTCCATGAGGAAGAGGGCATCACCGCGGCCGAGGTAATAATGACGACGCTCCATGCAGGGGGTAAGTTCGACGAAAATTCCTACAAAATATCCGGCGGCCTCCACGGTGTTGGTGTGTCGGTCGTTAATGCACTTTCAGAAGACCTCACCCTGGAAATCTGGAGAGAAGGTTTTCGGTTTGATCAAAAATATTCAAACGGTGATGCGCAGTCGAGGTTGGAAAAAAGAGAAGAGAGTTCAAAAACCGGCACTCGCGTAACCTTTTTGCCCAGCAAAAACATTTTTGGGGACGTGGAGTTTCACTACGATGTACTAGCTAAAAGGCTGCGAGAGCTATCGTTTTTGAATTCGGGCGTTGAAATTCAGCTAACGGATGAGCGAGTTGATCGAAATGAAACGTTTAAATTCATTGGCGGTATTCGGTCGTTTGTCGAGCATCTGAATTCGAGCAAAAACCCTCTACACAAAGACGTTATCGATATCACGGCTGAGAAAGAAGGTGTTTTTGTCGAGGTAGCGCTGCAGTGGAATGACCTCTATCAGGAATCAATCCTCTGTTTTACCAATAACATTCCCCAACGAGATGGCGGAACTCATCTGGCGGGCTTTCGTTCGGCGTTAACCCGTACCCTGAACCAGTACATCGATGCTGGAAATCCAAATGCTAAGAACAAAATACCAACCACTGGTGAAGATGTCCGCGAGGGGTTGACCACAGTACTGTCGGTGAAGGTGCCGGATCCAAAGTTTTCATCCCAAACCAAAGAAAAATTAGTCTCTTCGGAAGTGAAATCGGTTGTTGAATCGGTTGTGGGTCAAAAGCTAAGCGAATGGCTTGAGGAGCACCCTCAGGAAGCCAAGGCTATCGTCTCTAAAATTGTCGACTCAGCCCGAGCCAGAGAAGCTGCAAGAAAGGCGCGGGAAATGACGCGACGCAAGGGCGTCCTCGATATTGCCGGGCTACCAGGCAAACTGGCGGATTGTCAGGAGAAAGATCCTGCTTTGTCAGAAATTTACTTGGTGGAGGGCGATTCTGCAGGGGGTTCGGCCAAGCAGGCCCGGGATCGGAAGTTCCAGGCGATTTTGCCATTGAAGGGAAAAATTCTAAACGTAGAAAAGGCTCGTTTTGACAAAATGATCTCTTCTGCTGAGGTCGGCACTCTGATCACTGCACTGGGGTGTGGTATTGGCAGAGAAGAGTATGACCCCGATAAATTGCGCTACCACCGCATCATCATCATGACTGATGCCGATGTGGATGGTGCACATATCTGTACCTTGTTGCTCACTTTCTTTTATCGCCAAATGCCAGAGCTAATCGAGCGAGGCCATCTTTATATCGCCCAGCCACCCCTCTATAAAGTCAAAAAAGGTAAAGACGAGCGCTACCTGAAAGAGGAACCGGAACTCAATTTATATATCCTCAAGCTCGCGTTAAGGAATACCCAATTAAAACCTGACCCGGAGGGACAGGAACTGTCCGCAGCAGAGTTAGAATCGCTGGCAGAGTCTTACACGAGGGTCTTGTCGGTGTTTGATCGACTGGCTCGACAGTACGACAGACAGACCCTGGAAGCGATGCTCGAGGTTGCGCCGTTGACGGCTGAATTAGTAAGTGACCGAACAGAATTTGCTCGCTGGGCCGAAAACTTTGAGGTCGCGCTCGACACCAGTGTCAGCGCAACTTACCGGGCGAGTGTGGCCTCCCATGAAGGCCGTAACGACCTGCAGATAGAACGCACTGAATACGGATTAAGCAGCTTAGTTACCTTTACCCAGGGCGCGTTGGCTTCCGCCGATTTCCGAGTTATCGCTGAAATGGCCGAAAAACTGGACGGATTGATTAAACCTGGGGCAACGATTGAACTGGACGGAAAAGTACAGGCGATTAGCAATTTCGCTGCTGCCATGGAGTTTATTCTCACCCAGGGACGCAAAGGGCTAATGGTTCAGCGCTACAAGGGCCTGGGTGAAATGAACCCGGAACAGTTGTGGGAAACCACCATGGACTATGCCGAGCGGCGGCTGTTACAGGTGGATATAGAAGATGCCATTGGCGCGGACCAGATATTCACCACCCTCATGGGCGATGAGGTATCTCATCGACGCGAGTTTATCGAGGAAAATGCACTGGCGGTGGCTAACCTGGATGTCTAGAACATCGTTAACAGAAGCGAAGCTAACAAGGCAGCAAATTAAGATCGATGAGTAGGGGCAATCGACGAAACCTGCCCCAAAAAGAGCTAAACACCGACCTGGAGATTGAAGGGCCGGCAGACTGGTGCCGGTCCCGAATTTAGTTTGGGTCAGTTAATGACTAAATCGCCATTTTCGGTTCGCCCTTATTCCGGACCTTCCAGTAACTCCGTGAACGAGCATTCTTTTTCTGGGCAGACCTTTTCAGTCCCTCTTTTTTTGGTCGTCTTGATGGTGGTGATTGGAAACGAACATTCAGGGCAGGGCTCTGCAACCGGTTGGTTCCAGGTTGCGTAGTCACATTTGGGGTATTTGGAGCAGGAAAAAAACACCTTGCCACGCCGCGATTTTCTCTCCATCAACGACCCATCATCGCATTTTGGACAGCTCACCCCGGTATCTTTGGGTTTGTCGAGCGGTTCCAGATACTTACAGTCCGGGTAACCACTGCAACCTATAAATTTCCCGTACTTTCCCACCCGCACCAGTAAGGGTTTGTCACATTTTGGGCAGGTTCTATCCTGAATAATTTCCGGCTCGATCTGCTGTTCGGCGGAGTCGGCATTTCGGGTAAAGGAGCAGTCGGGATAGTTCGTGCACCCGATAAAATTTCCTCGTTTACCGAGTCTAAGCGCCAGTGGTTTCCCGCATTCGGGACAGTTTTCGTCCAGTAATTGTTGCGTAACATCCTTACGGGTAACGGTTTTTTCTATATCGACTACTTTTTCATGGAAGGGCTCCCAGAATCCCTCCAGCAGCGGAATCCACTTGCCCTCACCGCGGGCCACTGCATCCAGGTCGTCCTCCAGTTTAGCGGTGAAATCATAATCAACGTACTGTGTGAAGTAGTTGGTTAGAAAGCGGTTGACGACCATACCGACATCGGTCGGGATAAACCGCTTTTTATCAAGTAACGCGTACTCACGCTGCTGCAATGTGGAGATGATGGACGCATAGGTGGATGGCCGCCCAATACCATGCTCCTCGAGTGTTTTGATCAGGGAAGCTTCGTTAAATCTCGGTGGTGGTTCGGTAAAATGCTGTTCGCATTCGATTCCAAGCAGCGCCAGCCGTTCACCCTCAGCCATTTTCGGTAATTGTTTCTGTTCTTCTTCGCCGTCACTTGCTGATTTATAGACAGACAGATACCCGGGTACCAGCAATACAGACCCGGTGGCGCGGAAGCTATCATTACTGCCCGCACTCATTTCTACCGTTACTAACTGAGACACCGACGGAATCATCTGGCAGGCGATGGTTCGCTGCCAGATCAAGGTATAAAGTTTTAACTGGTCAGCGCTCAGCGCCGATTTAATCTGAGAAGGCAATCGAGTCGCAGAGGACGGGCGAATTGCCTCGTGAGCCTCCTGAGCGTTTTTTGACCGGTTTTTAAAGGTTCTAGGCTTGTCCGGCAGACTATCGGCACCATATTCGGCGGTAATCACTTCGCGAATCTCCGCCACCGCTTCCTGAGCGAGTGAAACGGAATCAGTACGCATATAAGTGATCAGGCCGATACTCTCGCCGCCAATATCGATCCCTTCATAAAGTTGCTGGGCGATACGCATCGTGCGTTGGGCGGTAAATCCCAGTTTTCGCGAAGATTCCTGCTGCAGGGTTGAGGTAGTAAACGGTGGCAGCGGGTTGCGTTTTCGCTGCTTGGGTTTAACTTCCGTGACCGTTAGAAACCCGCCGGCCTTTTCGGTAAGGCTGTCGGTTGCAGACCTGGCCTGATCACCGGCTGAAAAGCTGAACTGATCGAGGGCTTCACCGTCATATCGCACTAGTTTGGCAGCGAATTTACGGTCCTGGGTTTCTACCTCTGCTTCAATGGTCCAGTATTCCCGAGGGACGAATTTCTCTATTTCTAACTCGCGTTCGGCAATTAAACGTAGTGCAGGACTCTGCACTCTACCGGCGGATAACCCGGGGCGAATTTTTCGCCATAAGAGCGGAGAAATATTGAAACCAACCAGATAATCGAGTGCTCGTCGCGCTTGCTGGGCGTTGACCAGATCCATCTGTATTTCGCCTGGATTAGCGACCGCGTCGTTGACTGCCTTGTCAGTAATTTCATTAAAAACAACGCGCTTTACTGTTTTTCCTTTCAGCAGCCCCTGGTTGTCCAGTTCCTCGCAAAGGTGCCAGGCAATGGCTTCTCCCTCACGATCTGGATCAGTGGCCAGCAACAGTTCGGAAGCGGGCTTTAGCGCCTTGGCAATCGCCTGAACGTGTTTACCGTTGCGTTCAATAGGCTGGTAATTCATATGAAAGCCATTGCGGTAGTCGACCGCCCCTTCTTTGGCGATCAGATCACGGACATGGCCATAAGAAGCCAGTACTTTGTAATCTTTACCGAGGTAGCGGTTGATTGTCTTTGCTTTGGCCGGTGATTCGACCACCACGACGCTGGTTACCATAGGATTAATTTTGACCGTTAAAAGTTAGATGTCGAAGAGGGAAGGGGAAACGCCAAAGAGTTAATGAATATCCGCGCCAGGTTCCGCAAAAATTAGCTGTTCCAGTGCGACAAACTGGCTAATCCGGGATGCTCGATTGAAAGAAACCATCAACACCACCCACCGGACCTGTTCCATACTGAGCTCATCATCCGCGCATTCAAGGGCGATTAGTCGATCAAGGATGAGTTCGAAGGTGACAGAATCGATAAGATCGCTGGTTTGCAGAGAGATCAGAAAGCTCTGCGCTTCAAAGGAGAGCCGAGCTCGTTCCTGATCGCTAAACACACGAGTAGCATTGCTTTTTTCAAAACCAGTAACCAGGTCATTGCTCTCAACCTGCTCCGCCAGGTCATCCAGCCATCCCCATGCTCGCCCAATATCGGAGGAGTTAAACCCCGCCAACACCAGTTCGCTGGTCAGCCATTGTCGTTCGTTGTCGTCAGCCTGACTGCTATCGTACTCCTCTAGCAGGTAAATCAGGACGTCGAGCATGGATTGTTTCATCAATGTTTCCAAATCAGGAGCGGCTGTATCGGCCGCCGGGCTGGCCAGTGATCTGATCACTTAATTCTAAAGATAACAGAATGGAAGAAACTTCAGCCGCCGTCAATTGAGTATCGATGATGATCTCGTCAATTGTGCTACTGGCGTAGCCGATACTCTCCAGCACCTTTGCCTCCTGTGGGGACGTTTCAACTGTGGAGACTGTCGAGTTTTCTGCTGCGAGGTAAGGTTTTAACTGAGGAGATATCTCCGCCAAAATGTCGTCAATTGTCTCCGTGAGCTGGGCGCCATCCCTGATTAACCGATGGCAGCCCTTACTGTGCGGGTTGTCCAGGTCACCAGGAATCGCAAAAACTGACCGGCCTTGCTCTGCCGCCATCCGAGCGGTAATTAAAGACCCGCTTTTGACGGTCGCTTCGATCACCAGGGTGCCGAGCGACAGTCCACTGATGATTCGATTGCGCTTGGGGAAGTTTGCCGCCAGTGGTCCGGCAGACAATGGCTGCTCGGACACGATGGCACCCCCTCGTTCAATAATGGCCTCGGCCAGCCCCTTATTTTGCCTGGGATAAATAGTGTTTAATCCATTTCCGAGTACCGCAATGGTTGAACCATCCCGACTTAAGGTCCCCTCGTGGGCGGCCTGGTCGATTCCCAGTGCTAATCCACTGGTGATGGTGATTCCCAAATTGGCGAGTTCTCCGGCAAACCCATGGCTTCGCCGGCATCCCCGTGAAGATGCGTTGCGACTGCCCACGATTGCCAACTGAGGTTCGTGAAGAACCTGCGGCTGGCCTAACATGTAAAGCAGTGGCGGTGGGTCGAAAACCTGTTTGAGTAAACTGGGGTATTGCGGACTTTCATAGGGCAGCAGGTGCTGTCCACTACCCTCAAAAAAAGATAATTCGTCGCTGAAATCAACAGGATTAACCGGCTGACGAAGATATTCAAAAAAAGCGGTACTGCCGGCAAAATTTCGCAACACAGAGCCGATTTGCCCCGATGATGCAGAATAAGTCTTTTCTGCCGTTCCAAAATAATCGATGAGCTTTTTGAACCGCCCGGGTCCGATAGCCGGTGCCCGGCTAAGCGCCAGGGAATAGAGTACGGATTCCCGAAAAGAAGCGGTTGAGGGACCGCTAATTAACCAGCTCCACCGATTGCTTTGTCTTTTATGGTGATGGCAGCGGTGGAAGACATGATCAGGCCGAAACTCACCCTGTCAAAGCTCTTGAAAACCAGCAGCGTGCCGGCCCGTTCATCGGGTAAATTTACCCATTCAGCTGCCGCGGGATCATACAGGTCTGGCGGGCTTTTAAAGACACGCAGCACGTGGCCGGGCTTAACGCCATTGGTCATGCCACGATCAATCACCACAACGTTGTATTGACCAATCTGGCTAACACCATCGACGACATCGATTATATGGGCAACCACATCGTCATCGGCTGGTCGAGGATTAAAGTTGGGTTCAATAACGTTTTTATCCCGCGGCAGGATGACGTCGCCGGGCAGAATTTCTCGTTTTGAATGAGTGATTAACAGCTTTGCCGGATCGCCACCCTTAACCAGGGAGGAGGAACCGATATAAAGCGCCGCGTGACCGAGGGCTTCATCAGTTACTGCGTCGGCATAAGGAGATCCGAGCCGAAAAACATCAAAATCGTCGCCCTCTGGTAGTTTGCGGGCATAAACCTGGTCACCAGCACCGCTTATCACGTGCTCGCCAATGCCGCTGAGTATGTAGGGGTAATCCGCCGAGTTACCGCTGTCAACCACGGTGGAATTTTCCAGGAACTGTGCAATTTCATTTAACGGAATGAGGGGGATCGATTGATCGATCGGTTCGCTAACCACCGTCGGCGAGAGGTTTTTGTTGAAATCGGTTACCGGGTTGACGACTAACCTGATACCGTCCTCGGTCTGTACCAACGCAATCACATCACCCGGATAAATCAGGTGGGGGTTTTCAATCTGTCGGTTGTTTTGCCAGATACCCGGCCAGCGCCAGGGATTCTCCAGAAACATATCGGCTATTTTCCAGAGGGAGTCTCCCGCCTGTACCACGTACTGTTGGGGAGAATCAGGTTTGGCCTCGACGGCCTCCTCTGCGATAGCCAGATGGCTGGCTAAAAAGGTGATTGTCAGCAATCCGACCAGCTTCTTGATAGTCATGCTATTTCTCTATCGGTACAATTTACGTTTCTACAGGGATTTTCAGTAACACGTTTATAAAAGTTAAATTCTGGTGGTTTTCAACGTGTTATCGAAAACAATTTATGTGATTACAGAATAAACGCCCCTAAACCCTATGTCTACATTAACTATTTTAGAATTCCCCGATGAGCGGTTACGCCATTGTGCCGAGCCAGTCTCGTTTCCTGATGATCGACTGGAAAACCTGATTGCCGATATGGCGGTGGCCATGTACGCGGCTCCCGGCATTGGTCTGGCGGCGACTCAGGTTAACCGCCCGTTACGCCTGTTCATAATGGATTTGAGTAAGGAGCAAAACCAGCTTCAGGTATTTGTTAATCCGGAAATTCTTGAAAATCAGGGGGTGACCAGTAGCGAGGAGGGTTGCCTCTCGGTTCCGGGGATGTATGAGACCGTCGAACGCAGCGAAGAAATTTTACTCTCCTGGTGTAATCAGCAGGGCGAGCGTCAGCAACAGCGGTTTGAAGGTCTGGAGGCTATCTGCATTCAACACGAGCTGGATCACCTTGATGGCAAACTGTTTGTGGACCATATCTCCCGTCTTAAACGAGACCGCATTCGTAAAAAATTACTGAAGCTTAAAACCCAGTCTGAGGTGGCCTGATTCTGGATATCTTATTTGCCGGCACGCCGGCCTTTGCAGTTCCCTGCTTAGAGGCGATTGTCCAGGCCGGCCATCAGGTTAAAGCCGTTTATACACAGCCCGACAGGCACCGGGGTAGAGGCCGAAAAGTTAAACCCGGTGAGGTTAAGAAAGCGGCGTTAGCGCTGGGACTATCGGTGCGCCAACCGGCGAGAATCGCCGATGATCTACTGCAAATACGCAATGACCAGGCGGATCTTCTGGTCGTGGTCGCCTACGGTCAAATTTTGCCTGAAGCATTGTTACAGTTGCCTCGTTTAGGCGCCGTTAATGTCCACGCATCGCTGTTACCTCGGTGGAGGGGTGCGGCACCGATTCAGCGCGCTATTCTGGCCGGTGACCGTGAAAGCGGGATAACCTTGATGCAGATGGAAGCCGGCCTGGATACCGGGCCGATGCTGTTAAGGGAACCCTGTGACATATTGCCTGACGATACGGCGGGCACACTTGAAGGCCGTTTGGCCCAGATTGGAGCGACCTGTCTGGTAGTCGGGCTATCCAGGATGAGCGAGGGTGACTTAACAGGGGTTGTGCAGCCGGCAGAAGGGATGACCTACGCCCACAAAATTGACAAGTCTGAGGCCAACATGGACTGGGCAGCGCCTGCGGTAATGGTGGACCGCCAGATCAGAGCGTTCAATCCCGTACCGGGGGCCTTTTCACATGTTGGCGGAGTGCGGCTGAAAATTTTGGCCGGTGAGATGACTGAAACCAGCGTTGCGGCAGAACCGGGGACATTGGTAGAAGTTAGCCCGCAAGGATTGGGAGTGGCCACGGCAGACCGGGTATTCCGTGTCGCAGAGGTGCAACCCGCCGGTGGCCGAGCGATGGCGGTCAGGGACTTTCTCAATGCTCACCAGCTAGAGATTGGTAACCGGTTTGAAAGAGATTTTATCCCGGGGAGTTGACCGGGATCCTCCTTGAACAGAGCAGATAGCTTTAGACTGCGATAATTAACTTGAGTGGGTGGAATGGCAATCGTTAACATCGCGGTATCACGGGGGATAGCAGTATGCGCGTGCTGATACTCGGAGCGGGCCAGGTAGGAAGTACGGTTGCTGAGACCCTGGTTGACGAGGAAAACGATGTCACCATCGTCGACTCCGATGCCGTTGCCCTGCAGGCGTTGGAGGATCGCCTGGATTTGCGCGCCATTCAGGGCCATGCGGCTAACCCGGCCGTGCTCGAAGCCGCCGGCGCGCGGCAAGCAGATATGTTGCTGGCGGTGACCAGTAACGATGAAACCAACATGGTTGCCTGCCAGATCGCTTATGCGCTATTCCATACTCCGACCCGCATTGCCAGAGTGCGTCAGCAGGCCTATCTTGAGGCCGAAGAACTGTTTGAACGTCAGGCCTTTCATATCGATGTCCTGATTAACCCGGAGCAGTTAGTTACGGATTACGTACAGCAGCTGATTCTCTATCCAGGTTCCTTGCAGGTGCTCGATTTTGCCGATGGCCGGGTAAAGCTGGTGGCCATGCATGCCTACGAAGGGGGGCCAATGGTCGGTAGCCGACTGGCGACTATTCGGGAGCATATTCCCAAGCAGGATACCCGGGTTGCTGCTATTTACCGTGACGGCGAATCGATCAGCCCGACCGGCGATACGGTGATTGAAGCCAATGACGAGGTGTTTTTTTTAGCGGCAACGCCGGATATTCGTAAGGTAATGAGTGAATTTGCGCCTTCGCAAAAAAGTGTTAAGCGGGTGGTCATCGCCGGAGGGGGAAATATCGGCATGCGGCTGGCCGCCGCGTTAGAGGGTCAATATAACGTCAAGTTAATCGAGCGGTCGGTGGAGCGGGCCCAGTACCTGGCAGAGGAGCTCAAAAATACGCTCGTATTCGTTGGAAACGGTGCCGATGAGGAGTTGCTGGATGCCGAAAGCATCGAAAACACCGATGTGTTTTGTGCGGTTACCAACGACGAAGAAGCGAATATTCTTTCCGCCATGCTGGCAAAAAGACGGGGCGCTAAACGGGTTATGGCGATCATCAATCGAGCTTCCTATGTTGAACTGGTTCAACTTAGCGACATTGATGTTGCCGTATCGCCGAAGCTTGCTACGATCAGTCGACTGCTGTCCCATGTTCGTCAGGGTGATGTCGTCATTGGGCACTCCCTGCGCCGCGGGGTTGCCGAGGCAATCGAGGCCGTAGCCCACGGTGATGCAGAGCATTCGCAGGTGGTAGGTAAAGCCATTGGCGATATAGTCCTGCCGCCAGGGACCACCATCGGTGCCGTAGTGCGCGGAGAACAGGTGTTGATCAGTCATCACGATATCGTGATACAGACTGGTGACCATATGATTTTGTTCATGGTCGATAAACGCCACATCAAAGCGGTCGAAGCCCTGTTTGACATATCCAGTCCGCGTAAGCGGCGGTTTTTCTAGCCTTACGGCTACCGATGCATTTCCTCTCTATTCAGCGGATTTTTGGTGTTTTACTGCTGGTTTTTAGCATCACCCAAATACCCCCGGCTCTGATCGCCCTTTTTGTTGGTGATGGCAGCACGACGGCGTTTGTATCGGCGTATTTAATTACCATGCTAACGGGACTGCTCCTGTGGATGCCGGTGCGACGGCGCAGTGATGAGCTGGGCACTAAAGAGGGGTTTCTGGTCGTTGCCCTGTTCTGGGTGGTGCTGGCGCTGTTCGGTGCTTTGCCGTTGTATATCGCTCCCCACCCAAACCTCACGGTGACCGATGCCGTGTTTGAGTCGATGTCAGGATTAACCACGACCGGTGCCACCATTATGGTCGGGATCGACGACCTGCCGTTGTCAATTCGCTATTACCGTCAGCAACTGCAGTGGCTGGGGGGTATGGGAATTATCGTGCTGGCGGTGGCAGTGTTACCGATGCTCGGCATTGGTGGTATGCAGCTGTATAAGGCAGAGATCGCGGGTCCGGTAAAAAATAGCAAGCTCACGGCCCGTATTACTGAAACGGCCAAGGCGCTCTGGTACATCTACCTGGGTTTAACGCTCGCCTGTGGGCTGGCTTACTGGTTGGCGGGGATGACGCCGTTTGATGCGATTTGTCACGCGTTTTCAACGGTGGCGATCGGTGGATTCTCCACGCACGATGCCAGCCTCGGCTGGTTTGATAACCAGGCCATCGAGACCGTAGCGATATTTTTTATGCTGCTTGCGGGGATGAATTTTTCCCTGCATTTTTTCTCGTTGCGGGGCATGAGTCTGCGTCCTTATTTTGCCGATGCAGAGTTGAAAGCTTACCTGTTCCTGTTATCGGTGGTTAGTTTTGTCACCGTTGTTTACCTTTACATTACTAATGTGGCGCCGAACTGGCCTGAAGCCATCCGCCTCGGGTTATTTCAGACCATCTCTATCGGCACCACGACTGGGTTTGCGATAACGCCTCATCACCAATGGCCCGGCGCTCTGCCGATCATGTTGCTGATGCTCGCCTTTGTGGGCGGTTGTGCCGGGTCTACGGCGGGCGGCATCAAGGTTATTCGAGCGCTGCTGCTCTACCGTCAGGGAGTACGCGAGGTCATCAAGGTCGTGCATCCGAACGCGATGATCGCGGTGAAAATCGGCCGGGATGTTTTACCGAGCCGGGTGATTGAATCCGTCTGGGGGTTTTTCTCAGTTTATGTCGCGGTCTTCGTATTTATGTATCTGTTGCTGGCGACAACCGAGCCGGATCTGGTGACGGCCTTTTCTGCGGTCGCTGCCTGTATCACCAATTTGGGCCCCGGTTTGGGGGAGGTGGGCAGTAATTTTGCCTCGGTGAATCAAATCGGTAAGTGGGTGTTGTGCATGGCGATGCTGTTGGGGCGGTTAGAAGTATTCACCCTCCTGGTATTGTTTACGCCGACTTTCTGGCGGCAATAATCATGGGGACTGGTTTTGTCTGCCTGTATTCATAAGTTGTTAAAAAACCCGTTTTTGGTAGTGGTCTGGACCCTGGTATTACTGGCAACAAACATCGGGTCGGTTCGGGCGGAGGAACCAGTGGATCATTTCCTTTCAGCCTATTCAGGCCGTCACCTAATTCAACCAGCCCCAGCCTTTGCCGATCTCTCGTTGGATCAGGCGTATCAATTTCAGCGGCACTACGTGCATCGGTTATCCACCCGGCTAGGTTCACAGCGGGGCTATAAGGTGGCGATGAGTTCATTAGCTGCGCAGCGCCATTTTGGTGTGTCAGAACCCCTGTATGGGGTGCTGCTCAATGACATGCTGCTGCAATCGCCCGCTCGGCTACCGGTTAGATTTGGTGCAAGAGGGCTGCTTGAGGCCGATTTGTTAGTCCGGGTGAAAGATAACGGGATTAATGAGGTCACCGCGATTGAAGAGCTGCTTAGCCACCTGGATGCGGTGATCCCCTTCGTTGAACTGCCGGACCCCCTGTGGTCTGGCCCCCTGTCTGCGGCACCGTTGGTGGCGGTCAACTGTGGCGCGAGGTATGGGGTTTTAGGGGCGCCGGTGGCGCTTAATGAAGACTCCAGCTGGCACCAGCGGTTGGCTGAATTCAGTGTTGAGTTGCGCGGGCCCGCGGGTGAGCTGCTAGCTGCCGGCAGCGGGGACGCATTGCTGGGGCACCCGCTGGAGGCGGTATTCTGGCTGGTTAGACGCCTGCGCCAGGATGGCCTGGCGCTGAACCCGGGTGATTTATTGTCTCTGGGTAGCCTGACTCCGCCGAGCAAGCCTGAATCGGGCTTTTATCAGGCGATATACAGTGGCCTGGATCCAGCCGGGCCAACGACCGTTAGCATCGAATTTTATCCAGCAAAATAGCGCCGCTACTGATCCAGAAAATGGATGCTAACGCTGCCGTCGCTAAAACGCTTATCCGCCAGTATCCGTTGGTGTAACGGAATATTACAGGTGATGCCATCGATAATAATCTCGCCCAGCGCCGCCGACATCCGGCGAATGGCGCCGTCACGGTCTTCGCTGTGCACGATCAATTTGCCGATCATTGAATCGTAATTGGGCGGTACGGTGTAGCCGGAATAGAGGTGAGAATCCATGCGTACGCCGGGACCGCCCGGGGCATGGTAATGGGTGACCTGGCCGGGTGCTGGCATAAAGGTATCCGGATCTTCAGCGTTAATTCGGCACTCGATCGCATGACCGCGAATCTCGATGTCCTCCTGCCGGTAGGTTAGTGGCTGACCAGCCGCGATTTTTAGCTGTTCCTTAATGATATCGATTCCGGTGATCGCCTCGGTTACCGGGTGTTCTACCTGCACGCGGGTATTCATTTCTATGAAGTAGAACTCGCCATTTTCGTAGAGAAACTCAAATGTGCCAGCGCCGCGGTACTTGATCTGTTCACAAACACGGACACAGAGCGCGCCAATACGGTCGCGGGTTTCGGCATCGATTCCCGGAGCGGGAGCTTCTTCGATCACCTTCTGGTGGCGCCGTTGAATAGAACAGTCCCGCTCCCCCAGGTGGATAGCGTTGCCGTTGCCGTCCGCTAAAACCTGAAATTCAATATGGCGCGGATTGGCAAGGAACTTTTCCATGCTGTCTCTTATACACATCTGACGCTGCCGACGAAGAGGATAGTGTAGATC
>OJFP01000752.1_pt1 | contig 20600 bp, 9 predicted proteins | sample 1594141 | NCBI WGS metagenome assembly OJFP01 (sample SAMN05416843, study PRJEB24817) | seawater metagenome | isolation source: Sea water | place: Canada:Atlantic | collected 2013-07 | reverse complement strand
GGCTCGGAGATGTGTATAAGAGACAGCTTTTGGAATGACCAGCGGCACCAATGGGTGCTCCGTCGATGGCACGCTCACTTACGGTGGTACTTCCCTGCTGGCTCAGGTCATGGATGAGTTCGCCGAAGATGTGGCAATGGGTCACGGCGATGCCCTGGATGCCGTTGCCCTGACGCTGGGAATTGAGGCCCAGGATCGGCCAACCTTTGCTCGAGTCGCGCATGAAAACTTTAATGCACTGTTTCCAACTGAAAATGTTTCGGCGGAAGAGCTCATGGCATCGATCAACACGATGATGATGCAGCATTCTGAGCTGGCTAAATACTCGGTTTAATCGGCTGACCCTTACCCCGTACTGCCTGCAGTACGGGGTATTTTTTTGCCCTGGATTTATTCCTGCCCAGGCCGGTTTCCCGGCCCGATTGAGCATCTCAGCTCGACACCAGCCATGAACTTGAATCGATTCATTCAGATTGCCAGCGTTTTCCTGATTACCACTGCCAACCTCCATGCGCGTCCTGCTGACCCGTATCTGGATGGGTTGCAGGCCCGAGCCAGTGAACAGCTGTTGTGGACAGAGCCTGGCTGGTTAAACCTGCTGCATTATCGAGTAGGCACGAGTCCAGTTTTGGGCGTAGGGGGGAGTCGTTATTCCAGTTTTGTGGATGATGACAAGTTTTTTCTCGCCGAGGGCGGCAAAAACGACCCAGCGGCAGAAATGGCCGCGACGCTCAGTGGCTTTTTCAGCGACCATCCGCCCGGCGATGACCACCCGCTTTGCCGCTATCCCGCGCGGTTAGCGTGGCTGGATAACCACCTGAATATCGACCGATCCCGATTGCCGCGCGTTGAGTGTCCGCTTTATCAGCAATGGCGGAGCCTGGTTGACGCGGATAGCGTGGTGCTGGTGTTTCCAGCCCATCACCTCAACAGCCCTTCGTCGATGTTCGGCCACACATTACTTCGCCTGGATACCCGACAGGGCGGGCAGCAATCTGACTGGCTGGCTTATGCCGTTAATTTTGGCGCAAACGTGCCGGCCAGTGATAACTCGCTGCTTTACGCGTTTCGGGGCCTGACCGGTGGCTACCCTGGGCAGTTTATTGTGGCCCCTTATTTTAAAAAAATTCAGGAATACAACCGGGACGAAAATCGGGATATCTGGGAATATCCCCTTAATTTGAGCGCACAGGAGACCGACCGATTAGTTACCCACCTATGGGAATTAAAGGAAATCAATTTTGACTACTTCTTCTTCACTGAAAACTGCTCGTACCGGCTTTTAGAACTCCTTCAGATTGCGCGCCCATCGGTCGAACTGACCGATGAGTTTCTGTTCACCGCCATTCCCATTGATACTGTTCGTAGTGTGGAGCGGGCTGGATTGATAGCAGCAACCAATTATCGGCCATCCCTGGCCAGTGAGCTCACGAACCACCTGACCCGGTTGCCGGACAAGCTTCACCCATTGGTTGCCCGGCTTGCTGAAGATGTCGTGGTGACTCAGACGGAAGCGTTTACCCGGCTCTCCCGCGATGATCAATACCTGTCTCTTCAGGCGGCTTATCAGGCCGTACGTTACCAGCAGGGGAAGAAAGTCCGAGATCAGACTCAGGCCAGAAACAGCCTTGCCCTGTTGGCAAAGCTTAATGAGTTCCCAGTCGCGAAACGGATAGAGGTTGCGGTACCGGTAGCGCCACAAAAAAGTCATCAAAGTCGACGGCTAGCCCTGACATTGGGGCGTGACGCTGATCGAAATTACACCCAACTGGATTTACGGCTCGGTTATCACAGCCTGCTCGACAATAGTTATGGATTTTTGAAAGGCGCGCAAATCAATATGGCGAATACGGCCATCCGCCATTATGAGGATGGTGGTTTGAAACTGGAACGACTGGATCTGGCCGATGTATTTTCGTTGACTAAAAAGGATCAGTTTTTTGACGCGCTTTCCTGGCGCGTATACGGGGGGCTGGAGCGCATTAATGTGGCTGACAGGCGACCGCTGGCGGCCCATATTACGGGCGGTGGTGGTTATGCGTTTGATCTGCGCGGGACCACGGTTTATGGTCTGCTCAGCGCACGAGTAGAGCACAATCGCGACTTCGATGATCCGGCAGAATTGGCCGCGGGTGGTGAACTAGGCTGGCTTTATAAAAGTGCCCCCGGGACCGGTCTGGTGACCCTTTCTGGCCTGGAATTTTCGGGTGGCGAACAGCGCATGGCGATGACCTGGGAGCAAAATATGGTGTTGTCGGTGAATACCTCACTCCGTTTCCGCGCAGACCGGCGCTGGTATGACAGTTATACGGGTAGTGAGCTGTCGCTCGGCTACCATGTTTTTTTTAGATAACGGAATGAGCAATACCGTCACCGTCGAAAAGTCTGTATTACTGCGCATGAGTAGAACAGTAGGCCTAACACTGCTGCTCAGCACTCTGATCGGCTGCACAGGCATGTTTTTTTACCCGGCGGAGACCTTTGTACAAACACCGACGACGCTCGGTCTGGAATACGATGATATTCAACTGACGGCGGCCGATGGCACGCAGCTGCATGGCTGGTTTCTGCCTGCCGGTGGGTCCCCTCGGGGAACCCTACTGTTTCTTCACGGTAATGCGGAAAACATCAGCACTCATATGAATAATGTGAGCTGGCTACCGGCCGCCGGTTATCAAGTCCTGCTACTCGATTACCGAGGCTATGGACGTTCTGCCGGCAGCCCTGAACTTACCGGGGTTTTGCAGGATATAGACGCGGCAATTAGCTGGCTGGTAGAAACCCCTGAAGTGGCTGATCAGCCGCTCTATATTCTTGGGCAAAGTCTCGGTGCCAGTTTGATGTTCGCGGCGGTAGCCCGGCGAGCTGACCAGCACAAACTGTGCGCGCTGGTCAGTGACGCCGCCTTTACCCGTTATGGCGACATTGTTCGTCAGGTCGCCGCGCGATCCTGGTTAACCTGGCCGTTACAACACCCGCTGGCCTGGCTGCTGGATAGCGACTACGATCCGGTGGATGCTTTGACGACAATGAGTGACCTACCCATACTGTTTTTTCACAGTCGTGATGACGAAATTATTCCGCATAGTCACCTCGACGAATTGATTAGCTACCACCGGGGGCACTCCCGGCGGGTGGAAACGGCTGGACCGCATACCGCTACCTTTAACAAAGTAGAGAACCGCTCGCAGATGTTAGATTTTCTGTCCAGCCATCGGTGTGCCGGCGCCTAGTAGGACTGGATCAGCCCAGTTGGGGTTGGTTAGTACGGCGGTATTGGGCGATATCAAAGATTGGTCGGCGGGAATCTGGGGAGAGGTGGTGGTCGAAACAGAGCGGTTTAAACAGCAGTTATTACATTTGAAGGTCGAACTAGAAGAGCAACAACTAGACAATGAATCGGCCGATAAACCGATAGAACTCGATCAGGCTCGGTTGGGCAGACTGTCGCGGATGGATGCCCTGCAGGGCCAGCAAATGCTACAGGAGCTGGCACGACGGCAGCGGGCTAAATTATTAGCTATTGACGCTGCCCTGCGGCGGATCGAGGCGGGCGACTATGGCGACTGCTTCGTTTGCGCAGAACCCATCGATCCGCGGCGGCTAACGGTTGATCCCACGGCGACCCGTTGTGTTAGCTGCGTGGACGGTTGAATCGTTACCAGGCTTCCAGGACTTCGGATTCTGGGAATTCCAGGCCGACCCGGTCCCACACTTCGGTTACCCGGCGTATCACCGGTGCTGCCATGTCAAACCAGTCCGGGTGACGATCACGCTTGTCGAACACCTTAAACTCTTCAGGTTTCAGCCCGCTGGCGAAACGGTGCTGAAATCCCTGTGAGGTTGCCATCATCCGCTCCTGGTTGTAGGGCACAATCTGAATATTGCGGTTGGCACTGAGGCCGGTAGTGGCCACGTAGTAGTGATACTGCTCCCAATAGCGCAGGTAGGCGTCAAAATAATCCATCTGCGCGATAGCTTCTGGACTACTCCCAGTGTATTCAAGGTCGCGTCTTACCCATTCCTCAATGTTCCCCCGGACCTGGAATTTGCCACCTTCCGGAAATCCACCGGATTTCTCGTAAGTAGAAATACAGGAAGTTACCGGGTGGCGGACAGTGAGGATATGCTCCACCGATTCACCGAGTACCCGATGAAAAAAACCGCCCGCGTAAGAGCCCTTGAGGAGCTTTTTTGGCACAATGATTTTGCCGGTGTGGGGTTTGGCGTTGCCAAAAAACATTTCGACCATGGTCAGGTATTCGGCCATGGTCTGCAGGCTACTGATCCAGCTGTTGACACCGGGCTGGAAACGAAACGGCGAGGCCTCAGGAAATCCATCGTGAGCGATTACATTGGGTACTTTTTCCGGGTCGTAGCCGAGAGACCGAAACAGTTCTTTAGTCAGGTAAGAACCCCCGTGGCGTGGCACCCCGATGATGTTGATGAAGTGAAAACGGAACTGGAGATCGCGGATTTTGTCGGTGTCTCCGGTCATTAGCGCAATCAATAACTCATAAGCGCGTTTGACCTTCTCCTGCCCAGCCGGTGATTCGATCACCAGTTTGGCGTTTTCCGCCGCCTGTTTGATCACATCACGCTGCTCAGTGCTGAGTTCTTCGCTGAGTTGATCGTGCCATTTGGCTTCTTTAAAGTTTCCGCCGGCAAGGGATTGGCGGAGGAAATCAACAAATACCGGTGACACCGGCAACTGGCGATCAGTAAGACGAATATCAACACCCATGGGGATCTCTTCTGGTTATCGTTACGGGAATAGTGTCAATAATAGCGGCTGCTCAACCGCTATCAGTAAATAAACTGGCTTTTTAGGGGGAAGATGCCCGACTTATTTAGTTTAACGGATTCTCTTTTTCGGGGTTGGTAGGAGTCCCATTAGCGGTTCGGTCAACGAGCCGGCGGAAATTATTTAACGAGGCAATGTGCATGTAAATTTGGCCCATGCTGCCCTGTTTCATGAGCTCCTGAAGCACATCACCGGGTAGCACGTTAAGTTTTTTCTCACTGACTCGGTACATACTGGTCAAATGGAACTGACCGCCATCATTGAGCACTGCCTGGGCTTCAAATGATTCGAGTAAATCGAGGTCATCAAGTGCACGCGTCAGCCGTTCGGTTTGTAGCCGAGCCGCTTCCATGTCACTGATGAATTTATCAATTTTTTGCCAGGCGCTGGTGGCACGGGCCTGATTATCAAAAAGTGGGGTGTCGCTGCTTTCCAATGCTGTTTCATCCACGCAGATCACGGCCTGGGTACTGCCGTCCGTTTGCTGCCCCTGAGCGACGCAGAAAGGATAGCGTCGCACGTAAGCAGGCACGTAAACGTGCTTGGCCCATTGTCCCTGATTGTCGACAAACAGGTTCTGGTTGCTGGCAAGTCCCGTTAGCGCCATTGGCACAAATTCGGTGGTGGCAGGCTCTTTTATAAAAATAAGGGGATAGTCCCGTGAGGCCAGAGCGAACTCCGTCGCAGTAACGAAGATAGCATTAAGTCTTGCTCCAAACGGAACGGCTGGTTTTACCGCGAGTCCTTTGTGTTTTTCCTTGTCAAAAATGACGACCGAACGGTAGCCCGGCGGCGGGGTTAACTTCTGGGAATCACTCATGGCTGAACGAAATCATTCCTATGGACAATTAGTTTGCGCAGCCCGATACGCGATGGGCAATGAAAGGGCAGGTAGTCGCGTTAATCCGGTTGACGGTGGTAGCTGTTTATTTATTCGCAACCCGGATCTGGTAACGCCAGAATCCGCGGTTTAATTCTCAGGGGTTGCGGTACGCCACCAGCTATGGGCACATAGACAGAATTCCCAGTATCGACGACTTCAGCCTGTCCACCACTGGTGACGACGGTACTACCCACTTCGGTGGTGGTGTAGAGTCCGTCAGGCATATTGATACAGTCACCGGCACAAAAAACGGCCGAATAATCCGTGCCGCGAATACCAATGGTGGCCACTGGCGTAGCGACCAGGTATGCATCCTTATTAGCGTTGCCGATGGCTCCGGTAACCGTTCTGAATCCACCTTTAACGAGCCTCATCAGGTTACGGTCACTACTTGCATCTCCACTATGCTTATAGTCCTCGAGCTGCAAACGACTGCGGGGACGCAGCACCATGGTTGCGCCGTCACTGTATAGCAACCGCAGGAAACTGCCAGGTCCGGTGTTGAGCGTATCGCCATCGAATACGTCTTCTCCTTTAACCAGCGGGCGTATTTCACCGCCAGTAGTGGCTGCAGTAGCCTGGCCTTTCGCATACACCACTCGCCCGGCTGCTGGTTTCGCTGCGGTTGTCGCCTGATTCGCCTTATCTATCCGGGCCCGCTGAGCGGCCAGCTTTGCTCGAGAGCTCGAAATTTCCTTTTGCGGTTTAGCGGAGGTTTTCGGTTTCATCGGCTTCGCCGCTGTTCTGGACCCTATGGCCAGCTTGCTGTCTGGCAGGGTCAGTGTTACTCCGGCATACATGCGGCCGGGATCGGCGTTACGAAAGGCGTGGGGGTTTAGTTCGACAATTGCTCGCATCAGCGCTGACCGCCCAGACGGGTCGTCCGGCAATAACTGGCGGACAATTCGTGATAGCGACTGACCCTTTTCTACCTGCCAGGTGGCAGGTGCTGCCTGAACCGTTGTTGCCAGAATCCCGGTGAGTCCTAGCGCGAGCAGTCGTTTTTTGATTGAGTACTTCATGGTTACGCACACTCCAGGCTTTCGTCAGGATTATCATCCTGCTCAATCAATGCGTCACTGCCTTCACTACCGCCATCAGTGCCAGTATCGGCTTCATCATCATCGTCTTCCTCATCGTCCTCCTCATCCGGCGGCTCGTCAGCAGGGGTTTCTGTTTTGCCGGACGCAAGGTCATCGACTGAATCAATGGTGTTGATTATATCGATTGTTTGATCCGTAACCGGCGCTAGCGATAGCACTGCGACCAGTCCGGTGGTGGTTACCAGGTCATCACCTTCCACTACGCCGTTGGTAACAAACAGCATGTTTTTGCTGCCTACGTTTATCTCTTCGATGGTTATATCACTGTTAATGAAACTCGCGCCGACAGCGATGGTGGTGCCGGTGAAAGGCTCAAAGTGGTCCAAATTGCTGTAATTAACGAGTTGGCTAAAGGACTCAGATTGAGTGACCCCGATGCTGGCGAGCGGATCTGAAGGCAACAGTTGCGCCAGCACATTCTGCGGAGTGTTAACCGTACCGGTAAACGAAATATTGTTGGATTCAACCCAGAGGTAGTGGCCACTCATATCCAGATTACCGATCTTCACCGAATTATTGGCTAGAAACAGAGCGTTGGGGTTCTTGCTCGGTACCGAGATACCATTTGCGAGTAGAAAGTCTGTTACCAGCGGGTCACCAGGTAGGCGCGTGGCGTCGCTGGCAGTGCCAACAAAAATGTCGGACAGCGAAAGGTCTATATCCTGACCGGCAAAGACTCCAACCATGCCACCATCGATTAGCGCCGGACCATTGAGCACGCTGCCGCCTGCTGATAGGAATACCCCGCCTGTGCCAACAATGGAGGCGCCGTTAAGCAGCAGATCACCGTTACCCGCGATCAGGTCAACCACACTGGCAGAAACGGTGGATAACGACACATCAAGGTTGCCGGTTGCGCCAAGTAATACATTGCCGGTTGCAATGGCAGCTTGACCGGTAAAGTCCATATCCCCGCTGGTCGTCACTGACAGATTGCCGAGGCTCCCGTTCAGGCTGAGAGATAATGGAGTGATCGATGAGATGTTTTCCACCGTCGTGTTAGCAAAATCTGCTATTTCCAGATTCGAGGTGCTGGTAGAAGCTATCAGAGTGCCATTACCAGGGCCACCGCCTGCGTCACCATCAAAAGTTATCAGTGCCTCGGTGTTGGGTGTTTGCGAGATAACTGAAATTAACCCGTTGGCGGTCACGTTATTGGCAAATCCTGAAAATATCGCGCCGTCGGAGAGACCAGTCCCACCTACCGTGTTGATCGACACCGGGCCGTTTAACTGCAGATTGGTGGGCGTAAGCAAGCTGGCGATGGCGTTGACGTCATCGAATGTGCCTGTTCCGCCCGATGCCAGGAGGTTGATGGCGCCGTTTACGGTAATAGCACCGGCTAAGGTTGTTGCATCAAACCCTGCAAATGCGTCGCCGCTGGCGGTATCGGCGAGCGCTGTCACTGTGACCGTCCCTGCGTTTACCGCTCCGGTGTTTGCGAGAATGGACACACTGGCATTGGCATCGCTGCTCGGCGCCGTTGCCAGGGCCGAGACATTCTGCACGTTAACCCCGGTGTCGGCCTGAAGAACAATAAACGCGTTTGCAGACTCACTATTTTGGTGTGACGCCTGCGCTAGCGTCTGGCCGGTTACCGTCAATGACCCGGCCTGGGCATCAAGATCAACCAGAGCAGTGTTGTCGCTGTTAGAGGTGCCTGCCTGCCACAGGGCCTTGGCGATGGCAGCCCCATTGACGATGATGTCACCCCCGGCACCTGCGTTGCTAAAGGCGGTTATGTTCAGTTCTGCCGATGCATAAGAACCGAGGGTCATCACCTGGGCATTACCGTTAATCGTGATATCGCCGCCGGTAAAGCCACCCCCTCCAGTACGAACACTAGCTGAGACAGTACCGATGTAATCATCTGCTTGAACATCAACGGTTAAGCCACCGTTAATGGTCACGCTACCGTTCTGACTTTGAACGTCCAGATCTGCGTCAGCGCTGTCGCTACCGCCATCGACGGTGACGGTCAGGGGACCGGTGATGATATTACCGGTGGCAAAAATATCGATGCTGCCGCTAGCATCCGATGCCGCTATACCGGTTGCGGTTACGGCGCCGGTAACGACCGCTCCGTTGTTCGCATCTATATCGATTGATGCCTCGCCAAATGATGAGGCGGTGGCAGAGGCCAGCACAGTGGCGAGGGTCGCGTTGCCACTAGTGGCATGGACATCAATGGTCGCAAAAGCCTCATCAGTAGCGCCAGTGGCCAGGGCGGTCACATTGCCCACCGTGACTGTTTGAGCATCCACGTCAATGTCAGCGCTGCCGCTGCCCTGGCCTGAGCCAGTGGCGCTTAGATTGCCGACGACAAGCGTGCCGGTGCTTGCATCCAGGTTGATATTTGCTTCCGCATCGCTCGAATTCTCGGTGGCGACCACGGTCAGATTGCCAGCCGTCAGATTTCCGCCGACTGCGTTTGCGCTGATCGAGCTGAAAGCATCGTTGTTGCCATTAGCAGTAACGGTGACATTACCCAGAGTCACATTCCCCTGACCAAATACATCAACGCTGGCGCTGGCGCTACTCTGCACCGCCGTGGCGGTGGCGGTGATTGGGCCAACGACCGAAATATTTGCCCCTGCAGATCCGGTGTTGATATCAATAAAAACTTCTGCATCAGCAAGGGCATTGGCCCCCGCGCTGGCAACCCCATTGATCGAGCCGCTCACAGTGATGCCGTTATCTGCGTCCAGGTCAATGTTGAGGTGGCCATCGTTGGAATTACCGGTGACGTTACCGCTGATATTGCCGATGGTGAGATTGCCAGGGATCGGGACAATGTTCTGGCCTACGTCGATACTGGCAGTCGCCAGGCCGCCGCTGGCATTAACCGCCAGGTCACCAACCGTGGCATTACCAGCGGCGGTATCGACATGAACCCTGGACAGGGCGGTGCCAGTGCCAGATTCAACGGCATCCGCCTGAAAATTGCCGCCGCCGGTGATGCCGCTACCCGCATCAATATCGACCAATGCGCTGGCAAATGACCCTGCTGATGCCAGCGTTAACAGCGTTGAGGCAAAATTCACAACACCGCCTGTTCCACGAATGTTACCGGTAGCAAACGCCGAACCGGTGGCAGTGATAGCGCTATTGACCAGGGTGGTCGCGCCATCAACGGACACACCGCCCTGTTCGGAGATAATCTCTAGTGTCGCTAAACGAGTCCCCGAGCTTGGCGAACCAAAATCAGCAACCGTGGCAGTAATGTTGGCGCCAGAGACGTTGACTGCCCCGGCAGTAGCGCCACCATGTTCATGGATATGCGCCAGCGCACTCGCAGAAGCGGCACCCTTCGCGTCGGCGATGACGGTGCCGGCAACGTTGACCTGATCATCCGCAGTGAGTTCTACCGTGGCGTTAGTGGCATTGGTTCCGCCAGTCGCTTCAGCTTTGGCGACGTGAGTGGCTGCCTGAGTAAAATCACCTCCGAGGGCTTCGACGTGCACCAGCGCGTTACCGCCAATCGGCGTGGTAGGCCCACCGTCGGATACTTTGGCCAGAAGCGTCCCCGTGTTGAGGAAAACATCGGCTGACCCTTCACCAACGATATTGATGGTAGGGTCGAATGGAAAGGGTCCGCCCGTCCCTTGCGCACGCGCGATCGCACTGATATCCGCATTGATGTTCACGGTGCCGCCAATTGAGCCGCCCGCCAGATCGACGATTACCGAGGCGCCTGAGCTACCGGTGGCCTCCGCCATAATCGCCTGGTTGATCGTGAGACTCTGCAGGGAACGAATGTCCACAAAGACATTCGGCGTAGCGCCGTTATCGGTCACGTTAATCGGCGTATCGATGACAATGTCGCTGCTGGCGAACATGGTCAGGCTGGCCGAGCTAATCGAACCGGTGAGGTTAAAACCGGCTGCCTTGATGGCGATGCCACCGGTGGAGGTTATCTGCACATGGGGGGCATCGGCGGTGATTACATCGCCTACATCCAGGTCGAGCCCATCGACATTGAGTGATGTAAGGCCCAGCGAACTACCAAGATTCAACCCGCCGGCCAGCGTCATGGTGAGGTTCTGGCCCGCAATGGATGCTGGATCGAGTTGAAAAGTGCCAGCAAAGGCATTGTTGAGAAATGCACCACCCAGGGTGCCGAGATCGACATTGCTTACATCGACACGAATCGGATTAGCAGCGCTGCCAAAAACTGCAGTTGAGGAACCACCGATGGTATTCAGTCCGAGAGTAGCGGCGGTGATTGTATTGCTACCGCCGAAGGTGTTGCTAACTGGTCCAGCAGCATCCAGTAGTACCTGCTCGGTGAGCAAACCGGGGCCGGTTACCTGGGCAGTAATATCAGCGGCCAGATCCATGCTGCCAGCATTCAAAAGCACCTGGGCGGAGGCTGTACCGGTACTGGCAATACCCACGGCGTCAATATCGCTGTTAACGGTTAATAACCCGGTGGTGGTGATGTCTAACGTTGCGTTAGCCTGGGTGCCGCTAGCATTCGCCGACAGGCTTCCTAAGCTAACGTTGCCTGAGGTCGAGGAGATGTTAATTAAAGCGGAGGCGTTACCAGCGGTAGCAATGGCATTGCCGCTCAAATTGCCGCCGCCGGTGATACCGGTTCCACCATAAACAAAAAACGACTCAGTAGCTCGAAAACCGGAGGCGAGCAGGTTGAGATCCGCCGCTAAATTTAGCTGGCCCGCATCAGCCCCAATTGAGGCAGACGCAAATGCTCTGTTAACGGTAATCGTGCTAGTAGCCAGTGTTGTTGCTGCATCGACAGAAACATCACCTTCCAGCGCTCTAATCTCCAGTATTGCGTTACGGCTCTGGGATGATCCTGAAAGCGGACTACCAAAATCAGTAGCAGCCACCGTAATGTTCGCGCCAGTAACGTTAACCGCACCGCTGATTGCGCCAGTAGTTTCTGCAATACTTACCACGGCAGTCGTGAATGCTTCGCCTGCGGCAGTCGCAGTTACCGTACCGGCGACATTAACCTGGTCATCGGCTTCAAGCTTGACTCGCGAAATAGTGGTGTTAGTTGCGTCGCGGGTACCGCCAGTAGCATCGGCAATTGCCGTATGTCCGGCTGCCTGTGTAAGGTTGCCACCGATTGCCTGTACTTCAACCCGTGCGAAATTATTGTGTCCCGCAATAGCACCGCCATCGACGACTTGAGCCAGCAGCGTACCGCTATTAAGAAAAACATCGCTGGTGCCGGCGCCGATAATATTAATCGTGGCCTCAAAATCTTCCGTAGCCGAGCCGATTGACCCCAGGGCCTGGGCCATGGCAGTCACATCACTGTTGATATTTACCGCACCACCGCTCGTACCACCGGTCAGATTTACCAATGCTTCGGCACCTAAACTGCCAGTCGCCGTTGCGGTAATCGACTGGTTAATGGTCAGGTTGTTAGCTGCAGTCAGGTCGATCGTTGCGTCAAAGGCTACGCCGTTGGCCGAAACAACAACCGGGGCATCGAGCTGCAGGTTGCCGGCGGCGCTCATTAGCAAGTTAGCGCCAGAGCCACTCACAAACAGACCGGTCGCGGTAATCGACAGGTCACCAGCGGTATTAATCGTTAGCGAATTGGTAGGAGCGGCAAAAGCACTGCTTTTGTTGATTGCATCAGCGTTTATCGACAAGCTGCCAACATTTATGTCGGAAATGAGATCGAGATCCCCGCCGGCGGTGAAGCTGACATTCTCCAGGCCGCCACCGCCGCTGAACGTGAAGCTTGGTGTGCCTAACGTGTAGCTGGCCCCCAATCCCAGTAGGGTGGTGCCGAGGAAGGCGCTGTTGTCGATAGTGACAGCGGACAGGTTGTCGGAGACGATGTGTTTGGAGGCGTCCGTGACTAGATTGAAACTAGCACCTGCGGAACCATAGGAAAACGTCCCTAATGAATCCGTGCCTTTTTCGTTATAAAAAATCGCATCAGCGGTCAGTACCGCTGTCCCGGTGGCGAGACCACCGGCAGCCAGTGTGATTTCGGTTTCATTAACCGTCCCGCCAGTCGCGCTAAGGGTCGGTGCTGAGTCAATGCTAAGGCCCGAGCCGCCAATGAAACCGGCTTCGGCAAAGGCGCTGCCAGCGGCTGTGGTGGCGGTGGCGCCGAGGGTCACGCCGGCATCAATGTCTATCGCGCCGTCACCGGCCTCAAAAAACAGATCCGCGGCGGCGTAACTGAAAGAACCGCCAGTAGTGGCGCCTGTTTTGTTACCGCTGACCGTGAAACTGCCACCGGTAACCGTTATTGAGCCGCCATTGGCGCCATCGCCATTGGCAATGACGCTGAGTTGCGCATCAGTCGCCCCTTGATTAGCGGTGGCAGTAGCGACGTTGTTACCAGCAAGAAGAATGTTTCCGCCGGCCACAAAAGAGGCGTTGGTTGCCGTAAACGGATCTAACCCGGTGTGGAGCTGTATATCAGCATCGGCGTAACCCTGGGTAGCGGGTCCAGTTAAATCCAGCGCGGTAGCAGTTGCGATCATGGAATGCCCGGCCTGCTGCGTGAGGCTGGCCCCACCGCGAGCAATTGCTTCGGCATCGGCGTAGGAGGCTTCGCTACCCGGGCCAAAGCCTTTGGCTGTTGCGCTGATCGAGCCGGTGGCCGACAGGGTGACATTACCGCCACTTAACGGGGTGGCGCCATCGCCAGTGGCTGAAACCCCCGCCACTGCAAGCACTACCGTGCTGCCGCCGCTAGCCGCTGCGCTGCCACTGGCGAGCGCAGTGATAGTACCGGACTGGGTGATATCACCGGAACCGGGGGTGACCACCACGCCGTTGGAATCGTTGAGGAAATTTCCGGTCCTCAGGCCAACAGCGGCAACGATATCATCGCTCGCTGATGAGCCACCACCGCCGCTAGCAAAGCCATCAATGATATGGCCTGCTTGCTGGATCATGTCGCCATTACCAGCAAAAGCGCCGCCAATGGCTCGGCTTCTGTCGGGAGTAACTGTTCCTCCGCCGGTCGCATCCAGATCAATCAGTCCAGTCGCGCCGAGGGTGACATTGCCGCCGGGGCCTCCCGCACTGTCACTGGCCGCATTGGCACCGCCGCGGACATCAACGCTGCCGGAAGAGCTGACAGTTTGCCCACTAACGAGAATCTGGCCGTTTTGGAAAATATCACCAAAACCGGGACGTTGAATTACGGTGCCAAATGAACGCCCGCTTGAGTTTGCTCGGCCTAGGGCGCCCGTGCTCAATCCACCGCTGGCGTGGACATTGACACCGCTGATATTAGCCTCAATCACTTGGCCGGCTGCCTGCGTGACATCGCCGCCGACGGCGAAGGCATCCGCAAAGCCAGAGGCAGTACTTGCCGAGCCGGTAATAACAGTCCGTAATGCACCGCTATTTAAATTGATATTGCCGCCAGCCCCTGCGCCATCGCTGTAGGCGATGACCCGGCTACGGCCCACCGTTTTGCCCGAGGCGTTATCAATCTGGGTATGTAGGGTGCCGTTGATGGTGATATCACCGCCCGCCTGGGCCGGATTGAAAGCGGGGCCACCATACCCATCCGAATCACCGGTGAGCACCATATTAGATACGTTGACTTCGTTGCCGGTTACGACAGTCGATACGGCGGTCATGTCACCGGTGATATCTACGGTAGATGTTCTGGATTGAACGACATTAAAAACGTCGTTGTTGGGGAAGCTCGGATGGGAGCCAAAGCTCGCCGTGCCGCTACTGACACTCGACAGCAGGTTACCGTTAATGGTTACTGCGCCATCGGCCGTTACTGCGATGCCGCCGCCTGATAACGGAATTGGGATCGGAGGAGCGCTAAATAATCCGGGCCTGCCACCAAACATATCGCCGTTGATGGTGACACCACCCCCAACCGCATCGACCAGCACTATGAGGCTAAAGACGTCGCCGTTTAAATTGATATCACCGGCCGTTGCACTGACGTCAAAAAAACCAGCGGAGGGGAACATGGCATTGGCGGTTAGCGTCACTGCGCCGCCCTGTATCGGCGTTAGTAATTTAAGGTTGTCGCCCACGATTCCGGTTCCGGTTGTGATATCCACGAGGCCGGAGGGGGTGGCGGGGCCATTAAATACGACACCAGAAGAATAGCTGTAGGTTGCTCCGGCGCCAATGGATAAAGTACCCGCATGGGCGCTGTTATCTACCACCAGGCTGGTCAGGTTATTACCAATGCCAACAACCGGGGCGTTAGTGGCGACATCAAACTGGGCATTGGAGTTTCCGCCCGCAATGACTGATGAACCAGAGGAAGTATAGGAAGGATTGAAAAGGACGTTGTGAGCCACCAGTAGTCCGGCCCCTGACGTTTGAATATCGCCGCCGCCTTCTATTGTAATCCCGGCACTGGTTGCACCCGATCCCGTTACCCGGGCTTCCACCGTATCGGTGATGGTTACCTCTCCTGGCCCACCGGCGCCGCCAATCAGACCCCCGCCAATATTAACTTCAGCAAAAACGTTACTGCCGGTTGCGTCGTTACCAACAGCGCTCGATAACACCGGCGCATTTACAGTAATCGTGCCACCAAGGGCCTCGATATTGATGTCCGCATCGGCAAACTGGGCGGAGGTGCCGCCATCGGCGGCTTCCGTACCCACGGCGGTGAGCCCGGAACCATTAATAATGATATTGCCACCGCCGCTGATGGGCGCAGGACCCGCAGGGTCGGTTTCGACTGCCCAGAGTTCTATGCCGGCGTTACCGATAAATTCTCCGCTAGCGGACGCGAGGAGCGAAGCGCCCCCGTTAAGAAGGATGTCGCCGCCGCCGTGGTAAGAGGTTGTCGTCCCTGCGCCCGTGACAAAACCGGTCATCAAGTTGAGATTGGCAAATGCCTGAGCAGCCACATCACCGGTGCCGAGGCCAAACTGCGCAGCAACGGCGTTGTTGACGATCACGTCAGAGTTAAGCGACTGGATGTGCACCTGCGCACCCTGATTGGCACCTCCGCTGGGGGTGCCACCAAAGCTATGTGCAATATGCCCGTCCGCAACCGCCAGCAGGTTGCCGTTAGTGGTAACGGTTCCGCCGCCAACAATGTTGATCTTAGCGCCGGCAGTGGATTGGGGGGAAATGACTGATGATCCACTAATGGTTGCACTACTGCCGGTTGCCCGGGCATCGGCAGTTGCAAGGACGTCGCCATCGTTAATGCTACCGCCGCTGATGGTAATGGTTCCGCTGCCGCTGGTGGCCATTTGTACCGTCGCGATAGCCGTCGCCTGAGGGGTTGATCCTCCGGTACTCGCATTTTGGCCGTTGCTGGCGGCTGCGGTAGCGATAATATCGGCGTTGGTAATGACAATGTCGCCGGACGTCGCCGACAGAGACACATCCGCAGTGGCGGATACTGAATTTATTCCCGGCGAACTGCTCCCGAATGCTGAGGCCGATGCCTGGATAACACCGTTATTGATGGTGACGGAACCGTTACTGGCGGTCATGGAAATATTGGCGTTTAGCGGGAGCCCGGACCCGCTCGACGCGCTTCCCTGAACAAAGGCACTGACGTTGCCGTTCTGCAGAATACTGGCACCGGCATAGGTGATTGTGGCCGACCCAGGGCTAAAACTCGCCCCGGTGCCAAAAAAGTTTGCGTCTGCAGAAACATCGCCGTTAACGATTAACGACCCGGAGCCCCCCTGCAGATCAATCTGGGCAGGCGGTGGAAAACTTGAGCCTGAGGCGAAGACATTTATGTCGCCGTTGATGGCTAATCCATTACCATTGATGCTTAGAGAGGCACCGTTGCTTTCGCCGCCGGAACCAATCAGGTCGATGTTAGTGTTGATGTTCACCGAGCCACCTGCCGTAATTGAAAGATCTGCAGATGAACCGGAGAAGGAGATACCCGTTGCAGTAATATCAACATTGCCCGTGGCGTTGATATTAAGGGAGCTGGATGACGGTGCAATACTTCCGCCAGCTGCCGACAGGACGACATTGCTGGCTGAAATGGAATCGATACCCACGATGTCGCCACTGGTAGTGCCGCTTCTGATGGTCAGGTTACCGTCGAGTAACAACTTCACTCCATTGAGATCAACGGTACCGGACGGGTCGGCTACAAAGTCTGGGAAAGTACCGGGAGGGTTGTCTGTAGAGTTAGAGAAAAAACCGTTAGGTGAACCAACTATGGAGCCGATGCCAATAAATAGGTCGCCGCCAATCCCACCGTAACCATTTACGCCGTTGAGATCTCCGCCAGAAAAAGAACCGTTAAAAATGATCGAATCGGTCGCTACCAGCGCCACATTCGCGCCGGAAGTGCCGCTTCCGCTTTGTAGGGCATTTTCGATAAAAAACTCGCCAATGACGGCGTTGCCTGGAGTGCTCCCGCCACTTGTTCCACCAGAAATCGTCAGGTTGGCCGGGTCAATCAGCAACTGGCCGTTATTCCCGATCCGCACACTCCCCTGTAACGCAAGCCCACCGTGGCCACTGACTTCAACAAAGCCGCCCTGTTCACCGACTGCGCCCCGGGCATCAATGTCTGCCCCGGCCTGAAAATCGAGATCCTGCTCGGCGATAACCCGGACGATACCGCCTTCACCCGTTCCACCAGTCGCATCAATCTCGGAGGTCGAAGTGAGGGTGACGTCGTCGGTTGATCGTATCCGCACAAAACCACCATCACCATCGGGACCCGATGCATCGACAATTCCGGAGTTAACGACGTCGCCGCCGTTGGCAACAAGATAAATTGCCCCATCCTGCTCAAGCACACCCTGGGCCTCTACCCGGCCACTATTGTTGACGGCGGCATTGACCAGGTTGTCGGCTACTTCTGCGGTCATGATGACCCGACCACCGTCGGCATAGAGGTCGCCGGCGTTATCCACCCCGGCCAGTTCGCTCACCGACGCAGCATCGACAGTAAAGTTAATTAAATTATCGCCGGCAATATCCAGGGTCATCCCGGCACCAGCGGCCATGGCCACGGTGCCTAACTGGGCGGAAATAATGCCGTTGTTGTTGACATAGTCGCCGGATAAAACCACATAGCCGCCGTCACGGGCGGCAAGAATGCCTTCATTGATGACGGTAGCGTTATCGGGGCTGCTGATGTCGCGACTGAACAGGTAGTTGCCAGCCATGAAATCATCATTGCCGATGTTCATGGTGGTGGCGACCAGGCCCGCCACATCAACGGTGGCCCCCTGACCGAAGTAGACCCCGGCGGGGTTAACCAGAAATACCTGGCCATTGGCGGTCAGGTTGCCAAGGATGGAAGAGGGATTGCCGCCGACTACTCGGTTGAGGGCGACCGAACTGCTGTTGGGTTGAAAGAACTGTACGTAGTCGCTGCTGCCGAGGGAAAAACTCTGCCAGTCAATAGCCGCCCGGTTACTGGCCTGGTGAATGTTGGTAGTGTTGGCATTGGGGCTGTTAATAGACGCTGATCCCGCCACCACCTGGCCACCCTGGGGACCGGCTAACGCCAGCCCTGGCACGCTAGCTGCGAGTAGTGCGAGCACCTGTTTGGGTCGCACAATGTGGGCGATGGATAAAGGTAAAACTCCAGCGCTAAAGCGGTCATTTAGTCGCGGAGATTTCTTCGGTTGCTTTTTCCCTGTTCTGCTCATGGCGGGCGGCCTTTAGAAACGGGTGGAAAGGTTAGTCCAGAAACGGCTACTGTTGCTGCCGTCGCTGGCCTTTCGGCTGTTAGTGGGGAATGCAAAATTGAGGTCGAACTGGATATTCTTAAGCGGCTCCATAGCAAGACCAAAACCGAGGCTGGAGAGCGAAATTGAGCGTTCCACCAGTGGTAGTCGATCTTTACTGTAAACCTTGCCGCCATCAGCAAAGGTGCGGAACAGCAGGTCGCGTCCGCCGATAATTTTAAACTGCTTGCGCAATTCAACCGTGGCGGAAAAACCCTGATCACCGCGAACCTCCGAGGTAGGAAAACCGCGCACGTCAGCCGGTCCGCCAATGCCAAATTTTTCAGAGTCGGGCAGGGCATCTACCGAGAGCACACCTGCGCCGCGCAGGAACAGATTCCAGCCATCATAGAAGGGCCGCAGGTGGTTGATGTCGACACGTAATTTGCCACGCACCCGGTTGCGGTCGCCCCCACCCCGGGGTGCTCCGGCATCATCGACGGCGAAGGGGTCGTTGCTGCGTTTGCGAAAATTGGTCCAGAACACCGCCGACAGGTTGGATATTGAGTTATCCATATGAATCTGACTGGCAACCAGTGAGATATCCAACAGGTTGATGGAGTCTTCACGATCAATCCCGTGGGGGGTACCGATACTGGCTTTGTCCTGGGAGTGGGAGTCTTTATGTTGAAGGCCAACACCGAGCAGGATATTGCGAGACCGGGAGCGCTGTAGGGGATGAGTGAACTGTATGCGGCTGCTACGGGTGGTGCCGCTCAGTTCGCCGCCGGCAAAGGCCGCTTTGATGGCACTGTCCAGGGCAACGTCAAAATCGGCTTGTGAATAACTGACCGCGAGCCGGGTGCCGGAACTGTTTAATGGCAGGCTGTAACCGACGTTGTAATAGTTAAGGAGGTCCGCCTGGGTGTGCAGAAAATTGAGGCTAAGACGATCGCCAATACCCAACGGGTTGTTAAGACCAATGCCGCCCTCAAGGCGCCATTCACCAACGTCCTCGCGACCGTAGTTGTTGCCCGTCAGGTATCCATCCACCCGTTGTTCGGTCGCTTCAATGCCGATAAGCGAGCTGCCGTAAACGGTGCCGGGTTTGATAACCGAGCGGGCCGAGAGTCCGGGCAGATCGTTAAGCAACATCATTTCTCGTTCCATGGCCTCTAGCGAGAGTACTTCGCCGTCGTGGAGCTCATCGAACTGGTTGCGCAGGAATTCGTCGGAATACTGGGTGTTGCCGGAAAAATCGATGGCTTCGATTCGCCCCTCAACGACTTCAAGTCGAATCACGCCGTCGGTTATTTTTTGCGGCGGCACCGTGACGGTGGCGAGCCGATAACCTTTGCTGCGGTAGAGCGCCCCGAGTTCATCTGCAACGGCGTAAATTTCGGCAAGGGTCAGCGACTGACCTGAATATTTTTCGGTAACGGTACTAATTTCGGCGTCGCTTAGCTTGCTGTTGCCCTCAATTTCGAAGCGTTGAACAACAATTTTCTTGCTCGCTGCTGGCGGAACGGGCGAGCTGGCAGGTTCGGCGGTTTCCTGCTCCAGCTGCAGGGGAGCGGGGGTTGGCAGGGTCATTCTCCCACGGTTAGGCAGGGTGCTTTCCACAGTACCAGGGCTCGATGGCACCCCGGGTGCAGCCTGCGCTGCGGTGGCTGCAATCAACATTGCTACGGGTAGTAATGCGAGAATCGGCTGACGATAATTTTTGTCTCTTTTCATCTGTTCCAGACCGCCGGATGGCTATAATTTTTATTGGAAAGCAGTGTTAACTTACCTGCTTCAATCGCTTTTTTATTTGGATGAAAGGCAATTAGTTGATTTTTATCTACGCGACTCTATCAGTTAATCCTTAATTTGGTAAGTAAGAGTCACGTTAGGCATGGATGAAGAAATTGCAAGGGGAAATTATTCCATGAAAATCGCGGTTTGCGGATGCGCCGGCATTGGCAAGAGCACGCTAGTCGCCGCGTTGGCCGAGCGCCTTGCGATTACGCCGTTAGGAGAGCACTACGAGGCCCTGTTTTCACCGCCGGGAACTTTTAACGCTGAGCCGGTCAGACTGGTACAACTGTTTAATCAGGTGCTGGACGATAAACACCGGCTTCAGGACGAGGCGACCGACTTTGTCGTAGACCGAGCGGGGATCGATCTGCTGAATCTCTGGATGGCCAGGGGCCTGGCAAGTTATGGAG
>OJFP01000750.1_pt1 | contig 20643 bp, 18 predicted proteins | sample 1594141 | NCBI WGS metagenome assembly OJFP01 (sample SAMN05416843, study PRJEB24817) | seawater metagenome | isolation source: Sea water | place: Canada:Atlantic | collected 2013-07 | reverse complement strand
ACGAGATGTAGAGAGGTCTCGTGGGCTCGGAGATGTGTATAAGAGACAGGGTTCAAATCGACTCCCTGATCAAGGAGTGACGCTGCGGCGATGTTTGAATCTGCCGAGCGGATTTTTACCGCGCCATCGCCATCTGGGCCGCCGAATCGGCGGTTCAATTGTTGACCAAAGGATGCGAAATGCGACAGGTCGACCGCGTCCTCCTCGTTGGCCATGATGACTGCTCGCTCCACCATATGTTCCAGTTCCCGCACGTTGCCCGGATAGTCGTAAAGGAGTAATGCTTCTACCGCACGCTGAGAAATCCCGGTTACCCGGCGATTATGTGCGTGGCTAAAGCGATTTAAAAAGTATTCAAGTAGCAGGGGAATGTCTTCTGGTCGATCTCTTAGCGGCGGTATATAGATGGGGAATACGTTTAGGCGGAAAAATAAATCTTCGCGAAACTCGCCCCGGCGCGTGGCCTCGCCCAGGTCACTGTTAGTCGCCGCAACTACTCGGACGTCTACCTTGCGAGAGCTGCGATCACCGACACGTTCAATCTCGCCTTCCTGCAATGCTCTTAGCAGTTTGCTCTGCGCCGAGTAGGGTAATGCGCCTATTTCATCGAGGAATAGAGTGCCGCCATCTGCACGTTCAAAGCGGCCCGGGCGTGATTCGGTCGCGCCGGTAAATGCCCCGCGCTCAACCCCAAAAAGTTCACTTTCGATCAGGTGTTCGGGCAGGGCTGCACAGTTGACAGCAATGAGTGGCTGGTTTTCTCGCGGGCTCATGCGATGCAGCACGCGGGCAAATACTTCTTTGCCGACCCCTGTTTCTCCCAGAATAAGGGTCGAAGCATTAGTCGGCGCGACCTTGCGCAATAAGTTTAGAACTGTAAAAAAGGCCGCCGAACTACCCACGACGTCCTCGAGACCTTCGTCCTTTAAGGAGGCGCTTCCCGGTTGAGTAAAACGATTCACATAGGGCTGGGGACGCAGATATTCGGAAAAATTTCCCGCCTGTTCGCCCCACTCGTCCAGGGGTTTGCCAATTACCCGGCATTGGTTCCCACCGGCGGCCTTGCACTCCACTTCACGAAATAAAATTGTACGGCCAACAATATCGGTGCAGTAAGCGCTGGCGTGGCCGGTCAGTATCGAACACACGGGTTCGGTGCTTGTGCCCTGGGTTAGCAGGTGCACGTCCGCTTCCAGTGAGTCATCCCACACCAATTCGGCATAAAAACGCCCACGGGTGGAATCTGCATCATGGAGAATTTTCCCCGGGGAAGCGAAACCCGCCAGGGCCTGCAGTTCACCACGCATTTTCAGGGCTTCATCAATGCTGCCCTGCGGGTGGCGTTGCCGGTAAAGCTTGGCGTCTTTGCTACCTTCTGAGTAACCGATACGGGTCATCATTTGTGCCATTTGCTCAAAACCGAGGCTTTCGATCAGGGCGCGGCGGATATTGGCAAAGGTTGCCGATGACATGAGAGCAATACGGTCTTCGTCCATCCAGACGCGGCCCGAGCCTGGTGTAAAACGCAGCAGAGCCCATACCTCTTCCATTAATGGTGAAGAGAGTGCCCTGGATTCCGGTGATAGAGAGGTGCTCATATGGTTAACACTGCCGTTGAAAGCCTTTTTCAAGTGACCATTTGATCATGTTTGGTGGGTGTGTCCAAGCTAATGTCTCTGGCTAAACCATGGCCGTGGGCGGTTTTTAGGGCTTGGCACGGGCGTTGCTAATGTTGTTTAGATCGGAAACAACGAATAAATAATGGAGAGACAGAGCATGGGGAATCCAGAAAATCCCGAGCTACCACTGCGCCAGTGGGGCAAGAAGTATCCCGACCTGGGCACACATCCATTACCTCATGAGCCGAATATTTCGCCAGCGTACTTTGAAAGAGAGCGTGAAAAGTTATTCAAACGATCCTGGTTGCTATTGTGCCGGGAGGACGAAATTCCCAATCCGGGTTCGTATGCGGTTAAGCAGGTAGAGATTCTTGAAACCTCCGTGTTACTTGTTCGGGGTGATGATGGCGTGGTGCGGGCTTTTCATAATTCCTGTCGCCATCGGGGCAATAAGGTAGTCATGGGTAGCGGCGAAAAAACCGGCGAAAGCGAGGGATTTGTCTGTGGGTTCCACGGGTTTACCTATGACCTGCGGGGTTGTTTGAAAAGCGTCGTCGACGAGGAAGATTTTTATCAGCTCGACAAGTCCAGACTCAGTTTGAAATCGATTAACTGTGAAACCTGGCGTGGCTTTATCTTTATTAATCGGATGGATACCCCCACCGAAACTCTTGAAGAGGCGCTGGGTGACTGGGCTAAAAACATGGAGCCCTTCCCGTTTGAGGATTTTGAACTGGTGGATGTTTATTCTTCTCGAGTGAAGTGCAACTGGAAAATTGGCCTGGATGCCTTTCAGGAGGGTTATCACGCACTGACGCTACACGGAAAAACTGCGGCCGGGGTTTTTACTCCTAAAGATAACCCTTTCTCTCATCTGATCAATGTAGACCTGTTTCCGGAGGGGCATCGCAGCGCGTCTTTTCCGGCTAATTCAGAATTTGAGCCATCACCATCGGTAATGCTCGCGCTTAAGCATGCGGGTAACAACATTTACGCTTACGAAGAGGCTGGTGAGAAACGTAACCTGCCGGGGGTGAATCAGAGCGGTGCTGCGGACTGGTCCTTTGACATCAATATCGTCTTTCCGCATGTCCAGTTACTGGCAAGCGACGCCTTTTATGTCACACAACATTTCTGGCCGGTTTCCGTCGATGAAACCTACTGGGAGCTGCGTCAGTACTTGCCGAAATCGAAGACTGTCAGTGATCGGATAGCTCAGCAGAATTCTCAGGCCGCGTTACGGGATGTCATCCGGGAAGACATGGTAACGCTTGAGAATACCCAGTCGGTGCTGCGTTCCGGTGCCATCAGTCATATGGAACTGAATGATTCTGAAATTCTTGTGCGCCACTCCTATCAAAAGGTGGATGAGCGCGTTAACGCCCCGGACTGAGCCAGGAGTAGCTAATGGCATCGTTGCCTGACGAATTTACAGATCTTGACCGTTTTGTCACCGCTGGCTGGGCTTTGCCCGGTAGCGCTGAGCGCTGGAAGCGCCGGGTCACCAGCAGCACCGAAGAGGTCAAGGATTTATACGAGACTCTGCTGCCGCGCATGGATGCCATCATGACTTATCTGGATCGCTACCTGCTAGCCGATCTGCCGGAGACAGACAGACCGTTGCTCTATCTTGCGCTGGCTTTTATGGATGTTGCCCCTACCTGGGAGGTTTTTCAGGCGGCTGACCTTCCGGAACCTGCCTTTGAGATTGAACGAATGCACATGGTTGAACGCCCCTTTCCCTGGGAGGAGAGGGCCTGGTGAAGCACTAATGTTAATGATGCCACTCGACGGCGATGGTGCTGTGGCAGTGGCGTAATAAAGATTTTGGCCCGGCTATTTGACATTACATTGAAAACCTTGAGGAGAGACCCATGAACCAGCCTGCTAACGAGCAGTGGATTCGAAACTACCCCGATCTGGGAACAGAGCAGCTATCGACGGACGCAGCGACCTCCCCGGAATTTTTTGAGCGAGAGCGGGATCAGGTGTTTCGACGTTCATGGCTGGTGGTTGGACGGCAGCAGGATGTCGCCGATTCAGGTGACTGGTTTCTTAAGGAAGTCCCAAGTCCAAAAGCGTCGGTGCTGGTGATGCGGGGTGACGATGGCGTGATTCGGGCCTTTTACAATACCTGCAAACACCGGGGTAGCAAATTAGTGCACAAGAATTGCGGCAGTGGTGTTAAGGGGTTTAGTTGCCCTCTACATGGCTGGGTCTACGACAGTTCTGGCAATTTGGCTTTCGTTCCCGATGAAAACGAGTTTTACCAGTTAGATAAGCCAGCCCTTGGCTTAACCAAAATCAATTGTGAAGTTTGGGAAGGGTTCATTTTTATCAATCTTGATCCCCAGCCGCAGTTAACGCTAAAAGAATTTTTGGGTGAAATTCACGATAGCTACAATGGTTATTTTGATGGGCTTGAAGAGGCTTCGCATTACACGGTAACGGCCGATATCAACTGGAAATTATTGTTTGATGTCTCGGTTGAAGCCTATCACGTGTTTAGCATTCATCCGATCCACCCGGTGAGTGATGAGACCGAAAAAGAGGTGGGCAAGCCACCAGAAATTCCCGAAATCAAGCTGCCGCATATAGTGCTGCACGAACTACATCGACTGGTGACGGTGCCGGGCAATCCGTTTCGGCCGCAGTCACCGGTTGAACAGTTAATGATCAAGTATGGCGTGGTCAGCTCATTTACATTTCCGGAGCCAGGCGAAAAGCCTGCCGACCTGCCCGTCGGTGTCAATCCGGGAAACGTGCCCGCCTGGAGTTTTGATGTGCTGGGCATGTTCCCTAACAACGTAGTGCTTACGGGTCGGGGGATTTACGTCACCATTGTCATGTGGCCGGAAGCGGTAGATAAAACCTTTTTCGATATTCGTATCTATATGAAACCGGTAAACAACATGGCCGAACGCATTTGCCGGGAGGCGATCATTGCTATGACGCGTGACGTAATGCGAGAAGATTTTGACCACGTTGAGCCACAACAGAGCGCGTTGTCACCTGACGCGATTCAGTACATCCAGCTGTCTGACCAGGAGCTCGCCGTGCGCCATGGTTATGCTGCATTGAGAAAAGTAATGAACGAAGGATTCCGTGGGGAGTTGGTGAAATGAGCATAGTTAACTTGCCCGAAGGTTTTGAAGACTTGCAGCGTTTTGTGGGCAAATGGTCCCTTGCTACCGAACAGGAACGGATGCAGATGCGGGTGCACAGTTCCATGGATGAAATAAGCGAGTTTTACAACACCCTGTCGCCACGGATCGAGGAGATGCTGGCCCATCTCGAGCAGTTTCCCGCGCAGCTGGAGGCTTTGCCAGAGGCAGATCAGCAACTGGCTACTCTGGGGTTATCGTTTATGGAGTGTTCACGCATTTTCGAAATGTGGGGTGCCCAGGATGTGCACTGTGCAAATTTCCCACCGGAGCGCCTCGGTTTTGCGCCGACAGGCAGCCCCGCATGAAGTTAGACACGGGCTCGGTTTTTTTTAGCTAATGGGGAACGTTGATTTTGCCACCGGAGCGCCGCTGCGTTCCGGTACGGTGCCAGTGCGCCCCTATATTGATGCGGATTATTACGAAGCTGAACGAAAGCGGGTGTTTGGTCGCTGCTGGCTGAACCTGGCTCGCGAGGAAGAACTACCTGCTCCGGGCGATTATCTGGTCAAAGACCTCGAGGTGCTCGAAACCCAGGTATTACTGGTGCGCGGGGACGACCAGCAAATTAGAGCATTTCATAACGTCTGTTTGCACCGTGGTAATCGCCTTGCTCGAGACCGGTGCGGCAATGCTCGCGGCTTTATGTGTAACTTTCACGGCTGGGTTTACGACACCAAAGGGCAGCTGCGAGAGTTGCCGGATGAAGATCAATTTCCACATCTTGACCCAGAGAAAATTGCTCTTAAATCCCTGGCCTGTCATATCTGGAATGGCTTTGTTTTTGTAAATGCTGATCCCGAACCGCAAACATCGCTGGCGCAATTTCTCGGTGAAATGAATGGCGCCTTCGATGGGTTTCCGTTTGCTGATATGCAGCTAACCGCCTTTTATCATGCCGAGGTGAACGCCAACTGGAAGCTGGTCGGTGATGCCCTGCAGGAGGCGTATCACGCGCCAATTTTGCACCGACAAACGGTGGCCGATGCGGTGGCCGGGCCGGATAACCCCCATTGTCACCTGGCGTCAATGCGGCTGCACGGTGACCACCATGGTTTAAGTGTGCATGGCAACCTGCACCACCAGCCGACGCCGATTGAACAAATTGCTTTTGACTACTCGGCGTCGCCGATCTACCCGGCGCCGGCGGCACCGAGTGATTCGCAGGCCCCGGGTGTGAATCCTCGGCGAGAGTCTGCCTGGATATTTGATATTAATGTCCTGTTTCCGAATTTTCATCTTGACCCTTCTGGTACCTGGTACGGTACCTACCATCTGTGGCCACTGGCGGTTGACCGGACGCGGTGGGAATTTCGCATCTACATGAACCCGCCGAAAAACGCCGGCGATATGGTGGCTCAGGAATACACCAAGGTGTTTGGTCGGTTTGTGCAGCGTGAGGATTTGTCTACGGTGGAGGCAACTCACGAAATGTTGCGCAGTGGCGCACTTACTGAGCTCCATCTGTCGGCCCAGGAAATGCCTCTGTTGCATAGCCTCGAAGTGCTTGAGAGCTATATGCAGGGGCGGCCATGATCCAGAGGTTGCCATCAGCCTATGTTGATTTAGAGCCTCTAGCTGCTGAGTGGTCTCTGCCGACCGAGCCCCAGCGCGCGCAGCGCCACCAGATGGCCAGATACGCAGAGCTCGAACTTCTTTACAGCACGCTACTGCCGCGAATGCCCGCGTTACTCGATGACTTAAATCAAAAAACTTTCGACACATACGATGATGCGGATCGAAGGCTCTTGTGGTTAGCACTTTCTTTTGTCGAGGCGGCGGTGGCAGTGGAGCGTTTTCAATGTTCCGACATGCCGCCCGGGGCCTTTGAGGCGGAACGATTTCATATTGGAGAAAAGGTGGGAGTATGAGTTCAAACAGTTTGTTAAGAGATAAACAAGTGCTGGTTTTAGACGGTGATGACGGCATCGGCGCGGCAGTGACTGCGCAATTTAAGGCAGAGGGTGCCAGCGTGGTTAGCGTGCAGGTCAGCGGAACTGACGTAGTGGCAGCATTTGATCAGGCAACTTCCCAGCTAGGTGATATTGACGTGGTGGTTAACGCCATTTCTACCTGGGAACCCCTGGCCCCTGAGTCCTGGACTAGTGATCGCTGGCATGAACTCAATCAGCGCAATGGCGAGGTTGCGATGCTGGTTGGCCAGTTGGCATTGAAGCGGCTGCGTAGCCCCGGAGTGGTTTGCTCCGTATCGTCAGTATGGGCGATGGCAACTAGTCCTGAAATGGGTCTGTTTGGAGCCAGCAAGGCCGCATTAGGACCGATCACCAAAGCGGTTGCCCTGTCTGGGGTTTCTGCCGGAATAAGAGCCAATACGGTAGTAATGGGTCTGATCGATACCCCGGCGTTGCGGGCCGTGGTTGAGCAGGCGGGACAGGCAGCCGGCGGCGCAGGTAGCGACAACCTGTTTGATCAAACCATCCCGCGTGTGCCGATGCGTCGTGCTGGCACCGCTGAGGAAGTCGCCAATGCAGCGGCTTTTCTGTGTTCGGGTCATGCGCGGATGATTAATGGTGCATCGGTGGTCGTCGATGGTGGGTTTCTTTACGCTTAAGGTGGGTTGAGTATGATTCTGGATGGAAAACGTACGCTGGTTATTGGAGCAGGCTCGGGGATTGGCCAGGCGACTGCGATTTTGTTTGCACAGCAGGGAGCCCAGGTGGTTTGTGCTGACCTTAACGAAGCCCGGGCGTTGGCCACCGTCGAGCAGATCAACGCTGCCGATGGCACAGCCTGGTCAGGGGTAGTGGATATCAGCGTTAAGGCTGAAGTTGACGCAATTATGGCTCGCGCCGTTGAGCTTATGGGTGGAGTTGATGTGTTGGTTACAACCCCCTTTGGCAATATATCAATGGAGCTGGAGAATTTACCTGAAGCCCAGTGGGATTTCGAACACGGCGTGTTGGCCAAGGGTACGTTGTTCGGTATCCAGGCCGCAGTGCCCGTGATGCGCGCGCAACACGGCGGTGTCATTTTGGTGGCGACCGCCTCAATATTCGGCGATTACGGTGCCTTTACCCACCCGGCGGTTTTTCCTGCCTATGGCGCAGCCAAGGGCGCGCAGGAAATGCTCATTCGAGTGAGCGCCGGTCAGTTCGCCCAGGATGGCATTCGTGTGTGCGGTGTACAGCCGGGCTTTACATTAACCGAAGGTTCTATTGCCGGCCTCGAGGATGTCGGTATTCCACTTGACGGGTTTCTGGCTCAGGGTGCTGCCGGGATGCCGATGGGCCCGGGTCAGCCTGAGGATGTCGCTGAAGGCTTTCTATTTTTAGCTTCAGATTATGGTTCCTACATTAACGGCTATTGTCTGCCCGTTGATGGGGGTTCTTATGCGGCACGGTTTGGGCGATTACTGGCATGACCGATCCGGTTGATCGGGGAATGATGGCGTCATCGACCCGTGTCGAATCGTTGAGTCAGCTCGCCACCTACTAATAGTTAAGGAGTCACCATGTTACTGCTCACTGTAAAAATAAACGCTAAATCCGGCAAGGGTGCGGAGCTGGCCGAGTTGCTTGAGGAAATGGTAGTTGAGGGCAGGAAGGAACCCGGGGTGTTGTCCTATGACCCCTATCGCAGCATTGAACAGCCTGACACGGTTTTTATGTATGAGGTTTATCAGGATCAGGCGGCCCTGGATGTCCATCGCCAGAATCCCGCGCTTGAGCCTTTCCATGGCCGACTGATGGAGTTGCTCGATGGCGCGCCGGAAATGAACCAGTGGCAACCCGCCGAATAACCTATGTGACCAATTGTGCCTGGCAAGATGGCGGCAACACTAAATTTACAAATCGTGAGGAACATGGCGATGAGTCTATTAATTAAATCTCTGGCGTTATTGGTGCTTGCTGGCTCTACTTTCTCGGCGCAAAGTGCGGAGATAAGCGGTGTAATTACCGACACCAATGACCAGCCGCTTGCTGGCGTTATGGTGACCCTGTCGCCCACCAATGTGGTGGTAGGCGCACGCAGTACCAGTGTTTTTAGTGATGCCGATGGCCGCTACCATATCACTGAACCCGGCGGGTTTGATCCCGATGCGTTGCAGTTATCGGCGAAAATGCTTGGCTACACCACCGCCAAACCGGCGTTGTTAAGACAGTTCATACCCCCTGCCGCAGGCAGTGGCGGTGCTCAAGCGTTGGTCGCTAACCTGAGCCTGAAATCCACTGACAATATTGCGACGCAGGTACCGGCATCGGCATGGATGCAGGGGTTTACAGATGATGCAGATAGCCGCCACGCGTTGTGGATCTGTGCTGGCTGCCACCAGTTGCCAGACCCTAAAATGCAGCGCTTTGCTGAATTGACTGCCGCCAGTTCACAGCCTGAGCGTGAAGAAGCCTGGCGGGCCATGATCCAGTATATGCGCATTAAAACCTATGACCTGGGGCCGGAAAACAGCGCCTGGCCCGAGTTTCCCATGGAAATCAAAACCAACCCGGATTACTCCGGTTACGATCTGGAAGATGAAAAAATTATCGCCCGCTCACTGGCCCGTCATCTGCCGACTGATTATTCCAGGCTCAATGAATATCATCCGGGTGCCCCTTTAGGGGTGACACCAGAAACGGTGATTCGCGAATATCAGATGCCGCTGGACGGCTTTACCCGAGAGGTGGCTTTGTCGCAACGCTCGCCATACGCCTGGGGAGCAGACCTGATACATAATCAGCTGATACGTCTTGATCCTGAAACCCAGGCGGTGAAATACCTCAAGGTACCCTATGAGAAGGCCAGTGGCCCCCATACGATTGTTGATGACAACCGCGGCAATATCTGGGTTACCTCGATAGAAAATGACCTGTTAATGCGGGTTGATCCTGAGACTGAGGAATGGACCCTGTTTCAGGATTTCGGTGCTGGCGCGTTGATCCATGATCTGGCCATGGACTCTAACTATCAGGTTGCCTACGATCGCAAAGGTCGAGTCTGGGCTACATTGATTGGCATGAATAAGGTAGGCGGCATTAATCCGGAGACCCGTGAAACGCTGCAGTTCGAGGCGCCGCAACCCGAGGGCAAAACCGCAATTCACACCGCGATTTATGGCCTGGTAATGGACTCCAGTAAGACCCGCATCTGGTATGCCCAGCTAGGCGGCGGTGTGGGCGCATTTAATGTTGAGACCCTGGAGTTTGAAGAACATCTTGAATTTGAAATGGGAGAGGGACCGAGACGGCTGGCAATCGATGAGAACGACCGCCTCTATGTGCCGTTAATGGGGTCGAGTGAGGTGTTTATTTACGACACTCGACTAAAAAAAGAAGTTGCCAGGGTAAAGCTCCCCGATCGTTGGGCCGCCACCTATAACGTTAGCTGGGACAGCTGGCGGAAATGCCTGTGGGTTGGCACTACCAATGCGGATGTTATTTACCGAATGGATCCCGAGACTTATGCGTTTACCCGCTACCCGCTGCCCCAGCAGGGGGCATTTTTAAGGCAGATCACTTTTGATCGATCCACTGGCAATCTCTGGACGGCCTATTCGGCGACTGGGGTAGCCCCTCAGGCGCTGGTTGAGATCGACCCGGGAGATGGTCTGCAGTTGACCGGACGAGTTTCCGAGTAAGTGTGTTGACCTCGAGGGTTCAACCAGGGCAGGCTGTCAGGAGTAGCGCGCTGTTGACCGCCTGAAAGCTCGTAAACATTGACTAACATACGCCACCCTGGCCTGGCCCGACGAAACCTTGTTGAGCGCTATGGAATAGTAGGAGTGGTTTCATAGCAACTCGTTTTGGTGAAGCTCAGCGCTAATTATGTTGGCCAGGGCAAAAACTTCTGCCAATCCCGTCTCGGGTTAGCAGCGAAGAGGTTAATGCCATTAAGAGGCGCTGTGCTGCCTAATTGTCGATGGCTTACGACGCCCAGATGACCGCCAGGAGAATCGAAGCGATTACTTCTGGCGGGCCTGGATCGGAGCGACCTGCAGGCATTTCTTTAATGGCCGGGCGATAATTTAGCCATGGCTGTGGCTGGCTATCCCTCATTATTAACAGGGCTCAGATCGTTACCTAACCCTGGATTCTCCGTGGGTAGTCGGTGACCAGTAGTAGCGGCGCATAGGGGAGAAGCGTTGCGCCTTTAGAGTGGAAACGCCCTGCTCCAATGAGGTCAACCTTTTTCCTGTGGGTTTGCACAAGAGTTCTGGTTGACCTCTCAAGGAACAGGGCGTTGGCTGATTCAACTACTCAATAAGTTTTCTTACTGATTCCAGATTAAAGTCCTGAGCAGTTACACCAGGCGGATTGACGACTCGACCCGGTCCAGACGGTAACAGGGTCGCACGTAAACTCTTCAGGTCGACCATCCGAGCAATTACCGGGTTGACAGTCGGGTGCCCGTCAGCTGTCGTAACCCGTTGCGCTGTGTTGCTATAGACTGTCCAGAGGTTGCCCGCCCGGTCGTAATTATCGACAGCAAATGGTAGCGGCATGTAGGGATCAGCATCGACATAGACAATGCGACGGCTGTTGGGGTGGCCTTTCGGCGGGATCGCTTCAAGTACGTAAATTTCACGTGGCCGCCAGTATTCATTTTCGTCTGTGTAGTTCCAGTACGGTGGGGTGTCCAGGTCTAGCTTGGGATATTTTTCCTGGGGCGAACCCGATGATTCGCCACTAGCATAATATGCGGTAGTAGTCTCAGGGGAGAGCATGATCCGCTTTTCCAGCAGACGAAAATCCTTATACCAGATAGGGTCGGCATTAAATGCGTTTGAGGTCTGGTCTAACAGAAAATCGGAACCCTGTACCGGGTCGTACCAGGATCCCCCCGAGACGCGCCGGAACCGGCGAACCGCACGTATATAAACATAAACATCATCCAAACGGCCGTCGGCATACCGGGTTGCAAATGACCCGACGCCACGAACATCCGCAGGCGAGGTTGCAATTAGTTTGGTGAGTGAGCGAATTTCGCCGTTACCTTCGATATGGTTGTCGCCAGATGAGCGCCGGCCAAGCATCTGATAGAGAGAAAACGAGTAGGTAATTGAACGCTCATAACCCTCCTGGCTGACCATCACAAAATCAAGCGTCGGCCAGCTTAAAACATCACCTAAAAACCCTGAATAGACAATGTTGTAGGCTAATTTCCAGCCTGCTTTCGGATCGTTCTCTATATCAAGACTGGGAAAAGGAACCCCTGCAACGAAATTTTCAATCTTATTGGTTTCATTAATAAATTTCACATTCGGTGCATATTTTTCACTAATTGCTATTAACTGCTCCGGCCGGGTCCAGGGATCACTGTGGCCCAATCGGACAGTCATGCCGTAATCTTTGATCAGGATTTTGTAGGCGTCCGAAAACATCGAGTCAATGACGTGACCTTCAAAGGTCTGGTTCTTTACAGACTCATAATTTGCCCCGTTAATGACGAAACCTTCCTCGAGTTCTACGGCACTCAAATTCAAAGATGCAGACAGGGCAATGCCAAGGATTAGTCGACAAAGGCGGGAAACTTTCAAATTTATTTTAAACATGGTCCTCTCCGGATCATTATGTGTACGTAACGTTTTCAACAACTGTCGTGCTAGAAGTAATAGGACAGTCGAAAATTTAGCTGGCTGTTATTGGCGAAAGTACCGAAAAGGTTGGTGTCTGTTTCCAGGGGGCTATCCCCCGGCTCCTTTGATGACGCCGACAGCATGATGTTGGCATCTATTTTTAGCCGCCAGCTATCGCCGAGGACAAAATCCACGCCGGGAACGAAAATAACGTCCTTGTTGCTCAGGTCATAAACCAGCGTGAGGCTGGGATTGATAGTGTCGTAGTCGTAGTTCATGGCCAGCACAGTGGTTAATACTGTCCAGTGCTCTTTTTTCGGCGCGCCGTAGCCGAATAGATCAGCGAGATCGTCATCTTCGTCCCAGTTGGTGATCCACTGGTCAAAAATCTGTGACGTCCATAAGGAGTCGCGACCAGTGCCAAGCAGCCCCTGCAAGCTCAGGTTTTTATCAATACCGATCATGCTTTTCAGGGTTGATTTTTCCTTTATGCCGCCGAGGCCTGATGTGCCAGTAAGGGCAGCTATAGAGGGCGGGCCGAAGGGTCCAACCGGAAAGGTGGTTGCAAACCCACGGATGTTGTAGGGGGTGTTCGGCGAGTAGGCAAATTCGCCGCGGAACACCGTGTCGATCGGAGTTGCATAGGCGTTAAAAGTAAAGCCGTAGGTCTCCGTCATCGGGAAAATTACTTCCGCACCGCCAGGCGCAGTTGGCGCGTCTCCAAACGGGTTAAATGCCGAGTTAACTACCGGGTCAAGGGTTAGCCCTCGGTAGTACATCAGCGAATAGCCAATCTGGTTGTATTCGCCGCTAAAGCGCAATCCGTAGTTGGCATCTTTAGTGTCGCCGCTGGAATGGTCGAAGTTATACGGTGCGCGGAATAGCGCGTCGGTACCCTTACCGGGCTGTCCTGCCCAACGGCCACCCTCCAGATCAACGTTATTAATAGGCGCCTCGTCGTCATCCCAGCCGGGGCGAAACACCAGCTGTAATGAACCGTTCAGCTCCGGTAGTCCAATGGTGACATTGGCCATGATCAGCGGCTTGCGCAGTTCTTCGTTTTCGCTTTCGAGAATTGACCGCCAGCGGGTGTCATAACCCATAACGACATCGGTTATTCTGAGGACATCCGTTTCGCCCCAGACTATCTGCTGTTTACCGAGTCTGAAGGTGTAGCGGTCACCCAGGTCAAAAGATACGTAGGCTTCACGAAGTTCATCGTTGTCGTATTCGTCGAGAAATGCGTCGCCGAGCCCTGCTGGAATAGCTGCAGGAGCAGGGGGAGAAGGCGTAAAGCTGCTGGCAACCGCCGATTTCTCCAGGTCTTTTAAATAGGAGGTTCGCCTCTCGCGGTCCGAGCGGAATATGCCGACAAACTTAACATCGTCAAAAGTTGCGTGACCTTCGAGGCGCACGGTGGTTCGTGACATAGACAGTTTGCCTTTACCGTTAATTTTTTTACCGGTTGCGGCGCTTATTTCCGGAGAGTCCTGGAGCTTTACCGCTACATGCTGGCGGACATATCCGAGAAACTCATATTCAGGTGCGGCAAACAGGTTGGTGTTAAATGTGGTAAGGAAAACCCCTATTCCGCATAGCAAACTATTTTTTTTCTGGAATGACCTCATTATTCTCTCCCCTTTTTTGAAACTCTCTTTCTAAGTAAATCAAAGTAGATCTCTAATTTATCTGGAGCCTATAGACGGAATAACTGCTTTGCGTTGGCTCCCAGAACAGCGGCGCGGTCGGATTTAGTCAGCTGATCCAGTTGTTTTTTGATTAGTGGCAAGGTGTCAGGGACACAATCCCAATGTGGGTAATCGGTGCCCCAGATAAAACTTTGTGCTCCATAAACCGATATCAATTCGGGGATCATGGTTTCGTGAGGCTCAATACCAACGACGATCTGCCGTCTAAAATAGTCGGAAGGTAGATGTTTCAGTGGGCTCGCTGAACCAACACGTTGATATTTAACGTCGGCGCGTTCGATGTAGTGCCAAACCCAGCCAGCGCCGATCTCAAGCATGACGATATTTAGTTTGGGAAATCGATCAAACACACCGCCCTGAAATAGCTGGGCTAAAGCAGCCTGTAAATCGAGGACGACTGAACAGCTTTCGAGATAGAGTAAATAACGGTCGTCGGTGATGCCATCAGCCTCGTTGGCAAACTGATGACCGAAAAACTCTTCGTTAAGTGCAGGATGAAAAATCAGCGGTAATCCCGTGGCTTCTATTTCTGCCCAGAGCGGGTCGTATTCCTTGCTCCAAAATCCAAAGGCAGTCAGTGGCGTTGCAAACAGAACGAATCCTTTAGCGCCAAGTTTGGCGGTACGCCGCACTTCTGCAATCGCTATATCAATGTCAAGCACTGGCAGGAAGGCGATGGCAAACATGCGTTGGGGATCTTCTGCGCAGAAATCAAAGGCCCAGTTGTTGTAGGCACGGGTGTAGGCGTCGTTTAACTCAATATCCTTAAGTTCCGACCCCCAGATTAGTCCGGTGCTTGGGTAAATCAGGGACAGATCAATCCCTTCTTTATCCAGATATTCAAGTCGGGCGGATGGATCGAACGCGGGTGCTGGCCCATCTTCATAATGAATGGCGCCTGGTTCAGCAAGTTTTTCGTATTCGATACCTGTTCCGCCGACAAACGCAGCCACACCATAGGAGTAGGGGGAAGGTTCACCGTCGAGCACCATATGGTCTATTCCCTCAACCGATAGGGCGAACTCAAGTGCGCGGTCACGAAATTTCGGATCTACATAGTCAACCCAAAGGTTCGTGGGTTCCATAATATGGCCATGTGCATCCACCACCAGGTCAGTCGGGCTATTCATTTTTAGTGCCTTTCCTTGTTGCTGCTGTGGTTAACCGCTATATCAAGCCATTTGCGGGGCCGGCTCCGATATCCGCAGCGGCACATGCTTCTGCGGCAAAAGAAGGTCGTTCGTGTAAACGCTTTAACCAGGCGCATATGTTCGGATAAGGTTTCAGGTCAATGTTTAAATGGAAACCAATGGGGACGGCGCAGCCCAACGCTATGTCTGCGATAGAAAATTCACCGGCCAGGTAATCCCGGTCGGTTAGCTGCTGCTCAAGGACCTGCAGGTTACGGTTGTAGACTCCGCAGGCGTCCTGATAGGTGGTCGATGAGGTATCACCGCCCATGGTTAGCACAAATACGCCCATTAATCCGGGTTGAAAAGTGGCGCCTTCCCAGGCTAGCCACTGCCTCGACACAGCGCTTGACTCAAGATTTTTGGACAGTAGCTGGCCGGGTGCCCATTTCTCTGCAATGTAGGATAAAACTGCGGCAGACTCCCAGATGAGGAAACCATCGTCATCCAGGGTGGGGGTTACGCCGTTGGGGTTTATATTTTTTCGATAGGTTGAATCCAGCGGCCTTAAATCAGTTTCCCGATTCATCTGAATCTCTTCAAACTTAACATTTGCTTCGCGCAGTGCTATCGCTGCTTTTGCAGCGTTTCTGGAACCTCCATAAGGGTCTTCTGTCGCAGATATGTGATAAAGCTTGATGGGCATCTGAAGGGTACTCCAAAATTCAAAAACAGGGGCTCAATGGGGTGTTAGTCGTCCAGAATTGCTTCCATGCGTTCAGCGTCGAAGGCATTTTCCTGGTCCGGTGCCCGCCAGAGCGCAACACAGGGCCCAATTTGAGCCAGTGACAGGCTCATGTGCATCAATGTCTGCTCGGCTGCGGGTAACTCGTTGAGATCGAACCGGTTGAGATGGGTGAGCACCTCATCAAACCTCGGCATCATCGCCTGGTAAAACGCGGTGATGTCCTCCATCGAGCTGGCCAGGCGCTGGGACTGGCGTTGCGAAAAGGTGGCCAGGGCCCAGGTGTCAGCGTAGGGTTGTATATCCTCATAGCCTGCGGGTAATTGATGAGTCATGTTGGCTGCCTGTAATGTTGTTTAGATTGGATTATTGGCCTCTTGGGCTCAATTAGCGGAGCATTTCTTCGACCACCTTGTAGCCGTGACGAACCGCGACTTCCTGATCAGACAGGGGCATGGTGGTAAACGCGCCCGAGGCGAGAACTGACTGGGTGTTTTCGAGTGTGATCAAATCTTCGCGCTGTACATCCCTGGCGAAGACTTTGGAGTACTGCTGTGCGAGCAGCTCACCCGCGTTTTTGGCGGCAAACATATAGTGCTCGGTTTGCCATACGGTGCGGTCGACCGCCACCGGCCAGAAATGGTAGGTCACCAGAGGCATGACACTCATTGAAGCAATATAAAAATTAGGGAAGATGACGTTAATATCAAACGCCCATTTGTCATCGCGTGTGGGGTTAATGCCCTTTGGCAAACCTTTGCTTTTTTCGGGATTGGCCAGCAGGGTGAACACCTGATCGCTATATTTCAGCAAGTGTTTTTCGATGGGCGAGGGGTCATGGTCGGGGTTTCCTTCGATCGATAGCACCCGATGGCGTTCAAACATTTCGGCCCCCAGCAAATGGGCGAAACGGTTGTCCTCCCAGGAAAGCTGATCCGGGTATGCCCCACCATGTAAAAACGGCGCATGGTATGCCTCAACAAAAGCATCAAGCACCACTTTCCAGTTAGCGTTTACTTCCGCGCGATAGTAGCTAACGCGGACATAGTCGGGCGTGTCGAAGTAACCCTCGAACCGATCATAAAATTCACCCAGCCATGATTGCAGGGATTCTTTCGGGGCTTTGGCAATAAAAATAAACCCTTCCCAGGTGTCGCACTCTATTGGAGCAAGTCCGTTATCGCATTTGTCAAAATCAAAAAATTCGGCTTCGTCGGGCACCACCACCAGGTTCCCTTCGGGATCGTATGTCCAGCCATGGAACGCGCAGGAAAAGCCTTTCGCTGAACCCATTTCAATCCCAGGCGCAGTGAGCTTGTTGCCGCGATGACGACACATGTTGTGGAAAGCGCGAATTTTATGGTCACGGCCCCGCACTATCAGCACTGAGGTGCGCAACACGTCAATAGTCTTTACCAGGTAATCACCGGGGTTGGGGATGTCATAGGTGCGACCGATATTCATCCATGAGTGCGTGAAGACTTTCTCGCGTTCCTGCTCGAAATAGTTCGCTGAGATATTCGGTTCCAGGGGCATGGGTTCTGTCGACATGCCGTACTTGTGAGTAAGGTTAGTAGGTCTGGGGTCCATTTTTCTGATCCTGATAGTGCCGCGCCAATCGGCGCGCTGGCTGTAAAAGGTAGGGGTTATCGGTTGCTGAGCTAAACCGGGTCATCCACCAGAATTTCCACCCGTTCGGCATCGAAGGCGTGAACTACATCGGGCTGCCGGTAGAGTTCAACGGCGGGGGTGATTTCCATGGTAGACATCGCCAGGCGCAGCAGTTGTCTGGCGTCATCTGGCATATCATCCAGCGGGAATTCATTCAGGTATTCGATAATGTCACTAAGCCGAGGTTCGACCGCTTTGTAGAGGCCGCGGATCTCTTCCATGGAGCTGTTGCGGCGAACCCGGTTGCGTTCCACCTCGGTAGAGATCGCCCATTGGTCGACGAAGGGCTCGAGTTCGGCAAAGCCTGGGGGTAGTGAATTGCTGGATTCCATTTCGAGACAACTCCTTAGTTCTTGTTGGGTGTAAGCGGCCAACCGGTAATGGCACTTATTAATTCGTAGTTGTGGCGCACTGCAATTTCCTGATCTGATAGATGAATGTGGTCAAAGGCATCCGATTGGTAGACCTCCTGAGTGGTTTCAAGAGATGACATGTCCTCGCGGACAACGCTGACGGTCATTACGCGGGTAATTTCCTGGTTAATTCGTTCGGCAGCGTTTGCTGGCTTTGCCCAGTAGAGCTTTACCTCAAAGCGGGTCTGTCCCACGCCGGTCGGCCAGAAGTTGTAAACCAGGACCATGCCATTGGCCCAGACGGCGAAATAGGAGAGCGGGAAAATAATATTGATATCGAATCCCCACTCGGGGTTTTTCTCCGGATTGACTCCCGGCGGAAGTTCATCCAGGTCCGCTTTGAGTGCAGGAAAGATGGGTGTGCCGACTTTTGCACCGACCAGTGCCTCCAGCGGAGTAGGTTGATAGTCTGGATTGCCCATCGCAGACAAAGACCGGTTACGCTTGAATAAACGGATATTCTGCATGTGGCAAAGCGGGTTGTTGCCGCCGGTGATTGCCTCGGGAAGCGTTTTCCCGTGAATAAAGGGAACGTGGTAACCCTCGGCAAAGGCATCGAGAATCACTTTCCAGTTGCAGTCAACGTCGGCTGAAAAATGGGCAAATAAATCCAGGTCTTTAAAATAACCTTGAAACTGGTCGGCAAATTCGGCGACCGAATCAAGCAAAGGCGCAGGGGTGGTTTTACTCAGATTGATAAAAATAAAACCTTCCCAGATATCGCAATGAACCTCCGCCAGCCCATGATCAGCGCGATCAAAGGAAAAAAACTGATCTTCGTCGGGAGTAACCGCTAACTGGCCGGATAGGTCATAGGTCCAGCCGTGGAAAGAGCAGGAAAATCCGTGGGCGTGGCCGCTACTGACACCGGTTGAGACCACCTTGTTGCCGCGATGACGACACATATTGTGAAGCGCACGGATTTTGTGGTCCTTGCCTTTGACAATGAGCAGGGATACGCCAAATGTTGGCACATCCTGAACAAAATAATCCCCTGCTTCTGCCACTTGCTCAATGCGGCCGATCAAGTGCCATTCGGGTTCAAAAACTAGCCGACGCTCTTTCTCATACTGGTCGGGGGATTTGTTGATCGATAAAGGAATTGGGTTGGTGCCCATCTCCGGGTACAGGTCTGCGTAACGAGTTTTTACCAGTTGATCCATTGCCCTCTCCCAGGAAGCAAAGGTTTATTCGGTGCCGCTGTTAGAAAGCGGGCCCGCCCGAATTTGCCTGAAGGTACTATCGGGCCCTGGGAGTGACAGAACAACTATCCTAATGGTCAGCGGTGAAAAATATTTTCAGGCCGGTGACAATCAAAAAGTTAGGGGGCGTTGAGAAACCCGAGTTGCAGCGCCCGCCGGACCGCATGAGAGCGTCGGCGCACGCCCAGCCGACCATAGGCGTTATGAAGATGCCATTTAACGCTGCCCTCTGAGAGGCCCAGATCGCCAGAGATTTCCTTATTCGAAAGCCCCGAACTAACCAGCCGAAGTATTTCCACCTGTCTGGCGGTTAGTGGTTCGACCATCCCCGCCGTAGACTCCTCGTCGGGCAGGCGCAACGACGGATGCATGGGCAATTCCTGTTCAAATATGCCCAGTAGAAAATTGGCGTAGGCAGCGACGGCGTCGGTTTGCTCCCGGCCAAAATCGCTGATGGTTTGTAGTAGTTGCCGACAGGGCTCCCCTTCATCGATAAAGATTCTAATCAGGCCGCATGGCATGGCCAGTTCCAGTGCGTTGCGAATATGTCTCAAGGCAGCGCGTTGTTCACCTAAAACGACTAAAGTCGTGCTCAGCTGGGCTAATAATTGAACCGCGAACAGGTCGAAGGTCGCGTTTTTGACCAGCTTTAACCATACCCGCAGTAGCTTTTTAGCATTGGCCGCATTTCCATGGGTTGTCGCTAGCCGCGCCCATATTTGAGCGCGTACCAAATCTCCGGTAGTGGGCGTTGCGGTTGGCAGCTGGCTTGCAAGCGGCCCGGTTAGCTGGTCGCCGCGGGCGAGTCTGACGGCTTCTTCCTGCCGACCACGAATCAGGCTAATGCGGATACGTGCTGCGGTGACCTGATTACGTAAACGGGGGTAGTTACGCCGACCCGCCAGGCTCGCCGCCTGCTGAAGAAGTGCATCGACTTCGGTAAATTGCTGACGGGAAGCGTGTAAACGGGTCAGGCACAAATAGCCTTGAGCAGCGGCATCTAGCAGGCCCATGTCATCAAAATAGGGTCGTGCAAGCTGTAACAGTGACTGTGCCGTTGATAATTGATTTTGTTCCAGCAGCATGCTTGCCCAAAGCGCCCGCGGCATTGCCGCAAGTGAATCTCTTTGCTGGGTGTTTTCATGGCGGTTGGCGATGTCAATGGCGTCTTTGCAGAGCGCTTCCGCGGCTGAAAAAGAGCCGCGCATGCGTTCGGCATTGGCGACGACACAACTGGTCCAAATAGAGACAAAGCTTTGGGTTTTGTCACTTTGAACAATCGCCGCTCGGGCTTCGGCGTCAGCCAGACCGCTGCAATCGAATAGATTTTGGCTGGCATAGAACTGTTCCATCTCAATCTCTCGACGCAATATCGGGGAGTCTGGCGGATGTTCATCCAGCAGGTGTCGAGCCTGTCTCTTATACACATCTCCGAGCCCACGAGACCTCTCTACATCTC
>OJFP01000743.1_pt1 | contig 20714 bp, 25 predicted proteins | sample 1594141 | NCBI WGS metagenome assembly OJFP01 (sample SAMN05416843, study PRJEB24817) | seawater metagenome | isolation source: Sea water | place: Canada:Atlantic | collected 2013-07 | reverse complement strand
GTAGAGAGGTCTCGTGGGCTCGGAGATGTGTATAAGAGACAGATCTAGTACGGATAAGCGAGCTGCTGAGCAACGGAGTTAGTCAGCGAACGGTGGCTGAGATAATGGGAGTTAGCCAGTCGTTTATACAGCGGAGGGTAAGCAGCTCATCCAATATTCTGTGAGCTGCCTACCGATTAAAAACTAGATCCATATTTTAGAATCTTAGACTTGGGAGGTTTACGCATATCTCCTAGTCTGCGGCGCTCGAAAACATTTCTAGCTTTTGCACCACAATTCCTAAGTTGCTTTTCATAGTTTTAAGCGTTTTCCTCGATACGTTCTCTTTCTTGGCCATGGCTACTGCGTTCGAACATGCTGATTCTGCTGCGAGATATTCATCGCTCAAAGCATATATCACGCACATGTTGTTGAGGTCACCTGACGCAGCCTTGCTCGAGATTGCCGATTGCACCTCGGACTTCGCCTCATCTAGCTTCGAAGCGATAACGGAGTCGTAACCAACAAATCCATCGAAAATTGTGAGCGAAGGAGCGGCACTCGCGTGACCAGTTGTTAGAGCCATCGCTCCTAGAATGAGTGAGACCTTGAATGTATATAGTTTGCTTGTCATTAGTGACATAGTAAAAACTCCAGAATAGTAATAAAGGTTGGGTTGCTATGACGCCTCTCCGATGAGTTTTAAGCCCAGACTTACGAGCTATCCCTCTCTGATATGGTTTATATAATGCGAAGAACATGCCAAGTATTTTAGGAGCCACTAAATAACTGATTGAAAGGGTTTTATTCACCCGTAGTGTGATAGAAATATGGGAACCATTTACCAAAGCGCCCAAAAAAAGAACAACACCTATCACCTACGCACTAGCAGAGGGCATGCTATTGCCGCTAACGAAGACCATCCCGCAATGAATCATTTCCTGAAGGTCTTAAGCTCGGTAGATATTGATCTATAATGTTTAGTGTTAGTCGATCGAGGGATGATTTAGGCTGCTGTTACAACAGAGTAAGTCAGTCGTTTATTTCGCGCAATAAATCAGCAGAATCAGCCACCCTGTAGGTAGGCCTTAGTTGGTGATTCAGAAGCTCTGCAGGTTAGTAGGTACGGGGGCTATGGAGGGTGGTTTAGGGCTAGTTAGGCGTTAAGAAAAAGTGGTGGCCATTGTCATCAGGCGGTAAAGGCTGTCCAGACAACAGTGAATACAGTAGATCTTGGTTAGCTATAACTTTCGTGTGTATAGGGACTGTGTAGCCCAGTAGAGTCTGCACAGTCTAGACAGACTTCTTTAAAGTGTCGGTGTAGCTCATTGCTCCATTTACCATCTATTACTAACAGCAAGTGTAGCCTTCTTTATTGACTATGTAGCTGCTAGAGCCTCTATTGCCTTAAGCATCTAGTAAGCCATTCATAAGCCAATCACCTATTGTCCCATTCTCTTGTATTAGCTTATCTATCTCTGTTGGGTATTTAGCACTTAAAGCTATGTTGCAGGCTGCGCAGGATAGGTAGAGGTTATAGGGATGATGCACATCTACTACACCCACGTTCTGCGAATTCCAGTGCTGCGAGATGCGATGGCCTTTGTGGATGACAGAGTTCTTTAACTTTGTATTCAGAGCCGTTTCGATCTATGGTTGGCATAGCAGCGTCAGACACTTCACCGCGCCAACCTTAATCTAACGCCTAGAGAGCCTACATGAAACTTACCGTCACCTTTGATAGCCACTTGAGAACGCTTTCTGTCCGACTAGGAATAGGCCTTATTCTGCTCTCGCTAGTCTTGGTGGCATCATGTCTATTTGGGATAATTGAGTTTGCTTTTTTTGACTTCGCCGGCCATTCTGGATTACGGACGCTCGCAGGCGCTGCAGTGTTAGGCTGTGTAATTTCCGCTATCGCATCTACGGACCTATAAAAGAGAAATATTATGTTTAAACAGTCAGACTTATTCATACTGCTAGCCGTCGCTATATCATTCGCTGTTTCCGGCGTCCTCTGGTTTTCGGGACAACAAGACGAAGGTCTTTTCACCGCCGTCTGGGTTCCGTCCATTCTCTGCTTCGGCATCTACTTTAAGCTGATGGCTTCACAGGGGAGAGGTCGATGAGCACATCAATGATTCTCGGTGTAGCGATTGCTGTGTTTGCTTTTATGCTGATAGGTCTATTTTTAACCGCTCGGGAGGCGTCGAAATGGGACGACCCCGCAACTCACAGGAATGACAATGAATGATATTAGGACGGCCTCGAGGCTTTTGCTTCTCACCTACTTTATGCTGATAAGTCCCTTTGTATTTAGTGAAGAGTTGAAAGTAGATAAACTTCTGCTCAATGGCTTCAAAAGCAATGAACCTGACCTCCAGTGGTACGTTCAAAATGACACTGTCATGGGTGGTCGCAGCGAAGGTGGCTTTAGTATCGTAGATGAAGAGCTTCTCTTTTCTGGTGTGACTAATACCAACGGAGGTGGATTCAGCTCAATCCGCACTCAAAGGTTTATCAAAGACCTTTCTGGATACTCAGGTGTAAAACTTCGAGTAAAGGCCGATGGTCGAAAGTACACATGGTCAATACAAACAGACGCTAGATGGCGAGGAAGACAGGTAAGTTATTGGGCGGACTTCAAGACCACTGCAGGAGAGTTAGAAGAGATTTACATTCCGTTTACAGAGTTTGCTCCTCAATTCCGTGGGTTTGAGCTTGATGGGCCGAGCCTCGACCTCAGCAACATATCGGAGTTTGCTCTTTACCAGTACGATAAGACTGACGGCGCATTCGAGCTTAAACTTTTAAGTGTTGAAGCCTACGCTCAATAAATTAGCAGAATCAGCCACCCTGCAGGTGAGCCTTAGTTGGTGATTCAGGAGCTCTGCAGGTCAGAAGATACGGGATCTGTGGAGGTGGTGCTGAGCTAAGGAGGGGGTGTTGAGCAGGGTGAGTTTCACTTGATTTGAGGAGTATTTACTTCTGTCAGTTAAGCCCATTTGCAAAAAAATATATGCCATACTCCTAACCAGCATCATAGTCGAATAAAATAACGCAGATATATTGCTCTCAGAAAAATAAGGATAAAAAATATGAATAAATTTTTAGTACTTTTTTGTATGTCATGCTCAACTTTCGTTCAGGCTGCAGATGTATATGAAGCAAACGACGCCTTTCAGGCTATGCTTAATTTAAAGGGGGATTGGGTAGGAGAGGCGCGCGTTGTCCCTGTCGGAGGAAATATTGAGGACGTTGAGGCGTCTTCGACATCGGTTTCTTTCAAAGTAATCGGAAACTCTTCCGTAATGCAAACGTTTGCAGCAGGTACGCCTGCAGAAATGGTAAGCATGTACCATCAAAATGGTAAGAACGAATTAATACACACGCATTATTGTGCGATCGGCAATCAGCCATCTATGACCTTTCGTAGAAGTAGTGGTGAAAACGAGATAGATTTTCAGTTTTCGAAAGGAACGAATATGGATGTAAACTTGGACCCGCATGCTCATAACAGTTTTTTTAAGATAATAGATGATGATACTTATGAGACAAGAACTGAAAATTGGGGTGGTGGAAAAATCACTTCTTATCGCCATACAGTAATGAAACGGATAAAGTGAATTAAAGAAAATTTGTTACTAATAACACTTTAGCTTTCTCGCAAGTACGCCCTGTTATCTCAGCTTCTTTTGAAGCAATAGAGGTTAAACTAGAAGGCCTACCCTCTTGCGCGGGTGAGAAGCAATGGCCAATAAATTCTCATCTATTATGGTATGTGTACAACGCGATGGAGATGCCCTATTCCTGGGAATGATGAAAATCGTTATTTGACCCGCATCTCTTGCAAGTAGCAGCGTTCCATGCCACAAAAATAGGAATTTCCAGTCCAACGGTCGAGTTTATGATGCACAGTGCGCCCGATAGCTTCATCGCTTGCTACGAGATCCCATCTAAACAGAAAAAGCCCTGCAAGTACGCCGAGGAAAAGCACGCCTGCGAGTCTAGTGATAGGATCTTGCTGCATTGCTTCGCTCCTTGTACGACTTTTGGTAAATGGCCGCATAGGCCCTTGCTTTAAAGCAAAGTTCAAAGTCCACTGTATCGTATCAGAAGCTAAGATAAAAACAGAGTATCAGCACCTAACATCGCTATGTTTATACCACGCGCGCCGCATCCAACAAAAAGCGAGCTGCTAAGCAACAATGTAAGTCAGCGTAAAGTGGCGGAAGCTATGGGGGTTAGTCAGGCATTCATTTCACGCTATAAAACCCTTGAATCGCGCACCCTGTAGGTAGGCCTTAGTTGTTGATTCACGCAGTGCTGCAGCCCAGTAAATACGGGGGCTTTAGTGGGCGGTGTTAGGCGAGGGAGGAGCAGGATTGGTTGGGGTGATAATAGGGTTTATATTATAATATTTAGCACCTACTTAGACTCTCACGCTTGCTACTCAGCAAAGAAGTAGTTCTGTCACTTAGGAAATTAAAAACCACAAGTATTCGATATGAAAATTAAAAATAATGTCATTCTTAATTGATGAGTACGGTTTAATCGCTGTCCTCGTCCCAGTGCTTTGCACACAGATAGCAGCTTCCTACTTTCGCAAACGGCATTGGTCAGAAGTTTGGCTAGCATTGGGCATCCCAATAGGTCTGCTTGGAAGCGTCGTAGGGGCTACGGGAATGGCTATATTTACTACGAACTTTACCTCGGTCTATCCGGCTTCAGCTATTATGCTACTGACTATCCTTTATGGCGGCATCGTATCTATGCTCGGATATTTTGCCCGTCAAGAAAAGCAAACAGAAACTATCGACTCTATCTCGACGATACAATTACTCACTTTACTGCTTATATTCTGGGGTCTTTACGTGTTGGTCATGGACGGTGCTGCCGGAATTGATTCTTATCTCTCGATAGAAGTTGCTGTTATTCATTTATCCGTGATAGGTGCATCACTATTTTTATCTGCAAAGCCAAATTATATAGACACCATTTGCGAAGCAGCTCTAATGGGCGCGAGCATTAGTGTTGTCGTCGGAGTGATTGCGCTTTACTCGGGTCAAACAGAGAGGGACACAGCGATTTTAATTTCAATGAATGGTCTTACTTACGGTCTGTTGATCTACATCTCAGCATACTTCTTCAGCCTCAAGTATCCGACAGGCATAAAAGTCAGTTTTAGTCGTTTAAATTAGCACTGGATGGAAATTGTAACGTTCCTAATCTTTATGTATTTTTCTACCGAAACAATTCGTGAATACTTACAAAATAATTTAGCAGGTTGAAGCAGTTATTTGCCTAACGCCAATCAACACCACTAGGCGCATCAATACTCTGCAACAAATAACGCTGCTTTATTTTAACGTCGGCAGGCGAGCCGTATCTGTCTAATACGCTACTAGTTTTTAACCCCATCGCCGGTCCTAAGCGAAAGCAACAAGCCGACTAGTGAAGCGCCCAATATAACTAAACTGCCTGTAGCTCCCGGGGGCGTCTGGAGCGTTTCTAACGGTTTGAAAATACCTATATATATTCTGCCAACGTACTCGCAAATCAAAAATAAATACAACAAAGGAATCATGCTGCGATAACGTAATGCTGCAATTAACATTACTATTGCTATCAGTAGTTGGGATAAACCCCATAGTGCAAAAATACTTATTACCGAGCTTTCCGCGCCGCTAGAGTATTGGCTAAGTGGCACGGTTGCTATAGATTGAGCGCCTCCATCAGGCAAAAATATGTGAGCAAGGCTGCGGCCTAATGTAACGGTAGTAATCAAGCCGAACAACCACCGTGAGGCGGGGTGGCCATCAAAGTTGTTATCAAACGATGAAGGTAGCAATCTATTCCTCATGTCGCGTCCTTATAATCAAGCTCGTACGGTTTTCTATTTTTACGTCGGCAGGCAAACCATATCTTTCTGACACGCTGCTGGCCCGTAAACTTACCTAAAAAAATGGAAATATGTCATAGTATTTTGGAAAATTTTCCCCCACATTTTGTAATCGCGCTTGAATATGAACTCGTACATCTTCACCCCACGAGTCTTTAACTGAAGGCCATATTTCTTGGCCACCTTCGGTAAGCAGCATCGCAAGGCATAAGTTTTCAACTCCGATGTAGGAGGCTTCGTTGATATATCTATCACGCCGCATATACCATGCTTGCTCCGCTATTAACATAAAGTCCACAGCCCACATACAGAATATATGTTTGCTGCGCGCGTCAGCTCCCTGGTACTCTTTTAAGCACCTTGCAACGGCATCAAATTGCTCATGGTCGGATCGTGTTATAGCGCCAAAATCGCGTAAGGCGTTTAAAATTTCTCTCTGATTACTCGCTTTAGTCATTTCATGATTTTGTTTCATTTGTTGCTTAACAAATAAAAAAGACCCCAAAAATGCCAATGCAGCAAGAGCCTCAGCTACTGCTCCTAACGCAGTCCAATTCATTTCTATTCCCTTACTTCGCTTATTTGTTTTCTAAACTACGCCGGCGTGCACGTAGAGATTAATAACTAACTCCAATCAACACCACTAGGCGCATCAATACTCTGCAACAAATAACGCTGCTTAATTTTAATGTCGGCAGGAGAGCCATACCTGTCAGACACGCTGCTTGCCCATCCGCCTAACTCATCTCTTATGTCTTTAGGACACTCTACGTTCCGTAGCCTAGAGTTGAAAGAGTGCCTGAAGCTATGGCAAGTAGGCGCACCCTGCCCCAATACGGCTCTTATACGCTTGTTAACCGCTGCAGATGCTGAGGTGTTTTTTGTGGTCTGCGCTGCTTCGTCGATGTAGGACGGGAATATCCAGTCCTTGGACTCTTTGCCTTCGCTCTCGCGAGTCATAGCGACCAACGCTACACCGACAAGTGGAATATATCTGTGACTGCTTGTTGTCTTTAATCTTCTGAATGGATTCTTCTGAACAATGACATAAGGCGTTTCCGCGTCAAGTACAACGTCTTCGACTTTAAGTCCGCAACACTCGTTGACTCTTAGGCCTGTCTCAAGCATGAGATGCGCTAGAGATTGTATCTGCGGCTTTCTCTGCGCAATAGCTTGTCTAAGAATAGCTAGCTCTTCGGTGCTAAAGTCTTGCCTTTCTTTTGCATCTTCGCGTAATCCGGGCACGGTAAAGTCATTGAAGGGATGTAAAATGTCAGCTTTTAACTCATGTTCTTTCGCAACTTTATTGAACATTGCCCTGAGAATAGTAACCCGTCTATGCAGTGTTGCTGTTTTCACATCTCCTTTGTCTAAGTGGCAACTGACCAACCTCCTAACGTCTGCTCTTGTGTAATCGCCGGGAGGCTTGTCAGGCAAGAACTCTAGTAAGCACTTTAATGCTTTTTTAGCATCGTTGATAAACTTCTTGTCGTCTGTACGACCACGCAGGCTGATATAGCTGTCTACATAGAAGGAGGCTCTGGGCCTGTATTTGCCCTGCACTAATTCCAAAGCTGCTGAGTCAACCGCTTCCATTAATCCTTCAGGTATAGCCTCACCCTTGTACCAAATAGCTTCGAACTGCTCCTTTGGCACATTAGCTCTCAGCTTGTCTTCCATGTGGTCGAGAAAATCTGTTGCTATGTCTGCAGGCGCGCTCTGATCATTTATAGCGTTTCGATACAGCCCAAAGGTATTAAGCTTCTCTAGGGCTAACTCGTAAGTTGGCTGCGCGAGAGTCTTCGGTAATCCGCGTTCTAGACGACTAAATTCTTCTTCATAGCGTCGGTTAAGCTCTGTTGCCAATTTAGCGGCTGCGACATCATCTTCTGTCTGCAGAGACTTTAGAATGTGGGGCTGATCGTAGTGATTTTTTACACTGGAGGGGACGTGTCGGCGATAGTGCCAAGTAAGACGGCCTTTTGGCTTAAAAAGATATTTAACAGACACGTTAAATGCACCTAGAGCAATGAGAACCATATCTTACCTCAATAACAAATATGTATACGCATATGTATACGGTAGAGGAAGATTTTCTGCTTAGGTAATTGATTTTATTGTATATTAAATCTAGATATGGCGCGCCCAGAGAGATTCGAACTCCCGACCAACTGGTTCGAAGCCAGTTACTCTATCCAGCTGAGCTATGGGCGCAGGGTGAAGAGTATAGCCAAGTTATCATCACCGGTCACCGTTCTATTAGGCTATTTTCCTTGATAGTTTACTCTAGGCAAATTTCCCCTATCCACGACGCGGGTCTATGTGATTTACTCCGGCTCGAATTCAGGTAAGGCTAAGGTTCGAGATTGAAGCAAAATATTAAGTCACAGGCGAGCACCCAAAATACAGCGTTCAGCGCAGGCTCAAGGCCGCAACGACGACGTGCTTTGGAAATCATGGGTTGGATAGTCTTATCGCTATTAATCATTACCGGCCTCTCTTCAGTGATCGGTCGCGCATCATTTCTGAATGATGCAATCGCAATAGCACCAGTGGATCCAATCCTTGAATTTGGCGCATTCGATAGCCGCTACTACACTAACCTCGCAGCAACAGTTCTTCACCTTCTCCCAGGGCTTCTCATATTTATATTGGGACCGATTCAATTTATGCCGAACCTGCGTAAGCGCTATCTAAAATGGCATCGTATCAGTGGGCGAGTCTACGTTGCCTCTGGTTTCACGGGTGCTGTTAGTGGATTTATAATAGGGGCAATAGACCCCTTCATGGGTTTCACCGGACAGGGCTTCAACGAAGCAATGGCGACTGCATTCCTCTCCGCGTATGTTTTTTTCTGCCTGACTATGGCGATCTATCGCATTCGGAACAAACGCATTGGTCCACATAGGGAGTGGATGATTAGGGGCTTCGCTCTGATGACAGCGATAGCAACGGAGAGACTATTGCTAATCGCCTTTCAAGCAACGCTCGACGTCGATATCGGCATCCTTTTCGGTACTACGTTCTGGATGGCCGCGATTCTAAATCTTGCCGCAGCAGAGAGCTGGATAAATCTAACGCGCACACCCGGCAATGGGGCTGCGCACTGGAAAGACTTAGATCGGCGAGCGAAGAGTGTATAGGGAGTAGTAATGGATCAGCTCACTTCTATAGAAACTATCGCTACGGTAATCCAATTGGCTGTCGCTCCTGTATTTTTGCTTGCGGGTATCGCCGGGCTACTCAACGTGTTGTCGATTCGTCTTGGGCGTGTTGTCGATCGCGTACGAGTGGTTGAAACGCGGCTATTTAAAGAAACTCACGACGATCATCGCGCGTTACTTCAGTCGGAGACGAATTCTCTATGGAACCGTATTCGCTTAGTCGACTGGTCTATTCGCACCTTTGTCGCAAGTGCGTTAATAGTCTGTTTAGTCATTGTTGCGCTGTTTCTTAGCGAATTGTCGCAATTCAATCTGTCTGCAGCTATCGCGTTTCTATTCGTCTGCGCAATGGTGTTGGTGATCATAGGACTCTTGCTTTTCTTATTCGAGGTAAGCGTCTCAACGAGCAGCATCCGCGAAGGCATCGACTCGATGATAAAAGAAGAACTCGATCATAAAATGGAATCGGTCGACGAGTGACCTAAGCTGCGCGAGCAGCGGCAGTCGCTGCCGCTTTCGCTGTCACGCTAGAATCCAAACCGCGCAATGTTTTGCTGAGGCCGAAGAAAAGCCCAACGACAATAACAAGCAATACGCAGGCGCCGAGAATCGAGTTAGCAGCGCCGATACGATCCGCAGCCATCGCCATAGGAAATACGCCGATAGGCGTGAGTGCGTAGGAGAGCATCATAAAGCTGCTCATACGGCCACGGACACTGTCGTCTACTAAGAGCTGAATAGCGGCGTTATTCACGGTCTGACTAGCGCTCATGCACATATTGGCAAGCAGCAAAGGCACCAGCGCAACATAGAAGTTACTGGTCTCGACGAAAATCGCGAGAAAGACGCCAAAAGCCACCGTACTCCAGAGCATAAGTTTCACTCGTCGCGGTGAATCGCCGCGTTTAATTATCCACACAGACCCCAGAAGGCCGCCAACGCCACCCACCGCCATTAGCGTGCCCATGCCGCTCTCGCCCACGCCCCAGGCCTGTTCGGCCAGCATCACCAAAATACTTTGGAAAGGCATGGCGAGAAACATAGGGACTAAGCCGAACAGCAGGCACAGCAAAACCGGGCGGTTGTTGCGGATATAGCTGAAACCCTGACCAATGTCGTCGAATAACCCTTTTTTTACGTCGCCTTGCCTGCCCGACCGACTGCGCCCGACGCCGAACATGCAGAGTACTGCCGACGAATAAAGCATAATCGACAGCATGTAAGCGCCTTTGTAATCAAACTGCGCAACAATGATGCCCATAAGCGCGGGGCCGAATACTCGGCTCAAATTCATCACACTGCCGGCATAGGCCATTGCACTTTGCAGTTTGTCGGGACCAACAACTGTGGCGGTGATCGCCATACGCGCAGGCATGATAAACGGGAACGCACAGCCCGCGACAAATGCGGTGCAGAGCAAGTGCCAGAACTCTAAATAGCCAGTTAGCATCAGCGTGAGAATAAAAATCTCGTTGGCCACGATGAGCGACTGTCCGATCAAAACCAACTGCCGACGCTCGACTCGGTCGGTTATCGCCCCGCCGACAATCGAAGCAAAAATCATAGGAATGGCGACGACAAGATTAATGTAGGCAAGCGAGGTCGCGGAGCCAGTAAGGTCCCAGGCGAGCAGCGTCCGCGTTAGCATTTGCCCATTCATTGCGAGAAAAAAGGTAGCGTTGCCTAGGAAGAGCCAGCGAAATTGAGCGATGGAGAACACGGCGAACGCACTTTCGCGTGGTTCAGTCGTCTCCAGAGTCGTCTGTTGATCTGGATGGTCTTGGGGGTTCTGTGTCGGGGTAGTAATTAGCGTTGCTCCTTCGGGGAGCCGGAAGTATAACCAAGCCTTCAATTATTGCTAGGTTAGCGGGCGATCTGTCGCCAATTGTTGCGATTCGCCGTCACTGTTCGTACCAATTAGGGGCTTGCGTGTGAAATTCAGATTGCTTATTCTCGGCAGGCGAAGTGTGCCTCGCGGCCAGCCTTCGTTCCATGAGTGAGGGCTGCTGCGCACCAAGGTTGCAGGTAAAGGTAGTACACACAGGTTACACGCCGAAAAAGACAAGAATTAAGAGACGGGAGAGTCAGCAATGATGACCAGCAAGCGGTTAATTACTTCATTCATGGTAAGCGCAGGTCTACTGGTAGGCAGTGCTAGCGCAGCAGCACAGTCGGGAACCGACATCTACGCAGGCGACTGGCCCGACTACCATGGCAATAAAGAGTCGCAGCGTTATTCTCCCTTAGACCAAATTAACGCCGACAATGTGAACTCACTAGAAATCGCCTGGCGCTTCTCTACGGCGAATTATGGGCCGTCTCCCGAGTCGAACAGCACGTCGACTCCGCTGGAAATAGACGGCGTTCTCTATGCCACCGTTGGCGCTACGCGTAATGTTGTTGCGCTCGATGCAACTAGCGGCCAAGTGCTTTGGCTCTGGCGCCCGCAAGAAGGCGCACGCTTTGACAAAGCGCCTCGCAAAGGTTCTGGACGCGGCTTGTCGTATTACACACACGGTGACGAGAAACGCATCATCGTCGTAACCCCTGGCTTCTTCTTAGTCTCGCTCGACGCCAAAACCGGTATTCCTGACCCTTCTTTCGGTGACAATGGCAGTGTTGATATGTTCGATGGCCTCCGCCTTGCCGAAGGTCGGGACGATATCGATATCGGCTCTTCGATGCCTCCGCTCGTAATGAACGATGTAGTCGTTGTTGGTCCAGCTCACCGCGTGAGCATGCGTCCTCCTTCAAAAGAAAACGTGAAAGGCGACGTCAGAGGCTATTCGGCTATTACGGGTGAGCACCTCTGGACATTCCGTACTATTCCTCAGCGAGGCGATGTCGGCTATGAAACATGGATGAATGACGGCGCAGAAATAAGCGGCAATGCCGGCGTTTGGGCGCCTCTGTCAGGTGATGCTGAGCTAGGACTTGTCTATTTGCCGGTAGAATCGGCCACTGGCGACCGCTACGGCGCAGATCGACCTGGTAATAACCTCTTCGCAAACAGCCTCGTTGCTCTCGATATAGCCACTGGTGAGCGCAAATGGCATTACCAGATCATTCATCACGACATCTGGGACTGGGATAATCCATCAGCGCCGATACTTGCCGATTTACCCAACGGCAAGAAAGTGATTATGCAGGTCACTAAACAATCTTACGTGTACACCTTCGACCGCGAAAATGGCGAGCCTATCTGGCCGATCGAAGAGCTCCCCGTGCCAGCGGGCGACGTGCCAGGCGAATGGTATGCACCTACTCAGCCATTCCCGACAAAACCAGCAGGTTTCGACCGACAGGGCTTTACCGAAGACGATCTGATCGACTTTACGCCTGAGCTGCGCGAAAAAGCGTTGCTGGCTGTGGCAGATTTCCGCCTCAGCCCGAGCCTTTACTCGCCGCCTTCGCTTAAAGATGCAGCAGACGGCACAAAGGGCACTCTGAGTCTGCCCTCAGCCACCGGTGGAGCCAACTGGGAAGGCAGCGCGATAGACCCTGAAACGGGTATGCTCTATATCCCCTCACGCACGACACTCTCTGTTTTGTCGGTAGAGAAAGATGAGAGTTCTGACGTCGCGTTTAGCCAGTCCTATGGCGTTCGCGTTCCGCGAGTTAACGGCTTGCCCATCGTGAAGCCGCCCTATGGACGCATCACAGCGATCGACATGAACTCTGGCGACCATGCCTGGATGATTGCGAACGCAGACACCCCCGAACGCATTGCCAACAACCCTGCGCTCGAAGGCGTCGACCTGCCGCGCACGGGCATCGAAACGAAGTCTGGTATTCTGCTGACTAAAACGCTGTTGTTCGCGGGTGAAGGCGTTGGCGGAGGCCCCACACTGCGCGCCCACGACAAAATGACGGGTGAGATTCTCGCCGAAATCGAATTACCCAACGCACAGACTGGTGTGCCCATGACCTATGAGCATAACGGCAAGCAATACCTGGTGATGGTAGTGAGTGGCGGCGGCACTGCAGCAGAAATCGTTGCTTACGCACTACCCTAACGGCTGCCTCACCGCCGACTATATAAGATTTAATGACTTAAGATTTAACCAGGAGTACACAGTACCATGAAAAGCTTTTTTACCCGCGCCGTATTAGCACCAGCCATTCTTCTCACCGGCATGAGTGCGCAGGCGGCCGATTGGGTCATCGACAAGGCCGATTCGAAAGCTATTTTTAAGTGGACCTATTCCGGAACGCCTTACCAGGGCGAGTTCAGAAATATTTCTGCGACTTTCGATATCGACCCACTCAACCCAACCGAATGTAAGTTTGACGTTACCATTCCAATCATCGATATGGTTATCGACGATGCCGAAACGATGGACTATCTGCTCGACCTAGAATTATTCGACGTTGACCAATTCCCAGTAGCGACATTTAAAGCAGAGAAGTGCAGCATCGATGGTATCGACGCGTTTACGTCGGAAGGGACACTCACAATTCGCGATCAAACCAACCCTATCTCATTCCCCTTTAACCTCAGTGTTGGAATGGAAGACGGTGGCGTGCGTTTTCATCTAACGAGCGAGGTAACCATCAACCGTCTCGAATACGGCGTTGGTCAAGGTTACTGGGCAAGCACTGCAGCAATACCGAATGAAGTGGTTGTCGAAGTCGATGTCTATGCGGTTCGACAGTAATAACCAGACATTCCCCAAAATTCTCCCTCCTCTACCTGTTAACAACTGGGTAGAGGAGTCATTGCACAAAGGCATAACATACCGTGAATAATTTAATTAGCTCGACCGCGCAACGTATTCTGATTTTACTCACCTGTGCGGGTCTCCTCGCTTCATGCGATCGAATACTCACGCCCGATTTTGAAACCGACATTCAAGAGCTTGGTTCGGGTAATTACACGCTCGATCCAGACCACGCGACACTCCTGTTTAAGATTAATCACCTTGGCTTTTCGAGTTTTATTGGACGCTTCAATGACTTCGATGCTGCGCTCGATTTCGATCCAGAAAATATTGGCAATTCATCGTTAGAAGTTATTGTCGATACGGTGTCAATAGACGTGAATAACCCCGAATTCGCCGAAGAACTTCGCGGCGCAAGCTGGTTCAATACCGACGCCTTCCCTCAGGCTGTATTTCGCACCACTTCACTACTTGAAGCTAACGACAACAACTTTGTCTTCGAAGGTGACCTTACCCTGTTAAGCACAACTGCACCCGTACAGATCGAAATCGATTTCCACGGCGGTGGCAGAAATTTCCTGACGCGTAAAAACACACTGGGCTTCTCGGCGAAAGTTGAGTTTCAGCGTTCCGTGTTTGGCCTCGACAACCTTGTTCCGTTCGGCGTTGGTGACGACATCGAACTCGAGATTCACGTCGAATTTCAAGAAGCGTCGTAAGCCACCGGAGCCTCTTGCATCCTCAAGCCCCCAATTCCTGGGGCTTGAGTTTATCCTTTCGCAAAGACGGGCCTCCGCCTAACCCGCTCTAAGTCTCAACTGCACGCCCCGCTTAAAGTTTAACGGTTTGTGACGGCGCATTGCTAAAAACAAGCCTTTTGGGCACACTACCGCCCGTTATCGATAGCCATTCCTCGCTCTTACTGGGCACCATTCCATGCGTTTTGCCTACCGAGGCTTCTCGTCTGTGAGCGCTATTGGCATCGAAAACGTGTCAGGCATCGTATGACCTGTGCGTGGCAAGCCAATTCATCGGCTTCTGCCAGACTCTTTTGACTACCTGATGGGTACCCACCGCATTATGAAAAGTAGATTTAGCCAGTTTTTCGTCACCAACCTCGTCGTACTTTCGCTCGCGGGCAGCTTCTCAGCCTTAGCATCGGCACAAACAGCAAATGTCGAACGCGGCAGCGACTTATTTTCGGCTGAGTGCTCACGATGTCACGTCCCTTCACAGTGGGTCGGCGTGCTAAACAACAGTTGGGTGAATAAAAGCGGCGAAGAACTATTTACGCAAATTCGCGCGACGATGCCTGCCGAAACACCCGGATCGCTAAGCGACGATGAATACTACGACGTGACTGCGTTTATCCTTGCCTCTGCCAACATCGCAATCGATGGGGGCATGATTAGCCATGCAGCCATTAATTCGCTTTCCATACAGCCCGGCGAGGCGGCACCGGCGACCAGCGCAGCAGACAGCACAGCTTGGACTCACTACAACGGCGATGAACGCGCCAATCGCTTTGCGCCTCTGGATCAAATAGATGCGACTAATGCAGCTGATCTCGAGATTGCCTGGAGCGTGGACACAGGCATTTTTGGGCCAAGGCCCGAAACCTTCAGTGTAACGACGCCGCTAATGGTCGACGGCAGACTTTTCGCAACCGCAGGCGCCACCCGCAATATCATTGCCCTAGACGCAGCAACCGGCCAACTTTTATGGATGTGGCGCCCAGAAGAAGGTAAGCGCTTCGACGATGCCCCGCGAAAAGGCTCTGGGAAAGGGCTGAGCTATTACGACAATGATGGGGAAGGCGTCATTTTCACTATGACTCCTGGCTACACCCTAGTTGCCCTGCACGCAGCAACGGGTCAACCTGTCGAGTCTTTCGGCAAAAACGGCGTCGTCGACCTTCAAGACGGCCTGCGACTCGGCCCAGGTCGCGATGATGTAGATATAGGCATTTCGTTCCCGCCCCTCGTGGTCGAGAATGTTGTTGTAGCTGGCGCCGCTCACCTCGTGGGTATGCGGCCTGTTGCAGCGAGCAATGTAAAAGGCGATATACGAGGTTTCGATGCGCGCACGGGCGACCTTCTCTGGACATTCAAAAGCATCCCCGAAAAAGGCCAGCCCGGCTATGAAACTTGGCTCAATGGCTCTGCAGAATACACCGGCAATGCTGGCGTCTGGACGTCGATGTCGGCGGACAAGTCCCGCGGCGTCGTTTACCTGCCTGTCGAATCTGCAACGGGCGACCGCTACGGTGCTGACCGCCTAGGCTCAAACCTCTACGCCAGCTCAACCGTCGCCGTTGACTACAAAACGGGCGAGAAGAAATGGCATTTCCAGAGCACACATCACGATATCTGGGATTGGGATACGCCCTCGGCGCCGCTCGTTATAGACCTGCCCAATGGCAAAGAAGCCGTTGTTCAGACACTTAAACAGTCGCATCTCTTTATGTTTGACCCCGATACAGGCAAGCCGATATTCGCTGTCGAAGAGCGTCCGGTCCCTGCGTCAGACACGCCCGATGAAGTCGCCTTCGCAACGCAGCCTTTCCCCGTGCTGCCGGCACCTTACGATCGTCAGGGCTTCCAAGAAGATGATCTGAATGACATGACACCAGACATTCTCGCTAGGGCTAAGGCTATTGCTTCACGATACCGTTTTAGCGAGCTTTACACGCCTCCTTCGCTCTATCAGCACCCCGCTGATGGCACGTTAGGCACACTTCATCTGCCCTCGTCGACCGGCGGTTCTAATTGGGAAGGCGCAGCCTATGACCCCGAAACTGGGCTCCTTTATGTACCCTCACGAACCGTGACCAGCGTCTTATCGCTAGTCAATGAGCCCGAGGCCTCGTCAATTAAATATATTCAGGGTGGCGCACGCACGCCAACAATCGATGGTTTACCGATGGTAAAACCGCCCTACGGACGCATTACTGCGATCGATCTCGTCTCTGGCGATCACGCTTGGCAGATAGTTAATGGCGATACACCGGAAGAGATTAAGAATCACCCGCTGCTTGAAGGGGTTGATTTACCTCCAACAGGCAAACCTACGCGCTCGGGCATGGTGTTAACCAAGTCATTGCTATTTTTTGGTGAGGGCCCAGGTGGATCGCCATTATTGCATGCGGTTGATAAAGCCACCGGTGCAAAGGTTGCCGAGATAGCGTTACCGGCGAGCGTTACTGGCGTCCCGATTACCTACATGCACGAAGGCCGTCAATTTATTGTTATGGCGGTCAGTGACTTCCGCAGCCCGGCTAAGCTCATTGCTCTCGCGCTGCCTGAATAAGTGCTATTTCACGTAAAAATTCGCGAGAACCGGGCGCCCTAGTCTATTCTCTGTTATAGAGAACGAGACAAGGAGAGTCAGTTATGACTAAACGCTGCTTCTGGTGTGGCGACGACCCTGAATACGTCGCCTATCACGATACCGAATGGGGAATTCCCGTTCGCGACGATCGACATCTATTCGAACTACTCTGCCTCGAGGGCCAGCAAGCTGGCCTGAGTTGGATTGTGATTTTGAGAAAGCGCGCCTACTATCGAAAGGTATTCAAACACTTCGAAATTGAGCCCGTTTCTCGGATTAAAGACAAAACCTTCGAAAAGCTTTTAGAGGACAAGGGGGTTATTCGTAACCGCCTAAAACTTTTTTCTATTCGGTCGAATGCCCACGCCGCCTTGGCTCTGCAAGCAGAATTCGGAAGCCTCGAATCCTATTTCTGGCAATTCGTCGACAACCACCCTTTGGATGGTGGCGGACGTCCGGCAAGCGCTATCCCTACAAAGACAGACCTGAGTGATGCGCTCTCTAAAGACCTTAAAAAGCGCGGATTCAAGTTTATCGGCAGCACCATTTGCTATGCCTTTCTGCAAGCGGGTGGGTTTATCAATGACCACGTCGGCGAATGCTTCCGCTACAGCGAACAGAAAAAGGCCAACGGCAAGCGCTAGGCTAGTGAGACGGGGGGTCGTTGTAGGAAAGCTCGAAGGAGCGTGACCTACTCATCCTCTTCGCGCTGTAACTTTGCATAGGCAATCGAATTGAGTTCATGCGCTCGCTCACCAAACACCACTTTATGGAGAGTATCCTCGAGCACCTCTCTAAATGAGTCTCTGTGTAAATAGGCGGCTACATCGCCATCCGTTGGATCGAGCGCTATCTGCCGCAGGTCTCGGCGATGATCTTCTGTAATCAATAACACCGGCGTTGGGTAACGAAACGGACTGCGGCGCTCCTCGGCCCTCAGGCGAAACAAAAACTGATCGCGAGGCTTTTTATAGCTATTCCAGCCGGTAATAATGCAGGCGAGCTTGTTAGTCCCCAATCCTAGGAGCCGATTATATTGGCGCATCGCTTCTGTCGCGTTCGCCTCGTTATACGTGCTGATCGACGTGTACAAACCTGTTTGCCCGATCAGCGCTGCGCACTCATCTACGAGCGTGTTGTCGAGGTCATACAATAGAATGACTGGTTTCAACTCAGTTCTCACTCTTGTGTTGCAGAGTCATTCTTCGCTTACGAGCGAAACATGACACTGGCTGAAACCGGATCGCGCTCTGTCCGAGTTTTATTCGCGGCGACTGCTGTATCTTCATAGCCGAAGCTTAAGCCGAACAAGATTTTTGTTTCATCTTGAATATCAAATGCGTCGCGGACCATATCTGGGTAGTTGCGCATTGTTCCCATCGGGCAGCTGTGCAACCCAAACGCTACCATCGTGAGCATTAAGCTCTGCGCATACATCCCTACATCAAGCGCTACTGTGGTGCCGAACGCCGGATTCATACCAAGAAAGGCGATGTAAGGTGCATCAAAAAATTCGAAATTACGCACTATCGCCCGCAACCGCCCCTCTTTGTCATCACGTTCGATGCCCATATTGTTATAAAGAGCGACCGCGCAGTCGACTTGGCGCTTTCGATATTCGCCCTCGAAAGTGCCGCGATAGGGATAGTCTGGATTAGGTTCGACGCGGCCAACGGTGTTTTCGACCATCTGCTGTTTTAATCTATCCTTGAGAGCGCCTGAGGCAACATAAACCTTCCAAGGTTGAACATTACAATTCGAGGGGGCCATCTGCGCCACTTCGAAGATGCGATTCAGTACGTCGGCCGGCACTTCCTTGTCAAGATACCCTCGCACCGACCGCCGCGAGTAAATTGCGTCGATTACGCTCATCGAAGGATCAATCTCGTTTCGAGTCTGGCTCGTGGGGTCAGCGCTCTCAAGCGAATACATAGAGTCAGAAATAGAATGCGAACTCGGATTCTGGACAATGCTCATTATTCTGCTCCTAGCTCAGTATTCTGCCGCCATCGACATCGACAGTTGTGCCGGTGACGAAACGGTTCTGCATAACGAATAAAATGCCATCGGCGACCTCCTCTGACGTGCCTGCCCGGGGAATGAGATGTGACGTGGTCATGGCGGCAAGGTTGGCCTCTTTAGCGTCTCCCATTGCATCGAACATCGCAGTATCTACAGTGCCAGGTGAAACGACATTAACTCGAATCGGCGCCATCTCTACTGCGAGGCAGCGCACAAGGTTTTCGACAGAAGCACCCACACAGCTTAGCGGCGACTGAGCGGGGCGGATTTTGCGTGCTGGAGAGCCACTGACCAATGTCACCGCACCATCAGCAGCCAAGTAAGGCGCGCCTGTGCGGACAACCTTTGCGTAACCCCAGAGCTTGTCATACGCCGCTTTAAATTGGTCTTCTGTCTGCTCAAGGAAGGGCTTTAACGTCCTTTCACCCCCAACCGCTGCAGAGATCAGGTGATCAATAGTGCCAACCTCTTCGAAGAGTGCTCTGAGGGCTTCAGCGTCATGGGTATCTGCTTGCCTAACCTCGAAGTGACCTTGCGCGACCTCTTTGGCCTTTTCAATGTGAGCCGCTGATCTCCCTGCAACCCATACGCTAGCTCCCGAAGCAACAGCAGATTGGGCAGCGGCTAAGCCGATACCAGCCGTTCCTCCAACAATAACGACATTTTTCCCTTTAATTGAACTACTTGGCATCATACACTCCCATGCAATTGCGATATTAATGCGACCTAAAATTAAGTATCGGTCTGTGCGAGCTATTGCCCACTAAGTGACCATTTATAATCATCAAGCTTGCTGAATACTAACATAGGGTTCTAAGCAATCTAGAAGAAGAAACACCAAATCTCTCGCTCCTAACCAATGCAGGACACGCTATGAAAGCTTACAGCACCCCTATCTATAACTGTGGAGCTATCGCCCTTCTCACACTGTTACTCACCGCCTGCGGAAATTGGGTTCAGCTGACCCCTGAAGGTGGAAGAGTAGAATTAAGCGGAGATGCCACACAAATAAGCAATTGCATCCGCGCCGGGCGAGCAAGCGTCAAAACATTGGATCAAGTTATCGGAATCGAGCGTGGCGGGCAGAGACTCCAAGATGAGCTCCTCACACTGGCTCGAAACGAAGCGGCTGATCTTGGTGGCGATACAATAATACCAGAATCCGTGATAACTGAAGGCGTGCAGATTTTCGGCATTTATAAATGCCGTAGATAAAAGATTGCTGGTATCGCGTTAGTATTTAAGAGCGATGCATGTGGACTTAACTAATCGTTGGAAATGCCAATATGTTCGCTCGTATTTCAAAATTTTTTGGTTTAGAGCACATTCAAAAGCAGTTAGATTCGCAAAATTCTCGAATGAGGGTTCTCCCCATGTCTAATCTTTATTTGAACAAGATATTGTCTAGATATTTTAAAGTCGTTAAGCTAATTACGAGTTATTAGTAACAATATACTAAAACCAATCCCTCTAAGGCGACAGCGATGGAAAAAGTTCTCTTAGATCTTACAAAATTTTTTGCGAAATCGCCAAGCCTCGCCCTTAAGTTCAAGAAATACATATTAATAGGGTTAGTCGTTATTTCTGCATTCCTATTCTACGGAATTTTCACACTTACGATTTTTGACGTATCAAGCGATAGTTTCCTAGAAGATG
>OJFP01000740.1_pt1 | contig 20751 bp, 10 predicted proteins | sample 1594141 | NCBI WGS metagenome assembly OJFP01 (sample SAMN05416843, study PRJEB24817) | seawater metagenome | isolation source: Sea water | place: Canada:Atlantic | collected 2013-07 | reverse complement strand
GCACCTGACAAGCAATATTCCGAAGGCTGGAAGCGACTGGTCGCCCGTCACGCCTGGCTAGCCACTGCGCTCTATCGTGGCTACAAATTCATGATCGAGCAAACCTTGGGAAAGGCAGTCGTGAAACCAGGCTGGCGACGGACGTTGCTCAACTGGATGTGCGAAAGCAATCTGAAAACTGTCAAGGACCGAGAGCTACGCCACCGTTTAACGCCTACCTACGAGCCGGGTTGCAAACGGGTGGTGGTGTCATCAAATTTTTACCCGGCCATTCAGAAACCCAACTGTGCGCTGGTGACCGATTCGATTGAGAGGATCGAGGCGGCCGGCGTGCGTACCAAAGATGGTGAGCTACACGAGCTCGATGTGATGGTGATCTGTACCGGGTTTGACGGCTTTGCGTTCATGCGGCCGATGGCAATGACCGGCCGCGATGGTATCACCCTCGCCGATGCCTGGAAGAAGGGGCCACGGGCACTGCGTTCACTGACGATTCCCGGGTTTCCTAATTTTTTTATGCTGATTGGCCCACATAGCCCCATCGGTAATTATTCGCTGATTCCGCTGGCCGAAGGACAGTCCATGTACGCGATGAAATGCATAAAAATGTACATGGAAAAAACCTTTGATGAAATCGAACCGAAAGCAGAAGCCGTGGCCAGTTTTTATCAGCGGGTTGGCGAGGCGCTGCCGGATACTGTCTGGACCAGCGGTTGTCAGAGCTGGTATCAGGATGAGGACGGTGTGCCCGCGCTCTGGCCCTGGTCGCCGCAGCGTTACATGAGCGAAATTGCCGATCCAGATCTGGCGGAGTACGCACTGATCCGATCATAAACAGGCGTTGCAGGTTATTTTCATATAACCTATACAGTCAGCTGTGATGCGGTAGCAGTTCCTAGTCGATTGATCGTAGCGTCGGTGCCGCATCGGGAGGTGGCCTGGACGTGTTGAGGTTTGTTTCTCTTCTGCGATTTAATTCCGTCAGGTTGGCTGGCGCGAAAAAATTAGGCCGGTTGACCTTTCTGGTGTTGGCGTTGTGCGGCCAATCGGTCTTGCTGGCGGCTCTTCCCTCTGATGCTATCGATACAGACCAGGCAGCCATCATCTGGGGTGAGGAAGAGGCTCAATGGATTGCTGATCACCCGGTGATCAAGCTCGGGGTTGATCGGGCCTGGTCGCCGATTGAGTTTGTTACCGATGATGGCCAGTACCAGGGTATTTCGTCTGAGTACATGGGGCACCTGCAAGGGCTTCTTGGCGTTGAGTTCAGCGTGCAGACGGGACTGAGCTGGGAACAGGTGATGACCGCTGTTGAGGTCGGTGAAATCGACCTGTTGCCGGCCGTGGCTCGAACGCCAGGACGCGAAGCCTTTCTCAATTTTACCGAACCCTACCTGTCCCTCCCACTGGTCATTTTTACCCGCAACCAGGCAGCCTATGTGAACGGACTGGATGACCTGGGCGGCAGGCGCATCGCCGTGGAGAAGGGTTATCTCGCGCACGAGCTGTTACTGGCTAATCACCCGTTATTAATTCTGGTCGAAAAGGATGATAGTGAGTCTGCGTTGCGAGCAGTGGCCGAAGGAAATGCAGATGCTTACGTCGGCAACCTGATGGTCGCCAGCTACATTATCGGCGAGCGCGGCTTTACTAATTTGAAGGTGGCGGCACCGACTGGCTACGGTTACGAGCTGAGTATTGGGGTGCGTAAGGACTGGCCGGAACTGATTCCCGTGTTGCAACGTGCGCTGGATAGCCTGACAGCGGCTCAGAAAGCTGCTATCCAGCAAAAGTGGGTGTCCGTTCAGTACGATGTGGATGTCGATTACCAGCTTCTCTGGCAGGTGCTGGCCGCCGCGTTGCTGGTATTGCTAGTCGGTTCGCTCTGGTTGCTACAGGTCCGTAAGCAGCGAGAAGAGCTGCGCGTCAGTGAAGAACGGTTGCAGTTCGCCATGGCGGCGTCCGATGGCATCTGGGACTGGAATATCGAGACTGGCGAAGTTCATTTCAGCCCCCGGTATTTCACCATGCTCGGTTATCAGCCGGGTGAGTTGAAGGAGGACCAGAGCACCTTACAAAGTCTCCTTCACCCAGACGACCGCGAGGCGGTACTCGCAACGGTGGAGCAGGCGGTCAACACCTGCGCCAGTGATTATGAGCAGCAGTTTCGGCTTAAATGTAAGGACGGTAGTTATCGAAACATCCAGTCCCGGGGCCACGTGGTCGCGGACGATGGACAGGGCAGGGCGTTGCGGGCCGTCGGAGTCCATACCGATGTTACTGAACGTGTTATTGCTGAAAACAAGCTGCAGGTTTTCCAGCGGTTTGCGGAAACCTCTGGACAGGGTTTCGCCATCGGTCGCCTGAGCGGTGGACTCACCTACGCGAACGAAACGCTCTGGAGGCTGGTGGGCGAATCTTCTGCCGAGGCTTTCTGTGAGGGCGATTATGATCGGTTTTTTGCCGAGTCCCTGAGGGGAAAATTTGCCGGCAAAACCGGGGTGGAGCTGGAGCAACAGCGTCAGTGGACCGGTGAGCTCACCTTGGTTAGCCGCCAGGGCGAGAAAATTCCGGTACTGCTTAATTTCTTTTTACTCCGTGACCAGTATGGAAAATCGACTTTCCTCGGGGCAGTGGTGACGGACATCCGTGACCAGAAAATCACCGAGCAGGCCCTGGAAGAGGCGCGACACCTCGCTGAGCGGGCCAATCAATACAAAAGTGAGTTCCTGGCCAATATGAGCCACGAAATACGTACCCCGCTGAATGCGATTACTGGCATGGCCTATCTGGTTCGCCAGACTGACCTGACGCCCCAGCAGCGGGACTACCTGGATAAGCTGGATTATTCGTCGAAGGCGTTGCTGGGGGTGGTTAACGATATTCTGGATTTTTCAAAAATTGAGGCCGGGCGTCTGCACATGGAACAGACGCCGTTCCTGCTGGATGATCTGTTTGGCGGACTCGGTAGTATTGCCTGGCGTCGAGCCGGCGATAGCGGTGTTGAGATGATTTATGACATCGACCCCGATGCGCCGAGAACGCTGATTGGTGATCCGCTGCGTCTCGGTCAGGTGCTCACCAATCTGACCCAGAACGCGCTCAAGTTCACCGAGCAGGGGCAGATCGTGGTGGCGGTTGAATTGTTAAACCAGTCGGCTAACCAGGTGGAGTTGCAGTTCTCGATACGGGATACCGGGATTGGAATTGAAGCGGACCGGCTCGGTTTGCTGTTTGAGCCTTTCGGTCAGGCGGATGGCTCTACTACTCGCCAGTATGGCGGAAGTGGTCTCGGGTTAGCGATTTGCAAACGGCTGGTGACGATGATGGACGGCAACATCTGGGTTGAAAGTGAACCCGACATTGGCAGTACTTTTTATTTTACAGCCCTATTCAAGCCGGGTTCGACGGGTATCGAGACACCTCCTCAGCCACCGGCTGGTTTGCGTGACCTGAGGATTCTCCTTGCCGATGACAATGCCACGGTTAGACAGGCTCTGGTGAAGATGCTGGAGCTCTACTCCTTTCGAGTCACCCTGGTTTCTTCGGGTTCAGCAGCCGTTGCAGAACTGGAAAGAGCTTCAGTGGAGGAGCAGGATGACCCCTATAAGCTGGTCATTCTCGACTCGGTGATGCCGGGCTTAAGTGGGACCGAGGCGTGTCGATTGATTCATCAAAGTGAGGAAGCGCCGCATCTACCGGTCATCATTATGTTTACGGCCGATTATCAATCGGAAATGATGAGCAATGCCGCGCAAGCCGGGGCCGAAGGGTTGCTGGTGAAACCAGTGACCCCCTCCTCGCTGTTTCGTGCAGTGGTTTCGACCCTTAATCCGGATAAGGGCACTGAAACCCCAGCGCTACTCGCGAGTGTTAATGTCGATGTCCCCGATCTGAGCGGGTTGCGGGTACTGATTGCGGAAGATAATCGGATTAATCAACAGGTAGCCAGGGAGCTGCTGGAAAATGCGGGTGCCACGGTGGAAATTGCCGGAAATGGCGCTGAGGCGGTTAATCGCCTGGTCGTTGATGACTATGGACTGGTGTTGATGGACATGCAGATGCCGGACATGGATGGGTATCAGGCGACGCGGATGATCCGCAAACAGGCGCGGCATGCCAGGTTGCCGATTGTCGCCATGACGGCCCATGCACTCAGGGGTGATCGCGAGCGATGCCTGGCGGCAGGGATGAATGATTACCTGGCTAAACCGGTGGATCCAAAAAAATTCTATGAGGTCATGGGTAAATGGGGTAGCCAGACTGACGATTTAACGGCTCTGTCAGGCGATCGACAGCTGCCGGAAATTCCTGTATCGACGGGTAATGATGAGTTTGCGTCGCTGGATAGCGAGAGCGTCGATTCCCGGTTGGGATTACAACACATCGGCGGGAATCGACAGCTATACGGAACGCTACTCGGGGACCTGCTAACCGACCATGGCGGCGATGGCGAGCAGATCCGCGAGGCGATGGAGAACCATGATTATGAGCGATTAAACCGGCTGGTCCACACCCTGCAGGGTACGGCTGGTAATCTCGGTGCGTTGCGGCTAGAACAGCTTGCTGAAACATTCTCTGCTACGGTGATGGCCGGTGCGCCGGACCGCGAGCTATTCGCCGAGTTTGAACGCGAGATGGATCGTGTGTTAACCACTATTGAGCAATGGTTAGCGCAGAACGGCGATCGGACCGAAGAGTCCAGCAGTGGGTCAACAATGGACTTGCTCGATCAGCAACGGGCGATTCGCCAGCTGGACCGGTTGCTGGCAGAACACAACGGCGGCGCCGGTAAACAGTGGCGGGAGTGTCGGGATTTTCTTGCCAGTCGTTTAAGCGCAGAACAGCTGGAGCAACTGGAACATCAGATCGCAGATTATGATTTTGACAGCGCACTGGTTACATTAAGGCAGGCAGACGCTGAAGCTTCAAGTTTCTTCGAGAATATCAGGGAGTAAGCAGCAATCATGGAAGAGCGGTCCAGAATACTGGTTGTGGATGACGAGCGGTTGCATCTAAATGTGATCGTCGAGTTGCTCAATAATGATTATGCGGTCATTGTCAGCAAAAGCGGTGAAAAGGCGCTGGAAATTGCCCGCCTCGATCCACTGCCGGAACTTATTCTGCTCGACATATTGATGCCGGGGATGGACGGCTACCAGGTTTGCAAAAAGCTGAAAGAAGACCCGCTTACTCGCGACATTCCAGTTATTTTTCTCACCGTGAAACGCGACGTTAGCGACGAGACTTATGGCTTTGGCCTGGGGGCAGTGGATTACATTACCAAACCCTTTAGCCCGCCCATTGTCCGGGCCAGAGTCGCTACGCATCTGCGCCTCAAATCTGCACTGGATGATCTCGGTCGATATAACGAGCGTCTAGAGGCAGAGGTGATTCAACGCAGTGAGCAAATTCGCCAGGCCGATGAACACACCAAACAGTTGCAGGTACAGTTGCAGCAGGCGCAGAAAATGGAGACGCTGGGTCAGTTGACCGGCGGCATTGCTCACGACTTCAATAATATTCTCGCGGTGGTGATTGGCTATACCGGACTAGCGCAGGGGATGGATCTGGCGGATGACCCCAAGTTGGCCGGTTATCTGGATCAGGTAATGGCTGCGGGGGAAAAAGCCAGAGGGCTGGTGGAGCAGCTGCTCGCTTTTAGTCGGGGAGTGCCTTCAGAAGGTGAGCTGCTGAATGTGGGTGAGGTAGTGGAAAGCGCGCTGACCCTGTTGCGGCCGATTATTCCGGCGAGCATTGAACTTGAGGCGAATTTTGATGACAGCCTGCCACCCGTATTGCTCGATAAGGTACAGCTCTACCAGCTGGTGATGAACCTCTGTATCAACGCCCGGGACGTCATGGAAGAAGGCGGCACTATTGCTATTACCACGACGAAATTTACAGGTCAGAAAAACCGATGCACCGCCTGCGGTGAACCCGTTCACGACCACGCGATTGAGTTAACGGTTTCCGACGAAGGTAGCGGTATTCCGCCGGAAAATATTGATGTCATATTTAAGTCGCTATTTTCGACTAAACCCGTCGGTGAGGGGACTGGCATGGGATTAGCGGTGGTGGAAGAAATTGTGCACCAGCGTGGTGGTCATATTCTGGTAGAGCAGAACCGGGTGGTGGGTACCTCTTTTAGATTGCTATTCCCGTTCCCGGAGAGCTCGTCAGAAAGCGGTTCGGATTCCACCGAGGTATCCCAGGCCGGCCATGCTCTGGTAGTCGTCCATGACAAAAGTCCAGCGCTGCTATTTCGTGAGCATCTTGAGCATAACGGCTGGACGGTCACCCTCGAAGACCGGGTAGAGAGGGTTGAGGCTTTGCTTCAGCAGCGCGCCAATGACTATCAGTTATTGATTGCTGACCACGCACCTCCTGAACTCGATGGTATGGCGCTGCTGTCAGCGGTCGGTGAGCCGCTGTTGCTGGCTAAATCAATCCTCTGCGTTGACGCTAATGCCGAGGCGCTGGAAGGAGTGACCGTGTTACGCAAGCCGTTTGGAAGCAGGGAATTGATGGCGGCGGTCGCCGCCACGGTTGGCAGTGTCGCGGATCAATAATTCATCGAGCGTTCCCGCATCGACAGTGGAGGATCATCGACACTCGTTAAGGTCTGCTCTAAACCGGGCGTGGTACTTGACTGGCGACAGCGGTTAAACCTGTTTTTGTGCAGAGCTACCAACCTGTCTGGTCAGTTGGGTGTGTAGCGTGGACAGGGTCACTCGCTGACGACCACCTCCCAGGGCAGTTCCGACGGATCCTTCCTGTAATGCTCCCGTAATTTCTGTTTTTCGATTTTACCGGTGGCCCCTTTGGGGATATCGTCGACAATCTTTATCCACTTGGGCACTTCCCATTTCCCTACTTTACCGGTGCAAAATTCGATCAGTTCGTCGGCCACCGCGGTTGCACCTGGGAGGAGTGAGACCAGCGCTATCACGGCCTCGCCCCAGTCCGGGTGGGGCACGCCGAAGACCGAAATTTCGCGGACCGCAGGATGTTCAGCCAGCACCGCTTCGATGACGACTGGGTAGACGTTATAGCCACCGGAAATGATCATGAATTTTTTTCGGTCGGTCAGGTAGAGGTACCCCTCCTGATCCAGGTACCCCATATCGCCGGTCAGTAGCCAGCCATCAACAAAGTTTTCGCGGTTTTCCTCGGGCCGGTTTAAGTAGCCTTCAATCATGTGGTCGGACTTGACCCATAGTTCGCCAACGGTTCCGGGGGCGCAGGGTTGGCCCAGGTCGTCGCGTATGGATATTTCCGCCTGTACGTTGGCGCGGCCACAGGATTTTAAAAGGGCCGGTTCGCCCGCTAGTGCCCGCTGATGGTCTTCGCTGCGTAGAATTGTGAGCCAGCCGGTGGTGCTCTCCGTGGTGGCGTAGCCCTGAATCAGGTCGCAACCGATCATTTCGCCAGCTTTGCGGATCAGGCTGGGCATGGCAGGAGACGACCCATAGGCGAGTAGCCTCAGGGACGAGAGGTCGCGCGGTTGCTGCTCCTGCGCTTCGAGAATACGCTGTAACAGGGTGGGGATTACCAGCGCCACCGTCACCTTGTGCTGCTCGATGGCATCAAGCAGTCCTTCAATCGTAAAACCATCGCCCTGGATGACAGTGGTCATGCCGTTGACCAGACCATAGGTTGGAAACCCGGCGGTGGCCCCTGGAAGCGGGACAGGCGTGAGCCAGACATCCTCGTGCCGCAGGCCCGCGGCGACCACAGACCAGCTCTGGCTCTCGCGGAGCATTGCCTGGCTCCAGATGGCCCCCTTCGGCAGACCAGTGGTTCCGGTGGTGTAACTCAGGGCCAGGCGATCATCGGGCTTTAGCGGCGGTAATTCCGGTGCCAAATCGGCGGCCTCGAGCAAGGCTTCCAGGTCATGCGGCATGCCGTGTTCGCCCCCGTAGCCAATCAACTGCCGTCCTTCGGACGCTAATGCCTGCCAGTGATCTGCCAGTAGCGGCGCCAGGGGTGCCTGTACAACGATCACTTTGGCGTTGCTGTCGCGGATCAGGTGGAGCATTTCACGCGGCGCATAACGCCAGTTAATGCCAGTACGTACCGCGCCAGATTTCATACAGGCAAAGAAATGTTCGATTAATTCGACACGGTCGTAAGCGAGTATGGCAACCACATCGCCCTTGCGTACATCAAGTTGTTGCAGGGCCGTGGCCCAGCGGTCCGAACGCTCATTAATTTCAGCCCAGGTGCGGGTGGTACGACCATCAATAAACGCGGTCTTTTTCGGGTAACTGGCTGCGTTGCGGACAATCAGATCACGGGCGAGGAGCATGGGTTCTTCCCTTAAATATGGGCTGGAATGTGGGGCTGGCGCAGTGGCAGACGGGCGTTTTGATCGCCCGATTTATGGCCAGATCCTAGCATGTGTTGACTGGATCAGGCGGTTGCCTTATTCGGTTAAAGTGGTCGGCAGGGAGGACAACAATCATTTCAAATTGGGGGAGTAAGAATGATTCAAATGGATTTTAGCGGCAAAGTTGCACTAATTACCGGTGCTGGTTCTGGTATCGGTCAGGCGACTGCAAAGGCGTTTGCGGCGCTTAATGCAAAGGTAGCAGTTTGTGACATTAACCCGGAGAGTGGCGCCGAAACCCTTGAACAGATCGTCACTGCTGGTGGCGAGGCTCTGCTGATACAGGCCGATGTCTCCCAGGCAGACCAGGTGCAGCTGATGCTGCAACAAACCCTCGACGCCTATGGTCAGATCGATTTTGCCTGCAACAACGCCGGTATGGGCGGGGTGCCAGCAAAGACCGCCGATTGCACCGAGGAAAACTGGGATAGAGAAACCGGGGTAATGTTCAAAGGTGTCTGGCTCTGCATGAAATACGAGATACTGCAGATGTTGAAACAGGGTGGGGGCAATATTGTTAATACCGCGTCGGTTGCCGGTTTAGTCGGTTATGAAAACACATCCCCCACGCTTTCGGCCTGCAAATTTGGGGTTATTGGCCTGACCAAAACGGCTGCGCTGGAATACGCGCAGCAAAATATTCGGGTGAATGCGGTTTGTCCCGGCACCACGTTGAGTCAGCAAATTATTAACGTTGCTAATCAACACCCAGGTTTGATTGAGTCTCAGGAAGCGATTCACCCGATGGGTCGGTTGGGCCAGCCATCGGAAATTGCCAATGCAATTACCTGGCTCTGTTCTGATCAGTCCACCTTTGTCACCGGCTCTACGCTGACGGTGGATGGCGGTTATACGGCTCAGTAATAAGAAAAGCGGGGCAAAAAAAACCGCTCATTGCGGTGGACAATGAGCGGTTAAGGGTTTTATTTCAAAGGATGCCCGTTATTTCAGACCCCAGCGGATGGCGTTTTCCAGCACCATGGCTTTAATATCATCCGGATAGGTGTTGTTAAACGCCAGACGGTGGGGCCGCTGCTCTTCCGTCCAGTCGACCGGCCAGGTGCAATCAAAAAGCACATTGCCGCCGCCGGCCCCAAGTTCGCGCAGCGGGTCACCGGCGATGTAGGGAGTCAGTGGGCTATTAACGGCGCCAGGGAAGATATGGATGTCTTTCACCGGGTTGCACTTGGTACACATGGCGTGAAAAACCTCGTTGAGGTTCCAGGGATCCACGTCTTCATCGACCACAATCACGTAGGGGAAGTAGGAGGCGTTGCGGTCGGTCCAGCTGACGCTGCTGATAAATTGCGGGATACCCGCGTGGGGCGTTTTGGTGGAGACCACCACCGCATGACAACCGCTGAACTCAGGCACCGCCACGTCGATGATAGGCATGCCTTTGTTTAGTAGCGCTTCCTTAACGCTGGAGGCGACTTCCAGTATCCACATCACCGAGTCATCGACCGGCACACCCAGGCAGGTGGCCGGCAGAATTGGATTGGTACGCCAGGTCATCGCCGAGAGCCGAAACACCGGCCGTGGGTTGGTTCCGGACACCACATACCCGGGGTATTCACCGAACGGACCTTCTTCTTTCAGGTCACCGGGTGCGCAGGTACCTTCAAGGACGATTTCAGCATTTTCCGGCACGTGCAGGTCAACCGTTTTGCATTTCACCAGTTTCACCGCTTCACCACGGACTCCGCCCACCACTTCGACCTCGGAAACGCCGGCCGGGACCCCACAGGAGGCGAGGATGTTGTGCATGGGATCACCGCCAAAGAACATGGCGTATTCCATGGTTTTGCCATCGGCGTGATATTTTTTAAGAATCTGGCCGCCCTGGTTAAGCGGACCGAGCCAGAGCCCAGTGGATTGCTTGTCCTGCACCATGCCGCGGTAGGTGCCCCAGTTGACCCAGTCGGTGTCATAGTCTTTGCAAACACCGATATTGAGGGTGCCGACATAAGGTCCGCCGTCCTGGGGATGGAGTTTGGCGATTGGCAATTTGAACAGGTCAATCTCATCGCCCAGCAGCACGTTTTCCTGGCAACTGCCAGAGTCGACTATCTCCGGTTTAATGCGTTTGGTGTGTAGTGCGTTAGCAAAGGCATCGGTTAACTCTGTATAACTGGCATCCGGTGGAAAGCCGAAGGCAATGGCGATGCGCTCTTTGGTCGCGTAGGGGCCGCCGAGCAAGCTTGATCCCGGCATTGCACCCTTGACATTAGTGAACAGCTGAGCCGGGGATTCCTGCTCGTTACCGTAGCGCATGATTGCACCGGCTTCAGTCTGAGAATCAATTTCATCGTCGATTCTGACCAGATTACCGGTGCGTTCCAGTTCGTGAACCCAGGCCCGAAAATCCATCAGACCAGTGGGGGTATTCATCTCCGTCTTTTTGTCCATATTCCTCTCCGCTTGATATTGATTTCGTGGCGGCTGGCACTGAGCGTTACTGCAGCAGGGCAGAAGCTGCCACGCGTTGCTGACGAACACGTCTGGCTAGCTAAAACCAGTCGCACGATCAGCCCATTGACCATTACTTTTTTTGTTGGGGTTGTTATTAATAAGGAATGGTCAAGAGTCAGGCTAACGCGCTGAGAGAAAAAAGCAACATAAATTGAAGGTAAGACAAACCGTTGAAAATAAACAGGTTAAAAAAACCTTCTTTAACCCTCTCGGTGATTTTGGCTTATCATCGGGAGGGTTTTTTTGTGAGATAAATTAATCAAAAGTTAACATGGTTTTGCTTTAAGTAGTCGTTAATTAAAATGTAAATTTGCGGCTTAAATTCATACGTTATGAAACATCTTTTTTTAGCTATTTTCCTTACTTTAAATGCTTTTTTTGCTTGGTCGCAACAAAAACAACCTAAATTGGTAGTAGGTATCGTAGTAGATCAAATGCGTTACGATTATCTTACTCGCTTTTGGGATAAATTCAGTGAAAACGGTTTTAAAAAGTTGGTGAATAATGGCTTTAATTGTGAGCAAACGCACTTTAATTATATGCCTACCTATACCGCTCCGGGTCATGCTTCTATTTATACCGGAACAACCCCTGCCAATCATGGAATAATTGCCAATACTTGGTACGATAAAACCAATAAGATAAAAACCTATTGTACATCTGATGAAAATGTTCAATCTGTTGGAACTACTACTGATATGGGAAAAATGTCTCCAAATAAACTATTGGTTACTACCATTGCCGATGAGTTGAAGTTGGCTAATAAGCAATCTAAAGTAATAGGAATTTCCATTAAGGACAGAGGAGCTATTTTACCGGCCGGACACCAAGCAGATGCTGCTTATTGGTTTGCCGGAGAAGATGAAGGAAAGTGGATATCTAGTACCCACTATATGAAACAGTTGCCTAAATGGTTAAACGAATTGAATCAAAAAAATACCGCTAATACTTATTTACAACAGCCTTGGGAAACACTTTTGTCTATACATGATTATACTGAAAGCATTGCCGACAATAATCCTTACGAAGAAGTTTTTGAAGGCGAGAAAGCTCCTGTTTTTCCACATAATTTGCCAGAATTAAGAAAAGCCAATAAAAATTATGACTTAATAAAATCAACTCCTTTTGGAAATACCATTTTAAAAGAGCTGGCTTTTGAAGTGATTAAAAATGAGCAATTAGGTAAAGATAATAGTACAGATTTGCTTGCGGTAAGTTTTTCTTCTCCCGACTATATCGGACATCAATTCGGACCTTATTCGGTAGAGATTCAAGATACGTATTTGCGTTTAGATAAAGAAATTGCGGAACTATTAACTTTTCTGGAAAAACAAGTAGGCGAAAACGAATTTATGGTTTTCCTAACTGCCGACCATGGTGTAGTAGATATTCCTCAACATGCTATTGATAATCAACTTCCTGGTGGTTATTTTGAAGAAAAAGCTACTTTACAAGTTCTAAATGAGGTACTTTTTGAAAAATTTAATGTAGAAAACTTAGTAGAAAATTTATCGAATTATCAACTATTTTTTAATCATGATTTGATTAAAGAACATCAATTAAATTTAATTGAAATAGAAAATGTTGCGGTAAACTTTATGTTGGCACAACAAGGTATTGTAAAAGCAGTTTCGTCAACCAATTTAAAAGCAGCTGAGTTTACAGATAAAATAATGGGAAATGTACAAAGAGGTTTTCATCAGGTGCGTTCCGGAGATGTATTATTTGTGCTTGCACCGGGTTGGATAAACAAATGGACTAAAAAAGGAACCACACATGGCTCACCTTATAACTATGATACGCATGTGCCATTGTTGTGGTACGGCACCAATATTAAACAAGGAGTAAGAACAGAGGAAGTAGATATTGCAGATATTGCAGCAACGCTTTCTGCATTACTAAATATCGCCCTACCTAGTGTTTGTGATGGAAAAGTGATTGAGGAGCTTGTGAAGTAAAATAATTAAAATGAAAAAGTATAAAATAGCAGTGGCAGTAAGTTTTTTAATTTTGTTTGATGCTTGCTCAGAAACAACACAAAGTGACAATAATGCTCAAGAACAACAACAAGATACAGTTGTTAATGTAGTAGATACATTAATAACGGATGGAGTCAAAAAACAAGCCGATACAACTAGTTTTTTGCAATTTTATAAGCAATTGGTAACAGCAATTGAAACTAAAAACGCAGCAGCGTTCAATCAATTTTTTTATAAAGATTACGGTTTGTATATTATAGAAAGTTCGGGAGCTATGCCCCAAGTAAGTAAGGTTTACGAAATCGAAAACTACCAAACATCAGGTACTAAACTAGATTTTTTTGATTTGCCCTTCGATTCATTAAGTTTAATGCCTCTTAAAGAAAAGCTACCAAAAGTAGTTTGCGAAAAAAATAGTTATGACAAACAAGGTTGTTTTCAGGAAAATATAAACCCTTTAAAAGACAGTCAAATTTGGCATTATGCTAATTTAAACGAAAAAGAAGTACAAGCCATACAATTTATTAGCGAAACCATAAAAATTACTGTTGTAAACACCTATAATTATACCTTTTATTTTTCACAAATAAATGGTTCTTGGCAACTTAGCTTTATTGATTTAAGAATTCCTTGTACTGCCTGAAACTGTTAATTGAATTGTTAATAAAAAACATCAATTTAAATTGTTTATAGGCGTTAATAGCTTTGGCTAATGCTTATATTTGTTTTGCTTAAAAAAAGCTTAAAAAACACATAAAATATGAGCGAAGAAAAACAGAAAAATTATTCGGCCGATAGTATTCAGGCGTTGGAAGGAATGGAGCATGTTAGAATGCGTCCATCCATGTACATTGGTGATGTAGGTATTAGAGGGTTACATCACTTGGTTTATGAAGTAGTAGATAACTCTATAGATGAAGCAATGGGTGGTCATTGTGATGAAATTCAGGTTTGGATTAATGAAGACAATTCTATTGGAGTTAGAGATAATGGTAGAGGTATTCCTGTTGATATGCACAAAAAAGAAGGTGTTTCTGCTTTGGAAGTAGTAATGACCAAAATTGGTGCGGGAGGTAAATTTGATAAAGACTCTTATAAAGTATCAGGTGGTTTGCACGGTGTTGGTGTCTCTGTTGTAAATGCACTTTCTGACGATTTAAAAGCTACCGTTTACCGTGATGGGAAAGTTTATGAACAAGAATATAAGAAAGGTAAAGCACTTTATCCCGTAAAAGAAGTTGGAACTACTGATATTAGAGGAACAGAAGTAACCTTTAAACCAGACGGAACCATATTTGAAAATACAGAATATAGCTTCGAGACCTTAAAAGATAGAATGAGAGAACTTTCATTCTTAAATAAAGGGGTTAGAATAACTATTACTGACCATAGAGAAAAAGACGATGAAGGGAATAGTGTTTCAAATGAATTTTATTCAACGGAAGGACTAAAAGAATTTGTTAAATATATTGATGAAACTCGTGAGCCATTAATAGGTGAGGTAATTCACATGGAAGGTGAAAAAAGTGGTATTCCTGTTGAGGTAGCCATGATTTATAATACTTCGTATGCAGAAAATATTCATGCTTATGTGAACAATATTAATACACACGAAGGAGGAACGCATTTATCCGGATTTAGAAGAGGGTTAACAGCAACATTAAAAAAATATGCTGAAACTTCCGGAATGTTAGATAAATTGAAATTTGAAATATCGGGAGATGACTTTAGAGAAGGATTAACAGCTATTATCTCTGTAAAAGTTCAGGAACCACAATTTGAAGGACAAACGAAAACTAAATTAGGAAATAGAGAAGTTACCGCTCCTGTTAGTCAGGCAGTAACTGAAATGTTAACTAATTACTTAGAAGAACATCCTGCTGATGCAAAAACCATTGTACAAAAAGTTATTTTAGCTGCAACAGCTCGTCATGCTGCTACTAAAGCTCGTGAAATGGTTCAGCGTAAAAATGTGATGTCAGGTTCCGGTTTACCGGGAAAACTTTCTGATTGTGCCTCAAAAGACCCTGCAGTTTGCGAATTGTATTTAGTAGAGGGAGATTCTGCGGGTGGAACAGCAAAACAAGGAAGAGACAGACACTTTCAAGCCATTATGCCACTTAGAGGTAAAATTTTGAATGTTGAAAAAGCGATGCAACACAAAATTTTAGATAATGAAGAGATTAAAAATATTTACACTGCTTTAGGTGTAAGAATAGGAACAGAGGAAGATGCAAGAGCATTGAACATTGAAAAATTGCGTTACCATAAAGTAATTATTATGTGTGATGCCGATGTGGATGGTTCTCATATCGAAACACTTATTTTAACATTTTTCTTTAGATATATGCCCGAGTTGATAGAAAAAGGCTATATCTATATTGCTACACCACCACTTTACTTGGTTAAAAAAGGTAAAGAACAACGCTATTGCTGGAACGATAAAGAACGTGATACAGCGATACAAGAAATTAAAGGTGCAGGTAAAGAAGGAAGTGTTCATGTACAACGTTACAAAGGTTTAGGAGAAATGAATGCTGAACAATTATGGTCAACAACTATGAACCCTGAATTTAGAACATTAAGACAAATAAATATTGAAAATGCAGCTTCTGCTGATCATACATTCTCAATGCTGATGGGTGATGATGTTCCACCGAGAAGAGAGTTTATTGAAGCCAATGCCAAATATGCAAAAGTGGATATTTAATAAATGAATATTAATTGTTTAAAAATGCCTGAAGTTATCTCTTCAGGCATTTTTTATATCCAAAATTTTTTTTCATCTATTCTTCCAGCTAATGAGGTAAAAAGCATTCTATAGCGTCCTTTTGGTAATTCACTTATATCAACAACTATAGGTTGTTCTTTTGTTTTTTCAAGTACTTTAATGTCTTTCCTGATTTGAGAAATATTATATAAATCATAAACTACTACTTTTATTACACGACCTTTTTCCAAATCAGCCTTTAGCGTTCCATAAATGTTTTTTGCTTTGTTAGACACCATTCCTGTACTATCGTTGGGCATATATTCAATAGAATACCAAGGTGTAACTTTGTTTTCTTTATATGAAAGAAATTCTTGTAACCCAACAATAGAATCTCTATTTTCATGAAAAATAGATGCAACAGGTCTGTTATTAGTTAATGTCCATACAGCATATTGCATAGCTGAAACAGGGTATTTGTTTTTGTTTAAATGTTCGGCTAGTTTTATAATATTGGCATCTTTCATTTCACCAATAAGGTATTTTTCTCCTTCACTGGGGGAACTTTTATGAGCCTGAGAACAAAACCCAAATAAGTTTTTAGCACTACTTCCCATAGGTGTTAGAGTAAAAAAAGCTTCTTTAACAATTAAAATATCTTGTTTATTAGTGTCAATAGAAATTAGATTTCTACCTAGTTCAATCATTAAATTTAAAGTTCTTGAGGTTTTATTTTGTAAATTTATTGTAACACATTCTCCTTTGTGAGAGCCATTGTTTACTATTTCATAAGAGATTAAATCATATTTTAAAGCACTTTCTATAGAAATGGTATTGCTACTAATAGAATAATTTTTTTGCGGATAATGGGAGCTTAAAATTAAGCAAAGAAATGCTGCTGTGCCATAAAGGCACATTTTTTTTAATGCTTTCATAATAAAGGAGTTTTGTTAGACTTGTTAGAAAGAATAACGCTCCTTTATTATGAAATATTGTTAAGGGGATTTTTTGGATTTATTTTATAATATTAACCTTACCAATATTTTGGAATTTTTTACCATTAGTATCTTTGTAGTTAAGTTTCCAGACATAGGTACCATTTTGCACGACTTTACCTTTGTAGGTTCCGTTCCATCCATCAAAAGGGCTGTAAGACTCAAAGATAACTTCCCCCCATCTATCGAAGATAAGGAAGGCGTAGCCCTCCGGACTAACCCCGAACCCTTGAGGAGCGAAGAATTCATTTAAATTATCGCCATCCGGAGTAAAAGCATTAGGGACAAAGACCCCCGTTTCGCCATTAATTTTCACGAGTTTGGTAATAGAATCCGTGCAACCATTATCATTAGTTACCAAAAGAGTAACCGGATAAGAAGCCGTATCCTCCCCTGGGAAAGTAAAATTAGGATGCTGCATAGCACTAGCCCCGAGATTAGCGAAATTCCATTGCCAAGAAGCGATATTAAACAGAGAAAGATCAGTAAAATAAACCAGTGGGTCAAAAAGCGTAACATCAAGAGGCGAATAAGAAAAGTTAGCCGTAGGATTTTCAAACACTTCAATATAAGCCGTTTGAGTTAATACTCCCGGACACCCATTATTATCCGTAACAAAAAGAGACACATCATAAGTTCCGGGATTAGAATAAACAGTAGCAGTAGTATCACCAACAGCAATATTACCATTGCCCAAATCCCAATAAAAAGAATCAATCAAAGCAGTATCCGTAGCATTATAGAACGCCACAGCCAAAGGAGCACAACCACTAAGGACATCAGCAGAAAACGCGATAAAATTAATAGGAGCAGGCTGATTAACAGTAACAGTAATAGCTTCGGAACACCCATTAGCATCACTAACAGTAACCGTAACATTACCAGCCACTAAATTATTAGCCACAGGATTATTGCCCACGCCATTAACCGACCAGCTGTAACTGTAAGCAGGCGTACCCCCTTGTGGAGCCACCACAATTTGACCATCATTATAACCATTACAAGAAACATCAGTAACAACATTAGGAATAGAAATAGCAGCAGGCTCATTAATAACAATATTACCCCCATTAACAGCACAACCATTAACATCCTCCACCACTACCGTATAAGAACCCGGAGATAAGCCAGAGAAAACATTAGCAGCAGAAAAAGTAGCCCCATTATCAATACTATAATTTAAAGGAGCAGTACCACCAGTAGCAAAAACAGAAATGCTACCATCAGTATTATTACCATTGTTAGCACTATTACAACTCACATCAACATTAACAATAGAATCAAGAACCAGCAAAGCAGGATCAGTAAGCGTAAGCATCACTGTATCCACACAAGCATTATCATCCACAACCCCTACGACATAATTACCGGCACATAAATTATTAAAAGAACCACTAGCTTGGAAGTTAATACCATCAATAGTATATTGATAAACCCCTGTTCCACCGGCAGCAGTAACCGTTATATTACCATCACAAGCACCATTACAAGTTATATTAGTGGTGCTACTATTAAGTGTTAAAGGAGGATTAACAAAAATGGTCACAGAGTCAGTACCAAAACAATTATTAGCGTCCGTTACAGTAACTGTATAAGTAGTAGTAACAGTAGGAGAAACAGTAGGATTAAAAACAGTAGAAAAACCTAAATTACCAGGTTCATCCCAAGAGTAAGAATACCCGATACCATTAGGAGTAGCCCCTAACGTAACAGCATCACCATAACAAATGGTTGTATCCAAACCAGCATCCACAACAAGACCAGGAGCCACCGTAACAGTAACCATAGTTCTAGGACTCACACACCCATTAACAGTAGTTTGCACATAATAAGAGGTAGTAGTAGTCAATACAGGCGTAGTATAACTAGCAGCAGTAGCCAATAAATTACCCCCAGTAGCAGCATCAAACCATTCGTAAGTACCCCCCGGAGCAGTAGCCGTAAGCGTAGCCGTATTATTAGGACAAATAGTAATACCAGCAGCAGTAGGAGCAGAAGGAGTAGGATTAACCGTAATGGTATAAGAAACAGGCGTACCCACACAACCGTTAAGCGTAGGCGTAACAGCAACAGTAGCAGTAACAGCACTACCTGTAGAATTAGAAGCCGTAAAAGCAGGCGTATTGCCACTACCCGAAGCAGCTAAGCCAATAGTAGAATTAGAGTTCGTCCAAGCAAAAGAAGCCCCGGCAGGCGTAGAAGAAAAAGCAGAAGCAGGCACATTAGCACCATTACAAACTGTGATGTTGGCAATAGGATTAACCACAGGTGAGGGGTTCACAGTTATAGTATAAGTTACTGGGGTTGGAGCTCCACTACAACCACTAGCAGGAGAAGATACGGTAATTGTACTTGTAATAGGAGCAGTAGTAGTATTAGTAGCGGTAAAAGCAGGTGTATTACCACTACCAGAGGCTGCTAAACCAATAGCAGTATTAGAGTTGGTCCATGTAAAAGTAGCTCCAGCAGGAGTAGAAGTAAAATTAGAAGCAGGAACATTAGCACCATTACAAACGGTGATGTTAGCAGGTTGATTGATGGTAGTACTTCCTCCACCTGTTGCCGGAACAATACAATCCATCAAAGCAATTCTTGAACCCGCTCCACACCCATTGTGAGTTAAAGTAAAAACTGTTGCTCCTCCTAGAACAGATATTGTAACCATACTTCCTGTAGTAGTAGCATTGTTATACAATAATCCAGTACCGCCATTAATTAATGAATATCCTGATCCGCAATAATTTGATAATGAAACTGTGCCGCAATTTGATGCAAAATAGAATTCTTCACAACTATTTGTACCATTAAAAATAACAGATATTGATGAAACAGGAGCGCTAAAAGTTAAAGTAATAGATTGAGCAGCACTATTTAACCACCATGCTGGGTTTGATGTAGGAAAAGTTTGTCCGTTACAAGAATAAGAAACGTCACTTAGGGTAGAAACTCCTACAGTACTAGCACTTACTGTAATTCCCGATCCAGCACTAAAGTATGGATAACTTGTTGCCGATATTTTAGGTATTGAACCATAATTAGATAAATTACAAGGAGATTGAGCTTTAGTTATTAATGGAAATACCACTAATAAAATAATTAATTTTAAATATTTCATAGTTTAGTTTTGTGCACTGCATGCACATGACGTAGAAATACTTAGATTGGATGCCTAAAGTATTAAAATAATTTTCCTTGATCGGTTTTAGAAAACACTTTACCTAAATGTTTGAATGCTTTTTCGGTAGCTTCTCTACCTCTAGGAGTTCGCATTAAAAAGCCTTCTTTGATTAAAAAAGGTTCATAAACTTCTTCTATAGTACCTGCTTCTTCACTAACAGCTGTAGCTATAGTGGTTAAACCAACTGGACCTCCTTTAAATTTGTCAATTATAGCACTTAATATACGATTATCCATTTCATCTAACCCATTTTTGTCAACATTAAGCGCATCTAATCCCATCAAAGCTATTGCTTTGGTTATTTTTCCATCTCCTTTAACTTGAGCAAAATCTCTAACTCTTCTTAATAAAGCATTAGAAATTCGGGGTGTACCTCTACTTCTTCTTGAGATTTCTTCTGCAGCTGATTGTTCTATGCCAACATTTATAATGTCTGCTGAACGATGTATAATTTTAGTTAACAAATCAGCATCGTAATATTCTAATCTAGAAGTTATACCAAATCTAGCTCTAAGTGGAGCTGTTAACAACCCCGTTCTGGTAGTTGCTCCAACAAGGGTAAAAGGATTTAATTCAATTTGTACACTTCGGGCGTTAGGCCCTGAATCTATCATTATATCTATTTTGTAATCTTCCATTGCTGAATATAAATATTCTTCAACAACGGGAGATAAACGATGGATTTCGTCTATAAATAATACATCACCTTCTTCTAGATTGGTTAACAATCCTGCCAAATCTCCGGGCTTTTCTAATACAGGTCCTGATGTAACTTTAAACCCAACTTGAAGTTCATTAGCAATAATGTTTGCTAATGTTGTTTTTCCTAATCCTGGTGGACCATGAAGTAAAACGTGATCTAAAGATTCTCCTCTTTGGCTGGCAGCTAGAACAAAAATTTTTAGATTCTCCACTACTTTTTTCTGACCTGTAAAGTCATCAAAACTTAATGGTCGCAACACTTTTTCTATCTCCTTTTCTGTAGGAGACATGTTAGCTCTGTCTCTTATACACATCTGACGCTG
>OJFP01000739.1_pt1 | contig 20835 bp, 19 predicted proteins | sample 1594141 | NCBI WGS metagenome assembly OJFP01 (sample SAMN05416843, study PRJEB24817) | seawater metagenome | isolation source: Sea water | place: Canada:Atlantic | collected 2013-07 | reverse complement strand
CTCGGAGATGTGTATAAGAGACAGCTCTTCCATTACCGATGGGGCGGGCAGGGTGATGGTTTCCGGTTCGTCGTGGTCGACCTCCTGGAGCAGGGGCCGGGGTGGTTCGATGGCCATTACCTGCCAGTGGGCCTGGTGGCGGTGGGGGCTGAAATGTTGCAGGGCATTGGCATCGGCCAGGGCGGCAAGTTCGGCTTTGTTGAGCTGGGCGCGACGGGCCAGGTCTGTCGGGCTCTTAAACGGTTGCTGCGATCGTGCGTTGACGATTCGGCTGACTGCTTCTTCTCCCAGGCTTTTAACAATTCGCAGGCCGAGCCTTAACGGTGGCTGATGATCGCGGGTAATGGCCGTTACTCCCTCCATTATCAGCCGGTGGTCCCAATGGCTCTGGTTAATGTCGACCGGTAATACGGTGATGCCGTGGCGGCGGGCGTCCTGAATTAGCTGTGAGGGGGTGTAAAACCCCATGGGCTGACTGTTAAGCAGGCCGCAATAAAACGCCGCTGGATGGTGGCATTTAAGCCAGGCGGAGATATAGACGAGGAGCGCAAAGCTGGCGGAATGAGACTCGGGGAAGCCATAACTGCCAAATCCCTTGATTTGCTCGAACAGGCGCAGGGCGAACTCCTCGCTGTAACCGCGCTCGCGCATGCCGTTGACCAGCTTGGTCTGGAATTTCATCAGGGTGCCATTTTTGCCCCAGCTGGCCATGGCGCGGCGCAGCTGGTCGGCCTCGCCACCGCTAAAACCGGCGGCGACCATGGCCAGTTTGATTACCTGTTCCTGAAAAATGGGAATGCCGAGGGTGCTTTTGAGCACCTCTTTAATGGCAGGACTGGGGTAGGTGACGGTGGCGGGGTTGTCGCGGCGCTTTAAGTAGGGGTGCACCATCTTGCCCTGAATCGGCCCGGGCCGGACGATGGCGACCTCGATCACCAGGTCGTAATAACAGCGCGGTCGCAGTCTTGGCAGCATGGATATTTGCGCCCGCGATTCGACCTGAAACACACCCACGCTATCGCCCTTGCAGAGCATGTCGTAGGTGGCAGGGTCTTCTGCGGGGATCGCCTGCAGGCAATCGATTTCCGGCTGGTACTGACGGATCATTTGCAGGGACTTGCGGATGGCACTGAGCATGCCAAGCGCCAGCACGTCTACTTTTAGCAGGCCCAGCGCCTCAATATCCTCTTTATCCCACTGGATTACGGTGCGGTCGGCCATGCTGGCGTTTTCTACCGGCACCAGCTGGCTAATGGGGCCTTCGGTAATAATAAATCCGCCCACGTGCTGGGAGAGGTGGCGGGGAAAGCCTTTTATTTGCTGCACCAGCTGCATGAACTGGGCGGCCAGCTGTTCGTGGTTGGGGAGTTTGAATTCGGCAAAGCGTTTGTTTAAATCATTCTGACGATCCCACCAGGCAAGCGATTTGGCCAGTTGATCCACCAGTAATGGCGACAGCCCCAGGGCCTTGCCAACGTCGCGCACCGCGCTACGGGTGCGGTAGGTGATGACGGTGGCGGCCAGGGCAGCCCGTTCGCGGCTATATTTTTTGTAAAGGTACTGGATCACCTCTTCGCGGCGTTCGTGTTCAAAATCAACATCGATGTCCGGCGGTTCATTACGCTCTTTGGAGATAAACCGCTCAAACAGTAACGAAACTTTGGTGGGTGATACCTCGGTAATAAACAGGCAGTAGCAGACCACTGAGTTGGCCGCCGAGCCGCGGCCCTGACAGAGAATGCCCCGGCCCCGGGCAAACTGGACGATGTCGTAAACAGTGAGGAAGTAATACTCGTATTCCATCTCGCGGATCAGACCAAGCTCTTTTTCTATCTGGCTCTGCACCTTTTCCGGTATCCCCTGGGGCCAGCGTTGGCTGGCTCCGCTGAGGGTGAGGCTGCGTAGGTATTTGTGCGGTTTCTGTCGGGGGGGAACCACCTCTTTGGGGTATTCGTAGCGCAACTCGTCAAGGCTAAAATTACAGCGACGGCTGATCTCCAGGGTTTGTGCCAGTAGGGCGGGCGGGTAGAGCTGCTGCAGCCGTGGCAGTGGCCGCAGGTAACGTTCGCTGTTGCTTTGCAGGCGGGTGCCGAGTTGCTGAATGCTGGTATTAAGCTGAATGGCGGTGAGGGTGTCCTGCAGTGGTTTGCGCTGGCGGTTATGCATGTGTACGTCGCCGCAGGCGACCATGGGCAGGTCGAGGCTTCGCGCCAGGGTGTAGCGGTGCAGGTAGCGTTGTTGCTGATCCGCCGCCAGGTGGTTGCCATAGCCAATCCAGAGTCGATCCGGGAACAGGGTTTTTAGTGACTGGCCCTGGTCAACCTGCCGGGTTTTTTCATCGATTTTTTCATCGGGTTGTTCGGTGATGTGCTCCGGTAACCACACCGCCAGGCAGCGACTGCCGGTCAGTTTAAGGTCGCTCAACCCTAGCTGATATTCACCTTTGGGGCTGCGCCGTCGGGCCAGGGTGATCAGGCTGGAAAGCTCACCATAAGCACGTCGGTCCGGCGCAATCAGCAGCAGGTGAATGCCTTCCTGTAGCCTGAAACTGCTGCCGATGAGCAGTTTTATGGAATGGTATCTGGCCGCCACGTGGGCTTTAACTACGCCGGCCAGTGAGCACTCGTCGGTAATGGCAATCGCCTGATAGCCAAGTTTGGCAGCCTGCTCCACCAGCTCTTCCGGCCGTGACGCCCCGCGCAGGAAAGTGAAGTTGCTCAGGGTGTGAAGCTCGGCATAGACCGATTGATTAAAGGCCTTAATCATCGGAACAGGCGCTCATCTGAAGAGGCCATCAACCAAAAATACCGTGGATAAACCACGCCTGAGTGAGGCGGTTCTGATAGACCCAGTAGCGCATGCCGTCACGATGGCGGGCAAGGTAATAGTCGCGACAGATCGGCTGCTGCCACCAGTTGCCTTCGATGCGTTCCGGTCCAGTTAGCAGCTGAATGGTGGACGGGTGGATATCTGTCGCGATTGGTTCTGGCAGTAGCCAGAGGGGGCGAGGTGGAGCAGGGAGCGTTGATGCTGCTGTTATTGATCTGCCGATAGTCGGCTGCCAGGCCTGTTCGGGGATGTGGCTATCGGCCAGCGCCAGGGTGTTGACTGCAGCATTGCCCAGGCGGGTGGTGAGGCGGTCGATCAGATCACTGGTTGCCTGTTGTGACCCCAGGGGCGAATCAGGCCGATTGCCGAACAGGTCTTCTTCCTGTGGGAGTGCCAGGTGCAGCCTGGTTACCTGCAGGCGCAGGGTATCGATCGGCGCGGCAAACCGTTGGTTTTCCAGTCGTAACCGGGTGAGGGTTAGAAAGTGGTCGAACCGGTTTTGTGGGCGTGATAAAACTAACTCAATTTGTTCATGGCGAGCGTCGATCGGACGCAGGTGCCAGGTGATCTGCTGGCAATGCAGTTGTCGTCCCTGCAGGTAGCCGCAGAGGGCGATCAACATCCGTTTCATCGGGAAAATCAGCCTTTCTGCCGAGCTGATGGTGTCATTTAGCAGCAGGGTTTCGTCAAATTCTGGCGGCAGGGAGAGGCTCGGTTGTGGGTCGGGTAACTCGCCAGTGACCTGTTTCAGGTAAGTTAAAAACGCTTTGCTAAAACGGCGACCCAGGGCGGCGTGGGGTAAGGGCAGTAAATCCCCCAGGGTCGTAAAACCGCTGGCTCGAAATTGCCGCTGTATTCTGGTTTCACACGGTAGCTGGGTGAGTGGCAGGCCGTTGAGTAACTCAGCAAATAGTGCGGGTTGTTGTAGTTGACCCGTGAAGGGTTCAAAAGCACCAATCAGCCTCGGTTTATCTGTTGAGGCTAGCTGCGTCAGTAACTGCGCCGCTTTGGGCGTCGTGCCCAGGCCAAACCGATAACTGAAAGACTGGTCGGCAAAATGCTGCTTTACCTTCACCAACAGGGCTTTTAGACCACCGAAAAGTTTCAGGCTGTTGCCAATTTCCAGCAAAAGCCAGTCAGGCGCGTGAGTGTTAATCATCGGAGTAAAGCCGTAACAACTGTAGGCAATGCGTTGCAGGGTTTCAGCTTCTCGTTGGGGGGCACGCTCAATGATCGTGACCTCTCCGCAGAGGGCGTGGGCGGTGGCCGGGGTGATGCCAGGGACAATACCGGCATCGATAGCGGCCCGGTTGCAGACCAGCAGACGCTGGTTATCAACCACGGCGGCAGGAGCTGTCGTGGTGGGTTGGTCGGCGCTGCTGTTGAACAGCTCCAGAGGCAGTCGCGGAAAACGGAGACAGAGCCAGAGCATGACAGGATTAGTGCAGCCTGCTGGGAACGGTGCTCGATACGTTGGGGTCGGCAGGAGTGACTTCAGTCGCGACAGCGGAGGTAACCGGAACATATGGGTCGCGACTGAAGTCGCTCCTACGGGGGCGATAACTGTTCGCCGTAAGGATTTGTGGGTGTACCGGTAGCTCTGCCGGTGCAATAGCCGGTTCTGTCAGGGTTTCTGCCAGGTTGAGTTCCACCATCTGTCCGGCCCAACCACCCCGCTGTTTGATGATGGTGACCTGGCAGCCGCGACTCGTGGGCACCAGCCGTAGTCGCAGTGCTGCCGGGGATGACTCAGCAGCAGCACTGCCAGGGCGCATCAGCAGGCTGAGACCCTGGGTTGATTGGGCTGCCAGTTGCAGTTTGCGCAGCTGGGACAGATCGGGTGGCTGCTGGGGCCAGAACAGCAATACCGCGACATCGGCGCGCAAAATTTGCTCGGCTGACCAGAGTTGGTCAGCGGTGGTGCGCGGGTTAATGATCAGTACTTTTTCAGGGGGTATACCAGCCTGCTGTAGCGCCGGCGCATAGGGCAGGTGTGGAGGGCTAATAAAAATTAGCTGACGGCCCTGGGCGCAGAGTTTTTTAACCGCCGGCAATAACAACTGCAATTCACCGCTGCCGGGCTGGTCACCGATGATTTCGCTGAGTGCCGCCGTTGGCCAGCCTCCCTGGTGTAGGGCTCCATCGAGTTGCGCATGGCCGGTCGCCAGGTTATGGCGCGGCTGCTGTGGCGCAGAGGATTGCCAGATATCCGGGCGTTTTAACAGGGTAGAGAGTTTGTTGTTCATGGCATCGGCAGCAAGGTTATGGATGTTAACTGTATGAATAAACAGGTAGCTGTAAATTTATACAGTTATTCGGCTGTTGTCATCTTTTTCCCGAATAAAAGGGTCGGATTAGAAAGTGGGCCCGATGCTTGAATGAGCCTGTGAGCGTAGGGAAAAGCTAAGGTGCTCTGTTGACTGCTCAAAGAGTCAGATGGGGGGTGTGAAAGGCGCTCCTGGTAACAGCTGAATACTGAATTCAGCTTTTAGGCGCTCACCTACTGCCAGGGTTAAACAGCACCCTAACTGCGCCGGAACCGCCGTCAAAGCGACCGGCCAGTCGAAAGGCGATGACTCTGGGGTCGAGTCTTAGTTCGTCCTGTACCAGCTCGGGGAGAACCGCTCGGCCGGCAGAATGGAGTCCCCGACCGTGAATAATGCGCAACCGGTGACAGTGATCGCGGTCGGCCTGATCGAGAAAACGACGTAACTGGCGGCGAGCTTCGTCGACTTTTAGATGATGCAGGTCGAGGTAGCCATCGACGCGGAAATTATCGCCACGTAATGATTTGCTGATGGCGGGTGACTGGCCGGCACGGAGCCAATGTTCCACCAGTGGCTGGGGGGCAGGTTCCTGACCGCTGGGGTGGTTGGGGGTCGGGGGTTCAGGTCGAGGTTTTAGTGTGGGGCGCTCGCTGGAGCGAGTGGTTATCCGGTTCTGTTCGGGTAGCGGCTTAACCCCGGCCATGGCTTCCCGAAACAGCGATTCCTCACTGGCGTCAGGGGCATCACCTGGGTTTTTATTAGCCGGGTGGAGCCGCCGTTTTTTGCCCATGTGCCCTATTGGGTGCCGGTCTTGGCATGATTATCCTGTTCGGCGAGGGCATCGAGGTAGCGTTCCGCATCCAGCGCGGCCATGCAGCCGGTCCCGGCGGAGGTGACCGCCTGGCGATAGATGTGGTCGGCCACATCGCCAGCGGCAAATACACCGCTGATGCTGGTGGCGGTGGCATTGCCCTGCAGGCCAGAGTGGATGTTCAGGTAGCCGTTACTCATTTCCAGTTGATCGACAAACAGGTCGGTATTGGGCCGGTGGCCAATGGCAATGAAGACGCCCATCAGGTCAATATCACGGGTCTGCTGATCGAGGGTGGAGCGGATGCGCATACCGGTGACACCGGCGTTGTCGCCGAGGACTTCATCGAGGGTGTTGTTCCAGAGTATTTCGACGTTGCCGGTTTTGCTGCGTTCAATGAGGCGATCGGCCAGTATTTTTTCTGACCGAAACTTGTCTCGACGATGAATCACGGTCACTTTATTGGCAATGTTGGCCAGATAAAGGGCCTCTTCAACCGCCGTATTGCCGCCGCCGATGACAGCAACGTCCTGGCCTTTATAAAAGAAACCGTCGCAGGTGGCACAGGCCGAAACACCCTTGCCCATGAAGGCTTCTTCGGAATCAAGTCCCAGATACTGGGCGCTGGCACCGGTCGCAATAATGAGTGCGTCGCAGGTGTAGTGACCGGCATCTCCTTCCAGCAGGAAAGGCCGCTGTTGCAGGCGAGCGGTATGGATGTGGTCAAACACCATCTCGGTGCCGAAACGTTCGGCGTGCAGGCGCATGCGTTCCATTAAATCAGGCCCGAGTACCCCCTCGTTATCACCGGGCCAGTTGTCGACGTCAGTGGTCGTCATCAGCTGGCCACCCTGTTCGATACCGGTAATTAAGACGGGTTCAAGGTTAGCGCGGGCGGCGTAAACCGCAGCGCTATAGCCGGCAGGGCCGGAGCCGAGAATCAACAGGCGACAATGGCGGGTTTCAGCCATAAGTTGAAAATCCTTTTATTTAGGTGACCAGGGGTTATTCGGGTGACGTCGCGAAACGTCATTGTCAGGGACGAAACGCGTCGGTTTGCGCCCCTTGCTCAGGAAGTGTGCCAGGTGATTTTATCATCCAGCGGCTGCCGTTCGCTGGTGGGCCAGTCGCAGTTGGGGTAGCCCATAAACAGCACACCGAGGCCGCGGGTACGTTGGTCAAAACCAAAAAAATCGGCGGTTTCGCGGGCAAAAGCGATGGCGCCACTGGACCAGAAGGTGCCCAAACCGTGGGCCGTGGCCATCAGTTGCATGTTCTGCACCGCACAGGCGACGGCGATTACCTCTTCATCTTCAGGCAGGCGTTCACCCTCGTCGCGATGCATACCGATACCGATGGCGCAGCCGGCCTGCTGGGGAACGGCTAACAGACGGTCAAATTTCTGTTGCTGGAACTTGTCCGCGGGGGTGTTATCCCGATACCAGCCAGACATGTATTCGCCCAGACTTTGCTTGCCGGCGCCGGCAAACAGGGCAAAACGCCAGGGTTCGGATAATTTATGGGTGGGTGCCCAGCGGGCCGTCTCCAGAATGTCATCGATAATTTCCTTATCGATGGAGCGGTCGCTGTACTGCATTGGTTTGATGGTTCGCCGTTGCAGAATGGTCTGCCGAACTGCGTCTACTGACATGGTGGTCTTCCTGTTAAATGTTGGTCTGGTGCTGAGCGGGTTGATTCGAAAATATCCAAGCGCCGATCGGAGCGCCGATGGAATTGGCCTGAGTATCGATTATTTTCGGCCAGTGACTTTATGTCCAGTGTTGATTGTTATTTGATGGTCACGCTATGGTTCTGCGGAGCATTGGTTCGCAACCTGGGCCTGTCGTCTTGTTACAATTCGGTCTTGACCGGAGTCAATCAGGAATTAAAAAAATGTCTACATCAGGGACCCGCGAGGGCAGCCTCGAAGCACCTACCCGTCACCCATTAGACTGGCGCGAAGAGTCTTTTTACGACCAGCAGGCGATTAACGAAGAGCTGGAACGGGTATTTGATATCTGCCACGGTTGCCGCCGTTGCGTCAGTTTATGTAAGGCATTCCCGACCCTGTTTGACCTGGTGGACGAATCGTCGACCATGGAAGTCGATGGTGTCGATAAGGCCGATTATTCCAAGGTGGTGGACGAGTGTTACCTGTGTGACCTCTGCTATCTGACTAAATGCCCCTATGTGCCGCCCCATGAGTGGAATGTCGATTTTCCTCATTTGATGTTGCGGGCCAAGGCGGCCAATTTTAAGGCCAATGGTGCACCGCTAAAAAACAAAATGATGTCCAGTACGGATCTGGTGGGTTCTCTCGCCGGTATTCCGGTAGTGGCCGGCGTGGTCAACACGGTCAATAAAAACGGCCTGGCCCGTAAAGGACTGGACAAGGTAATGGGGGTTCACCCCGATGCAAAAATACCCAAATACCATAGCAACAAAGGCCGCAAACGGCTGGCCAGGGTTCAGGACCCGACGCTGGAAGAAGCAGCGGAGAGTACGGATCGCACCACCGGCAAAGTGGCTATCTATGCCACCTGTTACGGCCAGTACAATGATCCGCAGGTGGTCGAAGACCTGACCGTGGTGCTGCAACACAATGGCATTGCAGTCCGTGCGGTGTCTAAAGAAAAATGTTGCGGTATGCCGAAACTGGAACTCGGTGATCTGGAATCCGTCGCCAAAGCCATGGAGGCTAACCTGCCGCCTCTACTGGAAATGGTCGATGCTGGCTGGGACATAATCGCGCCGGTGCCCTCCTGTGTGCTGATGTTCAAGCAGGAACTCCCGCTGATGTTTCCCGAGCGGGAAGACGTGGCCAGAGTGCGCGACGCGATTTTTGATCCGTTTGAATACCTGATGCTACGCCACCGCAAGGGGCTACTAAAAACTGAATTCCCGAATCGCCTGGGCAAGGTTGCCTATCACGCAGCCTGTCATCAGCGGGTCCAGAAAATCGGCCCCAAAACGAGTGAATTACTGCAACTAATCCCCGATACCGAGATCATAAATATTGAGCGATGCTCCGGCCATGATGGCACCTACGGGGTCAAATCGCAGTTTTATGAACACTCGCGGAAAATCTGCCGCCCGGTGGTTAATCAGGTCGATAGCGGTGAAGTAGACCATTACGGCAGTGACTGCCCAATGGCGGGACGCCATATCGAGAACGGTCTGAAGAAAGAGAAAGATAACGACATGCTCGCCGAACATCCGTTAACCCTGCTGCGGCTGGCTTACGGCTGCTAAAGCCGGTTATTTGCTTTAACTGATATTGTGCTCAAGGATAAATAAACCATGCAAAAACTGACCCGTGCCGACCTGTTCTCGCTTGAACAGTATTCGCAGGAACGATCCGAATTTCGCCAACGGGTTATGGCGCATAAAAAGCCGCGGCGCATCGCGCTGGGCGCCCACCTGACTCTCTGTTTTGAAGACCGCCTGACCATGCAGTACCAGATACAGGAGATGCTGCGAGTCGAACGAATTTTTGAAGCCGCCGGTATCGAAGAAGAAATTGCCGCCTATAACCCGTTGATTCCAGATGGTAGTAACTGGAAAGCCACCCTGATGATCGAGTATGACGACGTTGAGGAACGCCACGAGGCGTTGAAAAAACTGGTGGGCATTGAAGATCAGGTGGTGCTTAGAATCGGTAACAACCCTCCCATTCCCTGTTTTCCTGACGAAGACATTGAGCGTAGCCGGGAAGAAAAGACCTCAGCCGTGCATTTTATGCGCTGGGAACTGAGTGATGATGACCGTCAGGCGCTGGCCGCTGGCGAACCGATCATCGCGGCGGTTGAACACCCTGAGTACCCGATTGCGGCCCACGAACTTTCCGGCGAAAGCCGGCAGAGTCTGATGGCGGACCTGGATCTGGGGGATTAGCTCACCGGCAGGGTTTTGCCTATCCAGTTGGCTTGTGGGCAGGAATCTTTTCAGAGGGGCAGGTCACTGTCTGGTAATTAGCGGGTCTAGCATCCCGCCGTTGTCGGATGGTTTTGCCCGCGTAGCGGTTAGTCAAACACCACGGTTTTGTTGCCATAGGTGAGCACTCGGTGGTCAATGTGCCAACGTAGCGCCCGCGATAGCACCAGCCGTTCCAGATCCCGACCTTTTTCCACCAGGTCAGAGACCTGATTGCGGTGAGAAACCCGCACCACGTCCTGTTCAATTATCGGCCCATCATCAAGGGCTTCGGTGACGTAGTGACTGGTGGCGCCAATCAATTTCACGCCGCGATCAAAAGCGCGGTGATAAGGTCTGGCGCCGGTAAAAGCGGGCAGAAACGAGTGGTGAATGTTGATGATTTGCTCCGGGTAATGGCTAATGAATTCACCACTAAGGATCTGCATGTAACGGGCCAGCACTACCGTGTCGATGCGGTGACTGGCCAGCAGCTCAAGCTGCTGTTTTTCCACCGCTGCCTTATTGTCTGAGGCGATCGGCGTATTGAAGTAAGGGATGTCGTTAAAGGTGGCCAGCGCCCGGCAGGTATCGTGATTGCTGATTATCAGCGGTATATCGCATTGCAGCTCGCCACTGCGGTGGCGGTAGAGCAGGTCTGCCAGGCAGTGATCCTGCTGGGAAACCATAATTGCCACCCGGGGTCGACGGCTGGAAACTTCTAACCGCCAGCTAAGCCGAAGCTTTTCCGCCAGATCGGAAAAGACCTCCTCAAAGGTGTCGGCGGTCAAATCAAACCCCGTCATGTCCCATTCCACCCGCATGAAAAACAGGTTTTCGGCCGCATCGATATGCTGGTCGGCATGCAGGATATTTGCGCCGTGGTCATAGAGAAAATCTGCCACTGCAGCCACCAGGCCGCGCTGGTCTGGTGCAATGATCAATAGAGTGGCCGAGCCTTTCATAGATGTTGCCTGTGATTAATTAGCCGTTGAAGGCGTCAGGAGAGGAAATGGGCGCCGATTATTAAAATAGCATCCGAAGCTGTCAATCCGGGGATAATGCAGGCTTGTTATACCTTGCGTTGATTTCCGGGCCCTGTCCGGTAGCTTTCTCAGGTGGTCTGGAAAGGCCGTGCCATTAAGCTGAATGGGATTTTACGCCCCTGCAGAGACTTGATGGCTGATGGGGATGACTGAAAGGTTTTTCGATAATGGCGCCTTGAGAGGCTTAAACGCTTCCGGGCATTGCGCTTGAACAGCAGGCTAAGAAACTAGTGAAAACGAATTTGCCCTCCGACTGGATGGAAATGGCCCTGGAACAGGCCGAGCGGGCCGCGGAGCAGGGCGAAGTTCCGGTCGGCGCAATTGTTGTGTGTGACGGTGAACTCGTCGCCGCCGGGCATAACCTGACCATCACCAATAATGACCCCAGCGCCCATGCGGAGATTGTCGCCCTGAGACTTGCAGGCCAACGACTGGGTAATTATCGGCTACCGGGATGCGACCTCTATGTGACGCTTGAGCCCTGTGCCATGTGCGTGGGTGCGTTGGTTCATGCGCGGTTACGGAATCTCTATTATGCGGCCGACGACCCCAAAGCCGGAGCAGTAGTCAGTGCGGTGTCCCTGATGGATGCCAGTCACTTTAACCACCGGATTCATCATCAGGGCGGGGTGCTGGCGGAGCCAGCTGCCGAGTTGCTGCGCGGGTTTTTTCGCCGCCGCCGATAGCAGTAATGGTCGTCAAACTTCTAGTTTTGATGGGTCTTTGTTCCGCGTCGGGAAATTGGCGCCTGTGGCTGGTGGGTCGGAGTTGAATTCGCCAATATTTTGGTCTTCCGTCAAATAAAATATTTTAACTGTTTGATAAATAAAGAATAAATAATTGGCATAGCCATTGCTTAATCCTGAGCATCGTAACCGATCAGGATAGTTGTAATGGCAGATGAAGAAGCGCAGGTAGAGGAAGGGCAGCCCGCGGATAAAAAATCCGGGGGACGCAACTGGCTGGTGATCGTCTTATCGGCCTTTGTGGGCGTGTTGCTATTGGCCTTTGGTCTGGCTGCAGGCTATATCTTTGGACAGATGAGTGCCCCTAAGGTGCCTATGGCCAGCCAAAGCGAGGCGCTTGCCGACGGTGCTGAGGGCACCGAAGTGGCTGGCGAAAGTGGTTCGGACGAGGAGCAATCCGAGGCGATTTTTAAAAGCCTGAAGCCAGAATTCACCGTTAATTTTCACGACGGACAGAAAGAGCGCTACCTGATGGCAGCCGTGGACGTGATGGCTCGTAGTCAGGAAGTTATTGACCTCGTGGATAAAAACATGCCCGTAGTGCGCTATCAGATATTGCGGGTGCTGGGACGTCAGGATTCGTCGCTGTTTGAAGAGGGCGGTAAAGATCAGCTATTGACCGAAGTGCTCGCTGCCATACAGGAGGTAATCGACTCCCCGGAGGGTAACGTTGAGGCGGTTTATCTCACATCCTTCGTGGTTCAGTAGGGCGCGGTCATGAGCGACGACCTGCTTTCTCAAAACGAAATAGACGAGCTGTTACACGGCGTCGGTGAAGAGGATCTTGAATCCGATAACGCCTACCCGGTTGATGGCCAGGCTCGTCCTTTTGACTTCAACAGTCAGGACCGCATTGTTCGCGGCAACATGCCAACCCTGGAACTTATTAACGAGCGTTTTGCCCGTGAGTTCCGGGTCAGTATGTTTGGGCTGATGAGGAAAACGACCGAAATTTCCGCCACGGGCATTAAGGTGATGAAATTTTCCGAATATTCCCAAAGCCTGCTGGTCCCCAGCAGTCTCAATCTTACGCGTGTTAAGCCGCTCCACGGGACGGCGTTATTCGTCATTGACCCCAATCTGGTGTTTTCTCTGGTTGAGGGGTTTTTTGGGGGAGAAGGACGGTTCCACACCAAGATCGAAGGGCGTGAATTCACCCACACGGAACGACGGATTACCGGAATGGTGCTGGACATGATTTACCAGGATCTCCAGAAAGCCTGGCAGCCGGTTGCTGCGCTTGAATTCAATCTCCATTCCACTGAGATAAACCCCCAGTTTGCACAGGTGGTGACCCCGTCCGAGGTGGTGGTGGTCTCCAGTTTTGATGTCCAGCTCGAAAGCGGTCAGGGCGAACTCCAGGTCTGTTTTCCGTGGGGCATGCTCGATCCGTTACGGGAAATGCTCGACTCAAGCACTCAGGGAGATGGTCAGCAGCAGGATAGTCGCTGGTTTGACGCGCTCAAACATGACATCGGTGAGGCAGAAATCGAGCTGTCAGTCGTCTTTACGGAAACCCAGATGTCGTTGAGACGGTTGCTGGAAATTGAAGTCGGTGACGTGATCCCGGTGGAGATCGATCCCAGTATCACCCTTTACGGCGAGAACATCCCGCTGTTTGAAGGGCGCTATGGCGTGCACGACGGGCATTACGCGTTAGAGCTGGAACGACGCTACCAGGCGCCGGACTTGAATAACGAGCGTGCGCTTGTGGTTAGTAAATAACGGAGAAATCAGGTGAGTGACGAATTGCAGGGCAATGAAGAACAGGGGCAGGAAGGCTTGAGTGATCCGATGCAGGAACAACAGGCTGCCGACGGTGGCGCTCAGGCGGCCGAATTCGATGCGCTTCAAAGCGGCGCCAGTGGACAGGGCGTCGGTGAGAATCTGGATACGATTCTTGATATCCCGGTCACCGTATCGATGGAGCTGGGGCGCACCAGAATGACCATCAACAATCTGTTAAAGCTCAATCAGGGTTCAGTGGTCGAACTCGAGCGACTAGCCGGCGAGCCACTGGATATGCTGGTCAACGGTTGCCTGGTGGCACATGGCGAGGTGGTGGTGGTAAACGACCGATTCGGCGTTCGCCTGACGGATATCCTGAGTCCTAAAGAGCGGGTTAAAACCCTGGCATGAATTCGCGCAAACGAACTTTGCAGGCGCTGGTCGGTCTGGTGGTTGGCGGCTGGATTATGCCGCTGATGGCCGCGCCTGAAACCACTGATTCCACCAGCGCATTGCAAATCGGCCCGGCCGGGGACTATTTGCTAAAAAGCATGTTAATTCTGGTGGTGCTGCTGGCGATCATGGCTTTGTTGATGAAGTTGTTGCGCCGCTATGGACACCTGAAAAAGGTCACCGGTAACCGTATCCGTATTGTCGAGGCGATTTCTCTCGGCGGTCAGGAACGCGCGTTGCTGGTATCGGTGGATGATCGTGAGGTGTTACTGGGTGTTTCTCAGGGCCGGATAGCGCCGCTGCTGACGGTCAGTGCCGGACCATCACAAGTGACCTCGACGGCGGATCCCGCACTTTCGACCGGTTCAGGCTCTGATTTTGCTGACCTGTTAGCGTCGGAGCAGGATTAAATGAGCCGTGTCAGCATAAAGTTAGGCGTGGTTTTACTGACCGCTTTGGCGGGTTTTTCGGCCCCGGCGGTCGCCGACCCCGGACTGTTGCCACTGGTGTCAGTGTCCAGTAATCCGGCGGGTGGTCAGACCTATACCCTGAGTTTGCAAATTCTGCTGGTGATGACGGCGCTGACCTTGTTGCCGGCGCTATTGATGTTGACCACTTCTTTTACCCGGTTTGTGATCGTGCTGGCCCTGTTGCGCCAGGCGATGGGAACCGCACAAACACCGTCCAATCAGGTTCTGCTGGGCATTAGCCTGTTTCTGACGTTGTTCGTGATGGGCCCTGTGTTTGACCAGATTTATGAGCAGTCGGTAGCGCCCTACATGGCCGAGCAGATTGAGGCAGGAGAGGCGTTCGAGCGTGGCCAGATACCGTTGCGTGAATTCATGCTTCGCCAGACCCGAGAAAACGACCTGAGTCTGTTTGCAGAAATGGCGGGTGAGTCGGCGACTATCGCCGGCCCGGTGCCGCTAAGGGTACTCATCCCAGCGTTTGTTACCAGCGAACTGAAAACTGCCTTTCAGATCGGTTTTGTCATGTTCATACCCTTTCTGATTATTGATCTGGTGGTAGCCAGCGTGCTCATGTCCATGGGCATGATGATGCTCTCCCCAGTCATTATTTCGTTTCCTTTCAAACTGATGTTGTTCGTGCTCGCCGATGGCTGGAATCTGGTCATGGGTATGCTCGCAAACAGTTTTGTTACTTAACGGGCGTGACTGACCATGACCGATATTGAAGTCGTTCACCTGGTACTGGAAGGCATGCAGGTGCTGGTGATGATCTCCATGCCAATGCTGGTCAGCGCAATGCTGGCCGGGCTACTGATCGGTATGTTCCAGGCGGCGACCCAGATCAACGAGGTGACGCTAAGTTTTATTCCCAAGTTAATCGTCCTGTTGCTAGTAATGGTGATTGGCGGACCCTGGATGCTGGGCCTCATCGTTAATTACACGCGGCGTCTGTTCCAGAGCATTCCAGGACTGATCGGGTGACAGCGGTTTACACCTTTGACGCGTTACTGAGTCAGGGGGTCAGCCTGTTATTGCCACTGGCGCGAATTAGCGCCTTTGTGGTGGGTGCGCCGATGATCGATAGCAATACCATCCCTCCTCAGGCCAAAGTGCTGATTAGCGTTTTCCTGGCGATAACGGTGTTGCCACTCATTGATGCGCCGCCGGCCATTGGCTGGAATTTTGGATCGGTCCTGCTGTTGCTCCAGCAGATGATTATCGGGTTTGCCATGGCGCTGGCGCTGCGAGTCGTGTTCGGCGTGATTCAGGTCGCTGGCCAGATGATTGCCCAGCAGATGGGTTTAGGTTTCGCCGCCCTGCAGGATCCGCAAAACGGAGTCCAGGTGCCGCTGGTCAGTCGTTTTTATAGCGTGCTGTTGATATTGCTGTTTTTAGCCATCGACGGGCATCTGGTGGTGATTGAAATACTCGCCGGGAGCTTTACCAGCTGGCCGTTATCAGCGGGTCTGCCGCAGTGGTCGATGTGGGAACAGTTTATTCACTGGACCGCCATTATTTTCAGTGGTGGTTTGCGCATGGCCCTGCCAGCGGTGGTGGTGTTGCTGATGGTTAACATCAGTTTCGGCGTCATCGCCCGGGCTGCCCCGCAGCTCAATATTCTCGTGGTGGGTTTTCCGATTTCGTTAATGGTCGGTCTGGTGATGATGCTCATCACCGTCGGTCCGGTGTCGAAAATCATGATCGAGTTTTTCACCGAAGCGCTGATGGTCATGCGCGGACTGGTGGGCGGCTAACATGGCCGACGAAGATCTCCAGGACAAAACAGAGGAGGCGACTCCCAAGCGCCGAGAGGATGCCCGCCTTGAGGGGCAGCTTCCCCGATCCCGTGAGCTTAATGGCTTGATGATGCTGCTGGCCGGTAGTGCCGGTTTGCTGGCGGTTGCCAGCTCCTGGGCGGACCACTGGAGCCAGCTCACTGCCAGCATCTGGCGGGCGGAGGTGGTTCTAAATATTAATCCGGTCGATACGGTGCCCTGGCTGACGTCACTGCTGGTCGACGCCTTCTGGCGAATGGGCCCGTGGCTGGCGTTTATGTATCTGGTGGCCTTTACCGCACCCCTGCTGCTGAGTGGCTGGTCATTCAGCGTTAAAGCCCTCGGTTTTAAGTTCAACCGGCTCAGTCCTGCCAAGGGGCTTAAGCGGATGTTCGGTGTTCAGGGGCTGGTGGAACTGGCCAAGGCCCTGGCTAAATTTGCGTTGGTATCGGCAATTGCGCTGGTAGTTTTCAAATCGCTGGAAACGGAGGTGCTGGGGCTTGGTAATGAGTCCATAGAGTCCGGTATTGCCCATGGCGCCTGGTTAGTGGGCATTACCTTTTTGCTGGTCAGTTGTGCGCTGATCCTCGTGGCGGCGGTGGATGTGCCGTTTCAGATCTGGCAACACCGTAAAAACATGCGCATGAGTCGTCAGCAGGTGAAGGACGAAAACAAGCAGACTGAAGGTGATCCGCAGCTTAAAGCCAGGGTGCGTCAGGTACAGCGGGAAATGGCCCGCAGCCGGATGATGGCAGCCGTACCAACGGCGGACGTCATTATCACTAACCCGGAACATTACGCGGTTGCTTTTCGGTACGACCAGCAGCGCATGATTGCGCCACAGCTGGTGGCGAAGGGTATGGATAACACCGCGGCAAAAATTCGTGAAATTGCGAAGGCATCAAACGTGCCGATTGTGCGTTCGCCGTTGCTTGCGCGGACGACTTACTACAGCACCGAAATTGGCGAGGGTATTCCCACGGAACTTTACGTTGCGGTGGCGCAGATACTGGCCCACGTCTATGAGATTTCAGATCGCATGACCGAACTGCCTGCCGGAGCAGACCAGGCAGTTCCCCCGGCGTACGCCGAAGAGATTCTTGGTAAGCGAGGCAAATTATGAGTATTACGCAGCGGTTGCTGGGTATGGGTGTAGGTATTCCGTTGCTGCTGATGCTGATGCTGGCGATGCTGATTTTGCCGCTACCACCCTGGCTGCTGGATTTGCTGTTTACCTTCAACATTTCGTTAGCCGTTGTTGTCGTCCTGGTATCGGTCTACATACAGCGTCCCCTCGATTTTGCAGCCTTCCCGACGGTGATTCTGGTGGCTACTCTGTTGCGGCTCGGTCTGAACGTGGCCTCCACGCGTATTGTGCTGCTGGAAGGACACGCCGGTGGTGATTCCGCCGGGCAGGTGATTAAGGCGTTTGGTGATTTTGTGGTCGGCGGCAACTATGTGGTCGGACTGGTCGTGTTCATCATTCTGGTGCTGATCAACTTCGTGGTTATTACCAAAGGCGCCGGTCGTATCGCCGAAGTGAGTGCCCGTTTTACTCTCGATGCACTGCCCGGCAAACAGATGGCGATCGATGCGGATCTGAACGCCGGTCTGGTTGATCAGCAGGAAGCGAAGGAGCGTCGGGAATATTTGTCGCGGGAGGCCGATTTTTACGGGGCAATGGACGGGGCGAGTAAATTTGTCCGGGGCGACACCATTGCCGGGGTGTTGATTACGTTTATCAATATCCTCGGCGGCTTTATTATCGGCATGACACAGCACGACCTGACCGCTTCCATGGCCGCTCGTAACTATACGCTCCTGACCATTGGTGATGGCCTGGCGGCGCAGATACCCGCGTTGCTGTTATCGACCGCGACGGCCATGGTGATTGCCCGCGATTCGAGCGCCCAGAATATCGGCGGCGAGATTCTTTCCCAGCTGGCTAGTAATCCGCGAGTGCTGGCGATTACGGCCGGGGTGATTGGGGTGATCGCCCTTATTCCAGGCATGCCGAACCTCTCCTTTTTCATTCTCTCGGCCGTGCTAGCCGGCGCAGCCTGGCTAATACGCCAGCAGGCGGCCGAGCAGCAGGATGTGGAGCCGCCGGTCGAGCAGATGGCCGTCGCCGAGGAAGAACCGGACGTTAGCTGGGACGACGTTGCGCCGGTGGACGTGCTGGGCCTTGAGATTGGATACCGTTTAATTCCGCTGGTTGATAAAGACCAGGGCGGCGAGCTCATGAGTCGTATTCGCGGAGTCCGGCGAAAATATTCTCAGGAACTGGGCTTCCTGATTCCGTCCGTGCATATCCGCGACAATCTGGAGCTAACCCCGGCCGGTTATCGCCTCTCACTTCACGGGGTCGAAGTTGGCGCCGGCGAAGTGTTACCGGGTCGTGAAATGGCGATTAATCCGGGTACTGTTTATGGCGATGTGACCGGTATCAAAACCGTTGATCCCGCTTATGGCCTGGAGGCGCTCTGGATCGAGCCTGAGGAGCGCGAACAGGCACAGACACTCGGTTACACGGTGGTTGATATCGGTACCGTAATTGCCACCCATTTTAGCCGCGTGATTCAGGATCATGCCCAGGAGCTACTGGGCCGGGAAGAAGTGAGTCGTCTGCTGGACAAACTGGCAGAAGTGGCGCCCGCCGTTGCGACCTCGCTCTCGCCAGAACCCCTGCCCCAGGTGATCGTGCACAAGGTGCTGCGCAATCTGCTGGAAGAACGAGTACCCATCCGCGATATTCGGACCATTGCCGAAATTCTGGCGGAGGTCGGCCAGCAGAGTCAGGATGCTGACGCGCTCACCTCTGCCGTCAGGGTTGGGCTGGGACGCTCAATCGTGCAGCAGCTCTGCGGTACCCATGAAGAAATAGCGGTTTTAACCCTCGAACCAGAGTTGGAACGCATATTGCTTAACTCATGGGGAACCACCCAGGGAACCGGATTTCTGGAACCTGGACTGGCGGAGCAACTGAGGGATGGATTGGCAGCTGCGGCGGAGCAGCAGGAATTACAGGGTGGCAGTCCGGTGTTATTGGTGCCACCGGAGATCCGTAAAGCGATTGCCAATTTTGTGAAACATACGGTAGCTGGTTTGAGTGTACTGGCCTACAACGAGTTACCGGCCCAGCGGCAGGTAAAAGTAGTGGCGACAATCGGTGGATAAAGCTGAACCATGAAAATAAAACGATTCATAGCTGAAAATATCAGTGGGGCAATGGCCCAGGTACGAGCAGAACTCGGGCCTGAGGCGGTTATCCTGTCCAATCAGCAGCGGGACGGGCAGGTAGAAATTGTCTGCGCGATCGACTACGACGAAAGTCGGCTGGTCGGCGGCCGTGGATCTGAACCTGCGCAAGCCGGTGGATCGAAAGATTCGGCCGCTAATCGATATCCCGGTGGCGATGATCCGGTGGCCGATGGCGGTTTTAATCTAGCCCAGTCGCGTGCCGTGGGCACCAGCCTGCCCAACGGCGATTCCAGTCACCGACCCATTAATCACGCAGTTAACGCTCCGCAGGCTGGCGGGCAATCCGGCCTGGGCAGCGATGCGCCACTAGTCGAAGAAATTCATCAAACCGTCGAGTCGCTTCGGGATCTGATTGAACATCAGATTCTGGACATGGTCTGGGCCGGTGCGGCCAGCCATCAATCAAACACATCGCTGGCGGTTAGAAAGTTACTGGAGGCAGGTTTCAGTGCTGAAACCAGTCGCCAGTTAATGGCGGATATTCCGCCGGGGTATAGCCGAGAGCGAGCGCTACAACTGGCGTTAACCCTACTCAGGCGCAAGCTGCCAACACCGCAAAACACCTTCCTCGAAAATGGCGGGCGGGTGGCGGTCATTGGGCCTCCGGGAGTGGGTAAAACCACCCTGGCGGTTGGCCTCGCTGCCCGGTATGCCCGGAGTCATGGCGTGGCCGAAGTGGCCCTGGTGGGGTTTGATAATCAGCGGGTCGGCGCCCAGGAACAGTTGCGCATGTATGGCCAGTTACTGGGCATGCAGGTTCATATCGTTCAGCAGGCAGCGATGCTCTCGGATACCTTGCAGAACTTGCGCCACAAATCACTGGTCGTTGTCGACACCGCTGGTTATGGCAGCGCGGATCCGGCGTTACAAACTCATCTGCGACTGTTGATGGGCCTCGCGGGGGAGGGGCTGGAAACGCTACTCGCATTGCCGGCCTATGGTTCACCAGCGTTTTTGCAATCCGCCGTACGCAACTACCGCATATCGCTGCCCCAGCGTTGTGGTTTGACTCATCTGGATTCATCGAACCAACCCGGTGTGGTGATGAGCTGCTTGTTAGAAAATCAGTTGCAGGCTGAATTGAGCGGTCACGGCTCTCGGATCAGTGAAGATCTGGAACCCTTCGATGCGGGGAGGCTGCTGGCACGATTCCGGTCTGATTCGGGATCGATAGAAACGATTGCGTCAGCACCGACAAGCCAACGCCCCGGTCAGGGACAGGACCGGACGGCGACAACGCTGCCGGATTCAAATTTTCGGGATCCACCGTTATTCGGTGACTCAAAGGCCTCTTACAAGAAGGATGGAACTCATGCTGGTTGAGCAAAACAGTGATGTGATCAAGCCGAGTCGGCTACCTAGCCCAGTTCGCGTTATTGCGGTAACCGGCGGGAAGGGCGGTATCGGAAAAAGCAGCATTTCTATCAATCTTGCGCTGGCGCTGATTGCGACGGGTAAGCGAGTCATGCTGATGGATGCTGACCTGGGGCTGTCTCTTATACACATCTCCGAGCCCACGAGACCTCTCTACATCTCG
>OJFP01000735.1_pt1 | contig 20869 bp, 17 predicted proteins | sample 1594141 | NCBI WGS metagenome assembly OJFP01 (sample SAMN05416843, study PRJEB24817) | seawater metagenome | isolation source: Sea water | place: Canada:Atlantic | collected 2013-07 | reverse complement strand
ATCTACACTATCCTCTTCGTCGGCAGCGTCAGATGTGTATAAGAGACAGCATTTTATTCTATGGCGCAGACCGAAACTCAATCCTATGAGGTACTAAAAAACATCGCTGGTTGTGAGATAAGATTCTATCCTCCTGTGATGATGGCAAAATACACCTCGGACAATGGGAGATCTGGATTTGGAAAACTTTTTAAATATATTTCGGGTAACAATGATGGGGAGACTAAAATCTCCATGACCACGCCCGTTCATATGGAAAAAAGTGAATCGGAGAATTCTATGGCATTTGTTTTACCCAAAAGCTTTAATAAAGAAAACGCACCCAAACCCAACGACCCAAGTTTGGTTGTGTATGAATCCGATAGCAGACATTATGCTGCCATCGAATATTCGGGCTATACTGATGAAGTCAAAGAGAAAGAAAATACGGATAAACTAAAGAAAATTCTCAATGAGCAGAATATTGAAATTGTTGGAGACTCCAAGATATTAGTTTATAATAGCCCTTATAAAATAGTTTTTAGACGAAATGAGATTCTAATCCCAATCTCTTATAATTAAACCTACTTACAAATGAAAAAACAACTTTTTTTAAACCTTGGCTTAGTTTTATTGTTTGGATTTTTTACCTCTTGTGGTGAGACCAATCCAAAAAAACAAGTCCAACAAATCGATTACCTCAATGAGTCAAGGACTGATTTTGATAAGCGAATGAAGTGGTGGAGAGATGCAAGGTTTGGAATGTTTATTCATTGGGGACCCTATGCTGTTCCTGCTGGAATACACAAGGGTGAAAAAGTAAAAGGAATTGGGGAATGGATTATGCTAAAGGGAAATATTCCAATTGAAGATTATGAAAACTATTCTAGAGCATTTGACCCCACTGAATTTGACGCTGAAAAATGGGCGGAACATATGAAAAATGCAGGGATGAAATATGTGGTCATAACTTCAAAACATCACGATGGCTTTGCGCTTTGGGATTCTAAGGTTTCTGATTATGACATTGTTGACTATGCTCCCTATGGAAAAGATATTCTCAAAGCTCTTTCAAAAGCTTGTAAAAGTAGGGGGATAAAGTTTGGTCTTTATCATTCAATAATGGATTGGCATCATCCAAATGCGCAAGCAAATGATGCGCCGCGATATGATTATAAAAACAATCCGAATCCAAAGTTTCCAGACTATTATGAAAATTATTTAAAACCACAACTTAGGGAAATAATTGAGACTTATGACGCCGATATTCTTTGGTTTGACGGTGAATGGATCTCTGAATTCACTCATGAAATGGGATTGGATCAGTATCAATATGTCCGTACTTTAAAACCTGATATCATTATCAACAACCGCGTTGACAAAGGGAGACAAGGAATGAAAGGGATGAACAAAGACGACAAGAAATATGCAGGGGATTTTGGAACCCCAGAACAGGAAATTCTTGAAGGTGCCTCAGATTTGGACTGGGAATCTTGCATGACCATGAACGACACTTGGGGATTTAAATCATATGATGAAAATTGGAAATCTGAGGAGGTGTTAATTCATAATTTAATTGATATCGCTGCAAAAGGTGGGAATTACTTATTAAATGTTGGCCCCACAGCTGCGGGGTTAATTCCACAACCTAGCCTTGAGAGACTTGAAAAAATGGGGGAATGGCTTAAAGTAAATGGAGAGGTGATTTATGAAACTGAAAAACTAAAAAGCACCTACAAACAGGGAGAAAAAATACGTTTTACTAAGAAAAAAAATGCTGATATTTACTACGCTATCTCACTCGAGAATCCTGGAGAAGAATTTGTTATTAACCACATAAAACCAAAAGATGGTTCTGAAATTATTATGCTAGGCCAAGCGGAACCTTTGGAATGGAATTTTTCTGTTGCTGAAGGACTCAAAATTAAAATTCCAATTTTACTGTTGGAAATATTAAATGAAAAAACTGCTTGGTCTTTTAAAATTATTGGTCAAGAAATATAACCCCATAGATTATAAAACCCCTCATGAATTTTAATTTAAAAAATAAAGTAATCGTTGTGACTGGTGGTGCAAAAGGCATTGGAAATGCAATAAGTAATGTACTCGCTGAGGAAGGGGCTATTCCCTTTATCGTGGGAAGAGGCAAGGAAGCTGTCTTGGCAGCAGTAAATGGCATCAAAGAGAAAGGCGGAAATGCTTCTTATGCAATAGCCGAACTCACCGATCCCGAACAATGTAAGGCAGCTATAGCTGCTGCAGTTGCTGAGTTTGGAACGGTTCATGGATTGGTGAATAATGCAGGCGTAAATGATGGCGTAGGCCTTGAAAATGGAGATGCAAATAAATTCATTGATTCCTTGAAAAAAAATGTAGTTCACTACTATTTGATGGCACAACAAGCCCTCCCCTATCTTAAAGAAAATAAAGGAGTGATCATAAATATTGGTTCTAAGGTTTCTATGACTGGTCAGGGAGGAACTTCTGGATATGCTGCTGCTTGTGGTGGAAGAAATGCATTGACCTTAGAATGGGCTGCTGAGCTTCTCCCCTATTCCATTCGCGTGAATGCCGTGATTGTTGCAGAAAGTTTTACGCCTTTATATAAAAGATGGATTGATACTTTTCCAAACCCTGATGAAAAATTTAAAAGTATTGTAAATAAAATTCCTCTTGAAAAAAGAATGACGACCCCAGAAGAAATTGCCAATACCGTAACTTTTTTATTGTCTGAAAAGTCGAGTCACACCACAGGTCAACTTATTTATGTTGATGGTGGCTATACCCACTTAGATCGCTCAATAACTTAAAACTAATACATGAAAAAAACTGTTATTTCCAAAGAAGTAATCATTCCATTTATGCTGATAACGTCATTATTCGCCCTTTGGGGTTTTGCGAATGCTGTAACCGACCCAATGGTTCAGGCTTTTAAAAAAGTACTCGAGCTTTCAAATTCTCAAGCCGCTTGGGTTCAAATGGCATTCTATGGAGGTTATTTCTGTATGGCGCTTCCTGCTGCTCTTTTTGTTAGAAAATATTCCTATAAAGTTGGAATACTCATAGGTCTCGCTCTTTACGCTGGAGGTGCATTGCTTTTTTACCCCGCCGCTATTACAGAACAATTTTGGTTCTTCTGTTTGGGTTTATATATTTTGACTTTTGGCTTGGCTTTTCTTGAAACCACTGCAAATCCTTACATTTTAGCAATGGGAGATAAAGAAACAGCGACCCAAAGATTAAATTTAGCGCAAGCATTTAATCCATTGGGACTGATTCTCGGATTGCTTGTGGCGCAACAATTTGTTTTAAAGAAATTACAATCTGACGATATTGCCAATTTCAGCACCCTCGAAGCAGTACAAAAAACACTTATCCGAACTTCGGATTTATTGGTCATCAGAAACCCTTATGTTATATTAGGACTGGTTGTCTTAGTAGTTTTTGTATTAATTTTGGCTGCAAAAATGCCACAAGCAAAAGGTGATGAGACTAACGCACCTTTGGGAGAAACTTTTAGTAAATTATTTAAAAACAAAAACTACAGTCAGGGAGTGCTTTCACAGGTGTTCTATGTTGGGGCACAAATTATGTGTTGGACCTACATCTATCAATATGCGGAAGCCATCGGTTTATCTAGTGAAACTGCAGCCAATTATCAATTCCTCTGTTTTATCCTTTTCTTAATTGGTCGAGCAATAGGGACTTATTTTCTAAGATTTGTAAATGCAGGAAGGCTTTTGATGTTATTCGCTGGCTTCGCCGCGATTGCATCGCTACTTACAATTTTTATTGAAGGGTACTTTGGCCTGTATTCCTTAGTCGGAATTTCTTTTTTCATGTCTTTAATGTTTCCTACAATCTATGGTATTGCTCTGGAAGGTCTTGATGAAGAAGAATCTAAAATTGGAGCAGCAGGTTTGGTCATGGCAATTGTTGGTGGAGCATTGATGCCAAAACTTCAAGGAATGTTAATTGATTTGGGTGGAAATGGTGTTAGTGACATCAAAATACTTGGAGTTTCAGAAGTGAATTTTTCTTTTCTTTTGCCTTTACTTTGTTTCTTATATATTGCTTATTACGGAAATAAAATCTATAAACAAGCTTAAAGTGAAAAGATATTGTCTGGCTTTGGATCTTAAAAATGATCCTTTATTGATTCATAAATACGTCGAACACCACAAAAGGGTTTGGCCTGAAATCATTGAAAGCATCAAGAATAGCGGTGTTTTGGACATGCAAATTTATCATATTAGTGATCGCCTGTTTATGATTATGGAAGTAGCGGATAACTTTTCTTTTGAGAAGAAAAATAAAATGGATAGTCAAAATCCTTTCGTTATTAAATGGGAGGAACTCATGGCCAATTACCAGAAAAACATTTCGTTTTCCTCCCCTAACCAGAAATGGGTTTTAATGGATAAAATTTTTCAATTGAATTGATCATTTTTTTAAGCTTGGAGTGATTACCTCTAAACTGTTTATCAACACCTTAAATCTTTTTAAGGTAAAGGGATAACATACAGATTTATTCATAATAAATTATTAACTTTGAACATGTTTAATTTATTCACTATATTATTAGTTAATAATGTTTTTATAATAATATTTCTAATTGGATTTACTGCTAAAACTCAAACAAATTATAGCTTCAAAGCCATTATTAAGGACACTAAGAGAGATTTAGTAAGTAATCAATCCGATGATTTGGGTCTGGGTGTAAATTTCAATTCGACCTCAAATAATGCTTGCTCTTTGGATACAAAAACTTTATCCTCAACCCACGAAGGGATTTATGAACGCTTTAGTGGTTGGAACCAAAACGTATTGAAGCTTTAATAAAATTTAACACTTGTAAATTTGAAATTATTTAAATACCTGTTGTTTTTAATTAGCTCCACGGTCTTTAGCCAAGAGGTTGCGTTTTCTTCGCCTTTAAGTCTGGGGAATACTTATGAAAACGGGATTTCAATGACCTACAATATGGGTCAAGCTTTTATCGGCAACCAATCCAATGGACTTTCGTTAAACAGTGGCTTTTTAAATTTATTAGGTTCGGCGACAACCATAACCGTAACCTTGACTTCTTCTGCTTTAGATAATGAAATCTCAAATTCAGAAGTAGTTACCATTACCGCTACTTTCTCTCAAGCGATGACGCCTACCCCTACCATTTCACTATCAGGTATCGTTTCAGATGTATTCATGACAGAAACTAGTAATTCCTTTACTTGGATGTATTCCTGGACTCAAACCACTACAACGTTTTTCAAAACCATCGCAACTGTTTCGGGAACCTCTGTTTCGGGCATTACCTTCAGTGGGTCTGAAAGTTTAACCCTCAATATTAAGAATGGAATTGCACCCAGTGGAAGTGGAAATGCTGGAAGTCCATATTTGATTGGCACATTTGAGAATTTAATTTGGATTGGTGAAGATTCTACAAGATGGAATAAACATTACCTTCAGGTTAAAAATATTGATGTATCTCCAACCGAATATTGGAATGATAATGAAACTGATATCTCAATCTTTGAAGGTTGGAAGCCAATAGGAAATGCCGATACACCATTTACAGGGAGCTACATTGGTGATTGGTTTGGAATATACAACCTTCATATTAATAGACTTAGCGAATCAGATGTTGGATTCTTTGGGAAAGTAAGCAGTCCAAGTAATGGTAATTCTGAAATCAAAAATATGATTCTCTCAGATATTTCAATAGTTGGGAACGCAAGAGTTGGAGGGCTCATTGGTGAGCTAAAAGGAGACGAAAATCAAAACATTTTTGTTACCAATTCTAGGGTTGAAGGAGGTATTCTCATTGGAAAAGAAAATGTAGGTGGCTTCGTAGGATTGATTGATGATCATGCAAATATATCTTTAAGCACTTCAGAAGTTAATGTAGAAGGTCACGATATCGGTGGCGCATGTGATCAAGCATTTGGAATTGCTGTTGGAGGATTTGCGGGAAAAATAAATAATCATGGAAAAATAACCCACAGTGCTTCCTATGGAAATGTTAATGCTAAAGACATGGTAGGCGGATTTGTTGGGGAAATGGGAGCTAATTCAAGAATTGAGAATTCTTTTTCTAGAGGATCCGTGTCCGTTTGTACTAGCAGCAGTGGAATAGCAGGAGGTTTTGTAGGATTTGATGATGCAGGAAACAGTGATTTTGGGCGGAAATTCACTTACAGCACCGGAGGTGTAAGTGGAAATAGTACTTCAATTGGTGGTGCATCTGGAGCAATAAATTCAACACCAAGCAGTAGAAATAATTTCTGGGATTCACAAACTTCAAATTTATCAGTGAGCTCTTCAAATGACACGAATGTTGAAGCACCTAAGACAACCCAAGAACTTATAAACATGGCCACCTATAGCGGCTGGGACTTTGAAAACTCTTGGTTGCTAACAGGAAATCTTAACGATTCGTATCCTATTATAAGGGGAAATAATCCGTTTTCATTAGTAGCCGCGACGATTGATCTAATTGCGGGTGTGGTAACAGTTACCCTTTCAGAACCTGTAAATTCAGGGTCATCCAGTTCAAGTGAAACCATAACCGCTGCTGATCTACTCGTGTCATTATTAAGTGACACCAATAGTTCTGTAACCAACGTTGTTTCAACTCCCATAGAATTAACTCTAGAAAATGACAACAAAGTGTTTTCGTTTGTCATTTCCTATACAGGAATTTTTGATGGAGACGAAGTTTTAAAAATAGGACCTAGGGAAGACGATAGTTTGTCAGGAAACAGCTCAGAGAATGTTTCTTCTAGTTTATATTTATCAATAAACACTTCAGAATATTCAGCACCTACACTAACCCTAAGTCATACAAGTAGTGGTACTTTACTAACTGGTTCTGACGTTGTAACTATAACCGCAATTTTCAATGAATCTATGCAGTCAACTCCAACTATTAATATCTCAGGCTTAGTTACTGACAGCTTAATGACTTCTACTTCAAGTCCATCAATATGGACTTACTTATGGGATGTTTCATCAAATTTCAGTGGAGAAGTTAGTGCAGTAGTCTCTGGAAGTGATTTATTTGGTAATCAATATGCAGGAACCGAAAGTATAACTTTTACAATTGATAATTCTAAACCAACGGTTACACTAACTAAGACAGGTAATCAAAACATACTTACTAATACAAATACCGTTACTTTGACTGCAACTTTCAGTGAAGCTATGCAGGCAACACCCACAATAAGTATAACAGGGATTGTAACTAATAGTTTAATGACATCTACAGCAAGTAATTCTATTTGGATCTACCCTTGGACTGTTTCAACGACAATCAGTGGAGAGGTTAGTGCAGTAGTTTCTGGAAGTGATCTTTTAGGTAATTTATATTCGGGTTCTGATAGCTTAACCTTTACAATAGATAATTTGGGACCCTCAGTTGTATTATCAAGTTCTGACGTTGATAATGTTGTTTCAATTAATGATCAGGTGACAATAACAGCGAGTTTTAATGAAGATATGAAATCTTCTCCTGTAATAAGCATAACAAGTATTACTACCAATACTGTTATGACAGCAACATCGTCGTCTACTTGGACCTATTTGTGGACAGTTTCTTCAACAACAAATACTTCTTTTTCCGCAACTGTTTCGGGGCTAGATCTTTTAGGAAATATATATACTGGAACTGAAAGTATCACCTTTATAAAAGATCAAACTGGACCAGAAATAATCTCCGTTACAACAACCATGGAGTATATTGATGTAGCTTTTAGTGAAGGAGTTTATGGGGTTATTACTTCAGACAACGGTAACTCTTCATTAACTGGAGTTGCATCGAATGGCTTCATAATCAAAGATGGGGATGGTGTAAATTCTCAAATAACAATAACTAGTAATTCCAAAGCTGATAATAATAACCTCTCAGGAGGGGAAACCACCGTGAGATTTTATATAACTATTCCACCAGGAGTTGTCTTGGAAAATCAATATTTTATTACAGCAACTTCTTCTTCTGTATTTGATATAGATCTAAATCCGATGTCTACAACTCAAAACAACAACATAATTGTTCTAGACGACGATAAAGACAACGATGGCGTAAAAGACATAATAGATAAGTGTCCTAAAACTCCTGAGGGAGAAGACGTTAATGAAACTGGTTGTGCCTCATTTGAAGTTGATACAGACCTCGATGCAATACCAGATGTTGACGATAATTGTCCATTAATAAACAACCCTCGTCAGGAAGATCGAGATAATGATGGTCAAGGAGACTTGTGTGATCCAGACCCAATTATTAAAATCACCTCCATTCCGACTGAAGAGACTGTAGCGCTTGGAACAATAGTCGGGACAATCTCAACCTCTGATTTAAATGATTCCGAAATCACCCTTAGTATTCAAGATGAATTAAATCTTTTTGCTTTGGAAGGAAATAACATCATTTTGGCTGGAGAACTCGATTTTGAAACGCTTCAATCTCATACGGTTACTGTTACTGCAGTAAATGAAATTGGCACTTCAATTTTAGGAGTTCAAATAAAAGTCATTGATGTCCCAAACACCGCCTATGAGGCTAGTTTTTTTGTATCAGTCTTTAAGGTTGATGGAAAAACAAGATCTGACATAACGACCAAAGGCTATAAAAGATTTCATAACCCATATAATCGAGGTGTTGGAAAATGGAAAATCAGAAAAAAAATTACTGGGGGAGCAGATGCAATACTATTTGTAATCAAAGTCCCGCCTCCAGTTTCTAAGAAAAGTGAAGAAGAGCCTCAAGAGTACTTGGCCTTTATAGATCCACCGAGCTTTGACAATCCAATGGATCACAATAAGGACAATGTTTATGAGGTCGATGTGGAGTATTTCAACACTGAAGATGGAGCGCCAGAAATCGCTGTACCGATCACTCAATTCCAACTTCAGGTTGCAGAAGGAACCAATACCGTTCTAGAATTGCAATCCAGATTGGCCCTTCCTACTGATGACTCAGATGGTGATGGTATTCCAGATGTTGAGGACAACAGTCCCGTAGTGGCCAATCCAGATCAAGAAGATCTCGATGGAGATGGTATTGGAGATGTGTCTGATGACTTTGACCAAGATGGTGTTTGGAATCCAGATGATGCTTGTTCCGAAACTGCGCTGGGTAGAAGAGTAGGTGCAGATGGATGTGAAATTTTCTATTTATCGTCTGAGAACTTCAAACTCTATAAAACTGAAAAATGCCCGGGTGGGAACTCCATTACTATTGAGTCTCAAGACTTCTCAAATATCTTTAATATTGATGTTACGGGTGCAGTAAACAAACAAGAAAATTTCCAAGGAAGTAGATGGAAATTAGAAAACCTATCGGGAGGGAACTATAAATTGTGTATCACTGCTGAAGGGGTGAATAGAAGTGAATTTGAGCGTTGTTTTGAAGTTAATATAAATGATGCTGATCCGCTCACTGTTTTTGCTTCAAAAAATCAAGACCAAGAGCTTGTCACTTTTCAGCTTTCAGGCGGAAAGGTATATGACGTTATTCATAACGGAGTCAGAACTCAAAGTGCTCGTTCTTCTCAAAGTGTACAACTTAAAAAAGGAGTCAATACCGTGAAAATATCAACAGGTCTTGAATGTCAAGGTGTTTTTGAAGAACAATATTTTGTGTCTGAGAATATCGCCTATTCACCGAATCCTTTCAATGAAAAACTTAATCTTTTCATTGGAGGAACTGATACCGAGGTTAAAATTGAAATTTTCTCAACCGAAGGGCGTTTAATCAATTCATTGATTGGAAACTTAAGCCTGAATAATAGAAGTATTAGCGTCAATACTCAAAGTTTAAATATGGGAAGCTACATTATCAAGCTTACTGGAAAAACAGTGAAACAATCCTTTATCGCATTAAAAAAATAAGTGCATGAAAAGTTATTTTTACTTACTGATTGTAATCTTCTCATTCTCTTGCTCTAAATATGCTGCTGAGGTAAGTGATCCTACAAGTTTTGAATTAATATTTCCTGCCAATAATGAGACCTGTTTAGAGGGATCTAAAATAAATGATACCCAAAAAGAAATTACTTTTAGATGGGCAGGCAGTACTAATGCAATTGGTTATTCTTTAGACATTGTAAACTTAACTACAAATGTTGGGCAAACATTGTCAAGTAATAGCACTTCACTTGCTGTTAAGCTAAATTCTGGTGAGCCGTATTCTTGGAAAGTAATCGCCAGTGGTGAAGAAGGTGCTAAATCAGCTAGTAGCGATCAATGGAAATTCTTTCTCGCAGGAGATGAGGTGATAAATTACGCCCCTTTTCCTCCAGAATTGATTTCTCCCAGGCCTTCTGCAACAATAGATGTCAATTCTCTCAATGAGATTGTTTTGAACTGGACTTGCTCTGATGTAGATAATGATATTATTACCTACAAGATTTATCTAGACACCACTGACGGATCTACTTTAGTGAGAGAACTGGACTATGTGCAAAACAATACTGAGCTTGGCGTTGATGTCGTCAAAGGTGAAGCTTACTTCTGGAAGGTTGTCGCAATTGACAGCAATGGAAACAGTTCTTCCTCTGGGGTTTATAGCTTTAAAACAAAGTAGTATTTATTAAAATAATATTGAAAAAGTGTTGAAAATATTTATTCATTATCTCGAAAAAAAAAATCTGAATTTAACCGAATTCTTTCCTCCGGAGGACACTTTTTTTTTAAACAAATAAACAAAGTGTTTTTATTAATACGTTTTGATTATAAAAAATGGACAACTATACTCAATAATCTATTGTTTAAAAGAAGAACAATTCTCATTAATTATTCGATTGTTTTATTACTCATAAACCCTTATTGTTTAAAAGCAAATACTGATATTGACTTCGAGGATTCCTATTTCACAATAAGTCAGGAATATATTACGTTATTATCAATTACAGTAGCGCCAAATTTAGAGTATATTGATATAGCATTCAGCGAAGGATTGTACGAAATGGATTCTATAATTACAACCGCTAATTCTACATTAGTTGGAGTTAGGCCATCGAGCTTTATGTTCAGTAATGAAGCTGGAGAAAACTCAGGAATAACAATCATTGCTATTTCAAAAACTAATAATACGGTTGCTGGATCCACTAGTGGAACTTTAGAAGGTGGAGAAACTACTTTAAGATTCTTTATAAGTATACCTGATGGTTTAGCATTAGATAAGCCTTATTCACTTGAATTATCTTCAGACGATATAATGATATATGATGTAAATTATAATTATTTGGATTTATCTGATGAGAGTGAAAATAGTTTTGTTTTTGATAATGATGTGGATAACGACGGAGTCGTTAATGCAATAGATATTTGTCCTAACACTCCCGAAGGTGAGATTGTTAATAAGACGGGATGTGCTTTTTTTGAAGTTGATACCGATAACGATGGGATAACAGATTATAATAGGGATGAATCTAAGAATGATAATTGCCCATTAACTTTCAATCCTATTCAAGAAGACCGGGACAATGACGCACTAGGGGACTTGTGTGACCCAGATCCTGTCTTCAACGTGGTTACTGTTGACACACAAGAAAGCGTTGAGATAGGCACTGTCGTCGCTAGCATAACAGTCGAGAAATCTAATAATGGAGAAGTTGCTCTATCTATTCAAGATGAATCTGGTCTCTTTATTTTGGAAGGAAATAACATCATTTTGGCTGGAGAACTTGATTTTGAAACGCTTCAATCTCATACGGTTACTGTTACTGCAGTAAATGAAATTGGCACTTCAATTTTAGGAGTTCAAATAAAAGTCATTGATGTCCCAAACACCGCCTATGAGGCTAGTTTTTTTGTATCAGTCTTTAAGGTTGATGGAAAAACAAGATCTGACATAACGACCAAAGGCTATAAAAGATTTCATAACCCATATAATCGAGGTGTTGGAAAATGGAAAATCAGAAAAAAAATTACTGGGGGAGCAGATGCAATACTATTTGTAATCAAAGTCCCGCCTCCAGTTTCTAAGAAAAGTGAAGAAGAGCCTCAAGAGTACTTGGCCTTTATAGATCCACCGAGCTTTGACAATCCAATGGATCACAATAAGGACAATGTTTATGAGGTCGATGTGGAGTATTTCAACACTGAAGATGGAGCGCCAGAAATCGCTGTACCGATCACTCAATTCCAACTTCAGGTTGCAGAAGGAACCAATACCGTTCTAGAATTGCAATCCAGATTGGCCCTTCCTACTGATGACTCAGATGGTGATGGTATTCCAGATGTTGAGGACAACAGTCCCGTAGTGGCCAATCCAGATCAAGAAGATCTCGATGGAGATGGTATTGGAGATGTGTCTGATGACTTTGACCAAGATGGTGTTTGGAATCCAGATGATGCTTGTTCCGAAACTGCGCTGGGTAGAAGAGTAGGTGCAGATGGATGTGAAATTTTCTATTTATCGTCTGAGAACTTCAAACTCTATAAAACTGAAAAATGCCCGGGTGGGAACTCCATTACTATTGAGTCTCAAGACTTCTCAAATATCTTTAATATTGATGTTACGGGTGCAGTAAACAAACAAGAAAATTTCCAAGGAAGTAGATGGAAATTAGAAAACCTATCGGGAGGGAACTATAAATTGTGTATCACTGCTGAAGGGGTGAATAGAAGTGAATTTGAGCGTTGTTTTGAAGTTAATATAAATGATGCTGATCCGCTCACTGTTTTTGCTTCAAAAAATCAAGACCAAGAGCTTGTCACTTTTCAGCTTTCAGGCGGAAAGGTATATGACGTTATTCATAACGGAGTCAGAACTCAAAGTGCTCGTTCTTCTCAAAGTGTACAACTTAAAAAAGGAGTCAATACCGTGAAAATATCAACAGGTCTTGAATGTCAAGGTGTTTTTGAAGAACAATATTTTGTGTCTGAGAATATCGCCTATTCACCGAATCCTTTCAATGAAAAACTTAATCTTTTCATTGGAGGAACTGATACCGAGGTTAAAATTGAAATTTTCTCAACCGAAGGGCGTTTAATCAATTCATTGATTGGAAACTTAAGCCTGAATAATAGAAGTATTAGCGTCAATACTCAAAGTTTAAATATGGGAAGCTACATTATCAAGCTTACTGGAAAAACAGTGAAACAATCCTTTATCGCATTAAAAAAATAAGTGCATGAAAAGTTATTTTTACTTACTGATTGTAATCTTCTCATTCTCTTGCTCTAAATATGCTGCTGAGGTAAGTGATCCTACAAGTTTTGAATTAATATTTCCTGCCAATAATGAGACCTGTTTAGAGGGATCTAAAATAAATGATACCCAAAAAGAAATTACTTTTAGATGGGCAGGCAGTACTAATGCAATTGGTTATTCTTTAGACATTGTAAACTTAACTACAAATGTTGGGCAAACATTGTCAAGTAATAGCACTTCACTTGCTGTTAAGCTAAATTCTGGTGAGCCGTATTCTTGGAAAGTAATCGCCAGTGGTGAAGAAGGTGCTAAATCAGCTAGTAGCGATCAATGGAAATTCTTTCTCGCAGGAGATGAGGTGATAAATTACGCCCCTTTTCCTCCAGAATTGATTTCTCCCAGGCCTTCTGCAACAATAGATGTCAATTCTCTCAATGAGATTGTTTTGAACTGGACTTGCTCTGATGTAGACAATGACATTGTTACTTACAAGGTTAATCTAGATACCACTGACGGATCTACTTTAGTTAGAAAACTGGACTATGTTCAAAACAATACTGAGATCGGTGTTGATGTTATTAATGATGGAAATTACTTCTGGAAGGTTATTGCCGTTGATGGTGAGGGAAATAGTTCATCCTCAGGAGTATATAGTTTTAAAACACAATAATGTTTTTTCAGAATTAATTTCCTTATTTTTAATAAAAATTGATTTTTTGGAAACAATCATTCACTATTTTGAAAACATACCTTCTGTACACCGGAGTTTAATATTAGTTTGTGGAATTTCCTTCTTCTGGCTACTGGAAGGGTTTTTTCCATTAATCCGTTTTGACTATAAAAAATGGAAGCATGCAATCCCAAATATTTTTTTTACATTAACAACCATTCTAATTAATTTTTCGATGGCGTTTTTACTCCTAAAAACATCAGATTGGGTAATTCTAAATGAATTTGGGATCTTAAATTGGTTGCCCGAAATGTCACTTCCAATTAAAGTTCTACTGGGCGTTTTATTGTTGGATTTCTTCGGTGCCTATCTGCCACATTATGTCGAACATCAGGTGAAACCGCTGTGGATGATCCATTTGGTTCATCACAGTGATCATAAAGTAGATACTACAACAGCCAATCGCCATCATCCCTTGGAAAGTATCGTCCGTTTTAGTTTCACACTTCTGGGTGTTTTTATAATTGGAGCTTCAATTGGAATCGTCTTTTTATACCAATCACTTTCTTTGATTGCAACACAATTTTCCCACGCCAACATCAAGTTGCCAAAAAGCGTAGATAAAGTCATTAGTTATTTTTTAGTTTCACCTGACATGCACAAGACGCATCACCATTACAAACTCCCATACACAGACAGCAACTATGGTAACATTTTTTCTGTCTGGGATCGAATTCTTGGAACTTATATGGAAATGGATCGAGAAAAATTAATCTATGGGGTGGATGTATTTCCTGATGAAAAGAAAAACAGCAATATCGGAAGCCTACTAAAACAACCTTTCCAAAAATATCAAAGGCCAACGATAACCGAATCAGATTAAAGCATTTCTTTTATCTTTTGAATTAATTCCTTCAAGGGGTACTGAAATTGTGCTCCGGTATCCATTTCCTTTAAAATAAACTCTTTATTTTTAAATTCTGCAGAACCAATCATAATGACAAACGGAATAGATCGTTGGTTGGCATAAATGAATTGTTTTTTAAGTTTGGAAGCCGTCGGGTAAAATTCACTAACAATCCCCTCCCCTCTTAACTTCATCAAATACTCAAAAGAACAGGCTGCAGTCTCTTCACCAAAATTCAAAAATAAAAACCGAGGTTGATTGGCCAAAGTTTTTGGAAATAAATTTAATTCTTCCAAAACGAGATAGATTCGATCAAAGCCAAAAGAAATCCCAAAACCACTGGTGTTTTTTAATCCAAACAAGTCCGTAAGATTGTCATAGCGACCTCCTCCACCAATAGAACCCATTTTCACTGCAGTTGGGGAAGCAACCTCTAGGATCAGTCCAGTATAATAGTTGAGACCACGAGCAAGCGTAACATCAAGATCAACTTTAACTTTTTTTAAGGTGTTGGCTTTAAAGTATTCATTTATAAAGGATAATTCTTCGAGACCATCTTGAGCAACATCAATCTCATTTAAAATTTGAGTAATGGTCTTTAATTGGGAATCAAAGCTTCCATCGAGTTCCAAGATGGGATTTAAGCGATCAATGGCATCTGATGAAAAACCTTTTGCAATCAATTCATCTATTACGCCTTGTTGGCCAATTTTGTCGAGTTTATCCAAAGCAACTGTAAATTCGATCAACTTGGATTCAACGCCAATAAGCTTTGCAATCCCAGCCAATAACTTGCGGTGATTCAAGTGAATTGTCACACCATCCAAGTTTAAATCAGAAAAGACTTGGTCATATAGGAGTATCGCCTCTATTTCCTGCCAAATAGAGCGTTCTCCGACAACATCAGCATCACATTGTAAGAATTCCTGAAAACGACCATGCTGAGGCCTGTCGGCCCTCCATACGGTTTGAATTTGATAACGCCTAAAAGGAAATTGAATCTCATTTTGGTGTTGGGCTACATAACGAGCAAAAGGAACCGTAAGGTCATAGCGCAATGCTTTTTCAGAAAGTGAGTTAGAAAACTGAGATAGATTCCCTTCTTCAAAAGCTTTTAAATCCGCTGACTTAACTTTATCTCCAGAATTAAGAATTTTAAAAATCAATCGATCTCCTTCTTGACCATATTTACCCATCAGGGTTTCTGATCTTTCCAAAGAAGGGGTTTCTATGGTCTGAAAACCGTAATTCTCAAAAGCAGCAATAAGATGTTGCTTTAAATAATTTCGTTTCACCAACTCTTTTGGAGAAAAATCGCGTGTACCTTTCGGTATTGATGGTTTTTTACTGGACATAAATTAAGTAGTGATTAACAAAGATGCTACAAAAGTATCTATTTTGAAAGAAAACTTTTAATCTGCTCGAAACGATCTGCCTTTGCGATAGATGCCCCATTCTTGATTAGGCCAAATATCGCAACTTTAAAGTCTCCATCAATGGCTTTTGAAGATTGAAAAATAGTAACACTAGAGTACATGATGTTTTCTAACAGCCATTGCCAGGCCCCTTCACTAAACAGTGAAGGGGCGTTTTCTTTAGATTTAATTAAAATCAAATCAATAGATTTCTTTTGGCGTTTAAACAGAAAAAGATGATTCTCACTCAAGTTTTCTAAATACTCAACTTTTTCTAGGGTACGGTCCCAAACCATATCGCTAAACAAATCCATTTCTTCCGCAACAATATTAGAATTTTGCGATTTCAATTCGTCCCATTTTTTTTTATCGATTGATTGCGAAGCCAAAAAAAGAGAAAACTCCTCATGAAGTTCTTCAAATTGCTCTAGTGTTAAGCGTGCGTATTTCATCTTAAAATTTATCAAAAAAAATCCCCACACAAGGCGGGGATTAAAATATTTAAAATTTAAATTATTTTTTCTCAGGAATCACTTCGAAAGGGAACTGAATCAAAACTTCACGATGAAGTCTAATTTCAGCTTCATAACTTCCTAATCTTTTAATAGATTTTCCAACAATTGAAATTGCACTCTTATCTATTTCATGGCCTTCTGCTTTGAAGGCAGAGACAACGTCAAGAGCAGTGACAGATCCGAATAATTTATTTTCAGATCCTACCTTTGAGGCAATTTTCATTTCTACTTTAGATAGTTTTTTACCTAAAGCAGTAGCATCATCTATTACTTTTTTCTCTTTAAAAGCCCTTTGCTTTAAGTTCTCAGCAAGAACTTTTCTCGCAGATACTGTTGCCAATACTGCTTTTCCTTTTGGTATAAGAAAGTTTCTTCCGAATCCGTTTTTAACTTTTACTAAGTCATCTTTAAACCCAAGATTCTGAATATCTTCTTTTAGTATTAATTCCATGACTATATTATTTTAGTAGATCAGCGACATAAGGCATTAAACCTAAATGACGTGCTCTTTTGATTGCTACTGAAACTTTTCTTTGGTATTTCAGCGAAGTACCGGTTAATCTTCGAGGTAAAATTTTACCCTGATCGTTTACAAATCTTAATAAGAAGTCTGGATCTTTATAATCAACATATTTGATCCCAGATCTCTTAAACATGCAATATTTCTTCTTAGTGTTGGTGTCGATATTTAATGGAGTTAAATATCTAATTTCACCTTCTTTTTTCCCTGAGGACTGATCTTCAATTTTAGACATTTCTCTTAAGCTTTTACTTTAGGTTCTTTTCTGTTTTTTCTTTTCTCTGCCCATGCTTTTGCATGAATATCGAGTTTCACGGTCAAGTAACGCATTACTTTCTCGTCACGTCTAAACTCTACTTCGAGAGCATCAACTGCGGGGCCTTCGGCCTCGTATTGAAACAAATGGTAAAAACCACTGTTTTTGTTTTGGATGGGATAAGCTAACTTCTTAAGTCCCCAGTTTTCTTTATGAACGATTTTGCCTTCATGAGAGACAACAAGCGATTCATATTTTTTTACTGCTTCCTCTGTCTGAGTGTCAGAAAGAACGGGATTTAAAATGAAAACAGTTTCATAATGATTCATAATATTTTATTTTTAGATCTGCAAAAGTAAGCTAAACTTAAAATTGTACCAAAATTTTATTTCCTTTTTATAAAAAAAGATTAATTTTATTCTTTGATTATTATTTTTTTTCATTAGCCCTAAAGTTAAATGCCTCTAAAATATATCTATATAGACTCCAATCCCGTAGACAGATTGCACTTTTGTCAGACCTTAAAAAGATTCGATAATCTTAAACTAATGGCTGAGTTTTCTGATGCTGTCAATGCCTCAGAGTTTTTGAACTACAATGAGATTGATTTCGCTATCATTTCTTCTGATCTCCCTGTTTATGACGGTTTTGAGTTCTCTGATCAACTCAAACAGAAAATTGAGATTGTGATGTTAACCAAAAACCCACAAGATGCAATCAAAGCTTTTGAGGAAGGTTTTGTGGATTGTCTTCAAAAACCTGTTTCTTACGAACGGTTTAAAAAAACAGTCGATAAATTAGTAAGAAGAATTACACCTGTAAACTTAAGTGAAAAAAAAGAAGATTATTTCATCCATTTTAAATGTAACCTTAAATCTGAAAAAGTGCTGGTTAACAATATCAAATGGATCGAAGCAATGGGTGACTATGTTAAAATCGTGACTCAAAACAAGAGCTACGTTGTTCTTTCTTCTATGAAAGCTTTTATCTCACGATTACCCGAAAATCAATTTGTGAGAATTCACAAGTCCTATATTGTTAACCTTAAGAAGGTTATTAATCATGACAGCAACAAAGTTTTTATGGATGGTAAGCTTTTGCCCTTAAGTAGAAATCAAAAATTAACATTTAAAAAGAATTTTGCTAAATATCAATAAGGATCTACATCCACATTGATCCTTGCAGATTTAAATTTTCCAATTGCATCAAAGCTTTTTAGAGTTCGAGAAATTAAATGTTTAACCACTTTTCTAGAAGTATCGTTCTCAACCTTAATCAGTAGTTGCATCTGATAATAATTTCTGAGCCTAGCAATATTTGGGAAAATTGGTCCAAGAATTTGACCCGAATAGGATTGATTGAGCACATTGAATATCCAATTCGATGCAAGTTTTACCGTCTCTAGGTCTTTGTGTTTTATCACAATTCGAATCAAACGATAGAACGGAGGATACAAATACTGCTTTCGCTCATGGAGCTGATCTTTCAGCATGCTTTCATAATCATTCTCTATTACCTGTTGAATGATGGGATGTTTTGGCTGATAGGTTTGAATAATCACCTTACCTCTTTCTCCTTTTCTACCTGCCCTGCCTGCAACTTGACTTAACATCTGGTAAGTTCTTTCATGAGATCTAAAATCAGGAAAGTTTAGTAAATGATCCGCATTCAGGACTCCAACAAGTCGAACGTGTTTAAAGTCAAGCCCTTTAACAACCATTTGAGTTCCGACTAATATTTTTGTTTCTTGAGCGGTAAAAGAGTTTATTAGTTTATCAAAATCCCATTTTCCCCGGGTACTGTCCCAATCCATTCTGCCTACTTTAACTCCAGGGAAGAATTGCTCAACCTGTTCTTGAATTTGCTGTGTACCCACCCCTTTGGTGGCTAGGTTTGTCATCCCACAAGCATGACACTGGGTCGGTTTAGGAACTTGATAGCCGCAATAATGACATTTTAGCTTCTCTGAATACTGATGGTAGGTTAATGTGACGTCACACTGATTACACTGCGGCATGTGACCACAATCTATACACTCATGAACAGGAGCATAACCACGTCGGTTCTGAAACAGGATAATTTGTTTGTCCTCTTTTAATGCGTTAGAAATTTCCTCTAATAAAGTCCGAGAAAAAACACCTTTCATTTGTTTTTTACGATAGGCTTCTTTGAGATCCACCGTTGCAATTTCAGGCAATGCAACGCCCCCATAGCGCTCGTTGAGCTTTACCCATCCGTATTTTCCAGTCGTACTGTTAAATGAAGTTTCGATTGAGGGAGTTGCTGATCCTAGAATTACTTTGGCATTATGCAAACTAGCCAACACGATCGAACTGTCGCGGGCATGATATCTTGGGGAAGGATCAAATTGTTTGTAAGAAACCTCGTGTTCTTCATCTACCACGATCAACCCTAGCTTTTTGAAAGGTAAAAAAAGTGAAGATCTTGCCCCGACCACTACTCCAGCATTTTCATTATTTGATAAAATATTCTGCCACACCTCCGTTCTTTCATGTATCGAAAACTTTGAATGATAAACCGCTACTCTTTTCCCAAACCTTTCCTGAAGGCGCTGAACCATTTGAGGAGTCAATGCTATTTCAGGAAGTAAATATAAAACCTGATCACCTTTGGCCAAAACCTCTGCGATGAGCTCCATGTAAACCTCTGTTTTTCCTGAACCAGTAATTCCCTGGAATAACAACACTTCCTTGCGAATCAACTCCTCTTTTATATTGTCCAAGGCGATTTGCTGCGCGGGAGATAGTAAATATTCTTTATCAGATTTATCAAAAGTATACAAAACACGATCTTCTTGAAGGTGAGTTTCTTCAAGATATCCTTTAGTAATCAGAGCTCTCAGAACTGTTGAATTACTCCCCGTTTGTTTAATTAAGTGTAATGCGTTTTTCCAACTTTCCCCTGTGGGGTTTCCCTCAAATACAGAAAGCATCACTTCTTTTTGTTTTGGTGCATTTTTTAATAATTCAAAAAGATTTCTTAATTCGTCATTCTCAATAAACTTTGATGCAACACGGATGTATCGAACTTTTTTGGGGATGTACTTTTCGGCTAATTTTTGATGAATGTCAACATATTCTTTCAAAAACATTCCTTGTAATAGGCCCAGTACATTCTTTTTGCTTAAGATTTTAGAAATATCATTTATACTCAATGCTTTGGTATCTAAAGCCTCGTAGACCAGAAACTCATCATCGCTCAAAACCGGCTCTTCTACTCCATCAGGCAATTGTTTTTTAACGACTAGGGTTTCACTTTCGAGGAGTAAGGTGGTGGGGATAGCAGCCCTGAGGATGTCTCCCATTCTGCTGTTATAATATTTCGAAAGCCAATTCCAGAACTGTAACTGCTCTTCAGTAACGGTTGGAGTGTCGTCTAGAACCTGTCTCTTATACACATCTCCGAGCCCACGAGACCTCTCTACATCTCG